>JRHI01000637.1_pt1:0-35000 | contig 36151 bp, 24 predicted proteins | sample 215371 | NCBI WGS metagenome assembly JRHI01 (sample SAMN02929681, study PRJNA255918) | sediment metagenome | biome: cave system; feature: Ice Cave; material: Sediment; isolation source: sediment from deep within a dark volcanic ice cave with no known source of... ...
CCGCTCGAGCAGCTAGCGTGGCGTCCCGCTCCTGCGAAACCGATTCCAGCTCACTCTCCAAGCGCTCCGCACGCTCCGTCGACGCCTCGCGAACGAGCTCCAGCTTGCTCGCCGCCTCGTCGACCGTACCGTCAAGCCACGTCTCATCCTCCACCCGCTCCCGAAGCCGGGAGGCTCGCTCCGAAGCCGAAGCGGTCGCGTCCTCAAATGCAAGCAAGCGCTCGATCACCGTGTCGGCAATCGGCTCCACCGGCGCCAGCGCAAACCCCCGCGCCTCAGCCAGCTGAATTGCGGTGGCCGCCACGTCGACTGCCCGCGCCTCGAGCTCGCCGCCCAGCTCGTCGACGGTTCCGTCGGGCGAACCGTCGTCCTCCACACGCTCCCGAAGTTGGAGAGCGCGCTCCAAGGCGCAAGACGTCGCCACCTCCAGCGCCGACAACCGCTGGATCGCTGCGCCCGCCATGGGCTCCACCGACGCCAGCGCACCGGCGAGTCGCCCGTTTACGCCCGCGACGCGCTGACGCTCCGCCGCCAGGAAGTCAACCTCGTCCTCCAGAGGCTCTATCAGCTCCCGGGCCTCAGCGAGCTCACGCTCAGCCTGCTTGCGAGCCTCGTCTGCATCGGCGATCTCACCCTCGAGCTCGGCGACGCTCGTGCGCGACTGGTCGAGCTCAGCCTGCAGCGAAATCCGATGGTCCCGCTCATTGTTCAGTTCGCGGCGTGCATCCACCGTCCCGTCCCGCGCGGCATTCAACTCGCGGCGCACATCGGCCGCCCGCGCGCGCTCGTAGCTCAGCTCGCGGTCGAACTCGGTCCGCCGGGCCCGCTCGGCTTCGAGCGGGCCGGCCAGCTGTTCGGTCTCGGCGATCGCCTGATCGAGATCGTCGGAGCTGGCGTGGACGCGGTCGATGAGCGCGCCCAGACGTTCGAGCGCCTGGGCGGCGTTCTTCCAGCGCCCCTCGTTATCGGCTAGCCGTTGGTGTATCCATCCGGCCTCGGCGTCGATGACGCTCAATGCATCCGCCACGCCGCGGTCACGCGCCGCGATGCGCTCTTCGAGGCGTTCAATCTCGGACTGCAGCCGCGCGGATTCGTCCCCGCCCGTCGGCGTCCGTCCCCGCGTCGAGGGGGGGACCTCATGGCCTGAGCCGCTGGTCTGTGAATCGGCGAGCGACAGCGAGAAGACTGCCCCGTCGACTTCCAGCGTGAAGGTCACAACCGTTCGCTCGAGGAGCTCGGTCGGCACGCGATAGCCGCCCGCCCAGGAGGAGCCCTCGTGGCTCGCTGTCGGAGTCGCGTCGCTGCCGGGCAGGAGCTCGAGGACGTAGCGAGCGCCGCCGATGTGCGCTACTACCCTGGGTCGGTCGAGGCGCCTCGGCCGAGAAGCGCCCCATCGGCCGCTGACGCGCAGCAGCGCGAGGCTCCGAGTACCCGGAACGAGCCGAGACTCGTCCAAGTCAAACCACACATCCCCTTCGAGATCAGTGAGCCTAAGCGCCGGCACCCACCCTGCCGCTCAGTTGTCCGTAGGACACCGCTCCCACAGCCTTGGGCTGGGCAGCGCGAGCCGCTATGGTAACCGCTTTGAATGGGATTGTGTCCACCAGACGTGGTGAGGAAAGCGAAGGGGCCCCCGAGAGAGATGTATGACGATCACGCAGGTGCCAACGAGGCGACGCAGCCTGGAGATGACGCGATGAACGCCATCGACGGCGAAGTACCCGTCACGCCGGACGATGAAGAGCACGGCGTAGCCGAGGAGAAGGCGACGTCGCTCGAGCCGAACGCGACACTCGAGCCGAACGCGGGCGACCCGATCCCCGACGAAGTGTCGCTGGAAGAGCTCGCCGCGGATCACCGCGCAGCAATCGATCGGCTTCGCACCGCAGCACGGGAGCGTGAGGCGGCCGTGCGCACGCTGCGCGAGGAGGTCGCCGAGCTCTCCGAGGACATCAGCCAGATCCGCCAGGTACCGGCGGCGCTGATCGAAGACCTCAACAAGCTGCGCGACGCGCTCACCGTGGCGAAGCAGCAGATCAACGCTCGCGCAGAGCTGCTGGCAAACGACCCCCTCACCGATCCAGAGCCGGAGCCGGAGCCCGTTGAAGCCGAGTTAAATGGCGCCCTTGACGATGACGGGGACCGTGACGACGACGACGACGGCAGCAGCGGGCGGTTTCACCTCCGCAAGCGGCGGAGAAAGGCCTGAGACCCGGTCACTTCGAACGCGTCGCGTTCCGGCGAGACGCCGGAGCGAACCCCGAGGAGATCGTGCTCGCCCCTCCGGGCCCTGCCACAGCCGTTAACCGATTTCCTGGCAGGACTTAGGACTGGCTGCTGATGTGCGGAATCTGCGGGGTGGGCGGATACGGAGCACAGCAGCCGATCGCGACGCCGACGCTCGAAGCGATGATCGCCGCGATCGTGCATCGAGGGCCCGACGAGGCTGGTCGCTATGTGGGACCCGGCATCGCCTTGGGGATGCGCCGCCTCAGCATCATCGATGTCGCGGGCAGCCACCAGCCGGTGGCCAACGAGGACTCCTCAGTGCACATGGTCTTCAACGGCGAGATCTACAACTTCCCGGAGCTGCGGCGCACGCTCGAGCGTCGCGGCCATCGCCTTGCCAGCCAAGGTGACACCGAGACGATCGTCCATCTCTACGAGGACTACGGGCTTGATTTCCCGCACCACCTCAGAGGCATGTTCGCGGTCGCCGTGTGGGACGAAGCGCGCAGGCGGCTGGTGCTGGTACGGGATCGCATGGGGGTCAAGCCGCTGTACTACGCGCGCTGCCGATCGGGACTGGCGTTCGCATCGGAGGTCAAGTCGCTGATCGCCGGTGGGCTGATCGAGCCGGCGCTCGACGACATCGCCGCTGAGCTGTTCCTAGCCTACGGCTACGTGCCGGGGCCTCGCACGCTGTTCCGCGGCGTCAGCAAGCTCGCCCCCGCGAGCTTGCTGGTCTGGCAGGAGGGTGAGATCGTCGAACAGCGCCAATACTGGACGCCCTTCGATAGCCCGCCCGAGCGCGACGGGAGCTGGGAGGGCGACCAGCGCCAGCTCCTGGAGCTGCTGCGAGCGTCGGTGCGCGCCAGGATGATCGCCGACGTCCCCCTCGGGGTGATGCTCAGCGGTGGTCTCGACTCGAGCCTGATCACGGCGCTGATGACCGAGCACAGCTCCGGGCCGGTGAAGACATTCTCGATCGGGTTCGTCGAGGACGGGGAAGCCAACGAGCTGGCCACCGCCAAGCGCGTCGCCGCTCGCCTCGGGACCGAGCATCACGAGCTGCTGACGAGCGCGAGCGACCACCCCGCGCTGCTCGAGGATGCCCTCATGCATCTCGAGGAGCCGATCGCCGACCTGTCGTTCGTCGGCTTTCTCCTGCTCAGCCGCCTCGCTCGCCAGCACGTCACAGTGGCGCTGTCCGGCCAAGGCGCCGACGAGTTGTTTGGCGGCTACACCAAGCACGCCGTCGCGTGGGGTGCCGGCCAACTGGCCCGGCTCCCACCAACGACGGTCGCGGCGGTGCACGGGATTGGAGCTGCGCTGCCCGAGGCCTCACGCCTGGGGCGCGGGTTGCGCGCGCTCGGCGCGGCGGAGCCCTCCGAGCGGCTGCTGGCGATGAGTCGTCTGGTGCTCCCCGGCGACAGGATGCGGCTGTTGACCCCGGACTTTCGTGTACCCGACGTCGAGGCCGAGATCGCCGGCGTGATCGCCCGGCTCGCGCCGCCTGAGGGAATGGGCGCCCTAGCCGAGACCCTCTACCTGGACAGCCGCCTGGCACTTCCCGACCTTATGTTCATGTACTTCGACAAGATGTCGATGGCCACCTCGCTCGAGGTGCGCGTGCCGTTTGCCGATCACGACGTGGTCGCGTTCTGTAGCGCGCTGCCTGATGACCGCAGGGTGCGCAGGCTGCGCCGCAAGGAGCTGCTGCGACGTGCCGCCCGCGGCCTCGTCGACGACGCGATCATCGACCAGACCAAGCGGGGGTTCTTCCGCAACGCAGTCGGCAGCTGGCTACAAACGCATCGAGACGGCACCGTGCGTGAGGTCCTGCTCGACGAGCGCACCCGTGCGCGCGGCATCTTCGCGCGACCCGAGCTGGAGCGCCTGGTCGACGGGATCGGAGGGGGCGGCCGTAGCGGCGAGCCGCTGCTGGCCTGCCTGATGCTCGAGCTATGGCATCGTCGGTTCATCGACGGGGACCGTCCCGCCCCGGTGCCGTCGGATACGCTGGCGTGCGGCCATGACGGAGTCCTTTGCTGAAGCCGCCCGGCCGGTCCCGGAGCATCCGCTTGGAGTCAGCGCGTGGGAGCGAGCATCCGCGTGCACCCGGTTCGGGCGCTACCGAAGCGGGTTTCAGCTTGCAGCGCTCCGGCAGGCCACAGCGCTCACAGGCGGCGGAACCGCACTGGACATCGGCTGCGACGAAGGTCGCTGGTCGCTCGAGCTTCGAGGCCTCGGCTGGCGGGTCATCTGTGCTGATCGGAACCCCGAAACTCTCGACATTTGTCGGGCCCGGCTTCCTGACGCCCGCTGCGTGCTGGTGGATCCGGACAGCCGTACGCTGCCAGGATTGGAGCGCTCGACCCGGATGGTCCTCGCCTACGAGGTCCCCCCGGTGACCCAGGCGCCGTGGTTCGCCGACGAGGCGCGGCGGGTGCTCGAGCCTGGCGGCGCGCTCGTCTGCACGTATCACAACCCGCTCTCGTGGCGTGGATCGGCGGTGCGCGCATGCTGCTCGGTGAGCCCGCAGCGTCGCGCCCAGACCTGGGATCCGTATCGCGGCCCGACCTACGCAGGCTTCCGCAGGGCGCTCGTGAAAACTGGCTTCCGGCTCGTCCGAGAGCAGGGGATCACTTGGATGCCGCTAACCAGCAGCAGCGACTCTCGTCTTGTGTGGACGTTCTCGGCGCTCGAACGGGCGCTAGGCCTCCGGAAGCTCCCGGTGCTTAGCCCCACCATCGTGGTGGTGGCCGTGCTGGTGGGACCCGGGAGCGCCCGGGGCCGCGGACGGTGAGCCCCGGCGCCACGACTCGCCACCCCCTCGAGCGGCTGCTGATGCCGCTCGAGCCGCTCGGGGTCGCCGACCCGGCACACGGCGGGGCCCAAACCGGCGCAGAGCCTCGCGTGCGCTGCGCGAGCGCGACCGGCCCGGCGGGCTGGCTCGGCGCCGGGGATTGGCGTTTGTATGTCGCCGCCGAGATGAGCTCGCCTCGCGCTGGGACCGAGACGATCGAGCGCTTCGTCGCCGAGGACGGCGCAATCGCCGAAGCGGTTCGGACCGACCCGGGGGACGTGCTCGTGCCGTTCAGCCTCGCCGAGGCATATGACAACTACACGCGCGAGCGGTGGATCGCCGCTGCGAGACCGCGTCGCGTGCCGCCCGCGGCGCTGGACCTGTTCTACAAGGTCAAGCGAGCGATCCCGCGTACGGTCCAGCTGGCGGCGCGCCGGGCCGTGATCCGCTGGCAGGGGCTGCCGAGCTTTCCCACCTGGCCGTACGACGAGAGTGTCGCGGCGCTGCTGCGCTTCACGATCCGCTGCGCGTTGATCGCCCGCGCAAGCGAGTCGCTGCCGTTTCGGTGGTTCTGGCCTCATGGCGCCAGCGCCGCTGCGATCCTCACGCACGACGTGGAATCTGCAGCCGGCCTGCGGAACGCGGTGCGGGTCGCCGACCTCGAGCAGGGGCGCGGCCTGCGCTCCTCGTTCAACCTCGTCGCCAGTTGGTATCCGATCGACTGGGGGATCGTCGATGAGCTGCGAGGGCGGGGCTTCGAGCTCGGCCTCCACGGCATCTACCACGACCGGTCGCTGTTCTCCTCGCGCCCGGCGTTCGAGCGTCAACTTCCGCTCCTGCGCGAGAGCGCCGGCCGCCTGGGCGCGCACGGATTTCGCTCGCCGGCAACCCACCGAGTGCCCGACTGGATCGCGGAGCTACCGGTCGCCTACGACTGCACGGTGCCGCTGTCCGATCCATATGAGCCGCAGCCCGGGGGCTGCTGCTCACCGTGGCCGTATTTCTTCGGTGACGTGGTCGAATTGCCCTACACACTTCCGCAGGACCACACGCTGTACACGCTGCTCTCGCATCGCAGCATCGACCTCTGGACCGCACAAGTGCGGCGGCTGGAACGCTCGCACGGTCTCATCCAGTGTCTCTCCCACCCCGATCCCGGCTATCTCGGGGATCCGGAGAACAGGGACCGCTACGCCGAGCTGCTCGACTACCTCGTAGGGCGTGAGTCGCTGTGGCTGACCCTACCGCGTGAGGTCGCCGGTTGGTGGGTGGCCCGCGACGCCGCGACGAGCCGACCCGACTCCGATGAGCTCGGCATCGCGCGCCTGGACGACTCCGGCGAGGTCGTACTGATCGCTCCGCGCGGCGGTCCGCCCGAATGACCGCGAGCTGCTGGGCGACGTCCGTCGGCGCTCGCCGTCCACGGGTCATGATGCTGCTCGAGAACGACCTCTACCCATACGACGTCCGCGTCCGCTATGAGGCGGAAGCTCTCGCGCGTGCAGGCTACGAGGTCCGTGTAGTGGCGCCGCGCGGAGCCGATCAGCTCAGACGCGAGACCGTCGACGGCGTCGCGGTCGAGCGCTTCCGGCTCCCGCTGGAGCACCGCGGGCGCGCCGTCGACCTGCTCGCCGAGTACGCCGTCGCCCACGTTCAGCTCTATGCCCGCGGCCTGCGCGCCATCGTGCGCGGGGCCGACGTGCTGCACGTCCACAACCCCCCCGACACGCTGTTCGGCCCCGCGCTGGTCGGCCGGCCGCTCGGCTGCCGATTCGTGTTCGATCAGCACGACTTGTTTCCCGAGCTGGCGAAGGCCAAGTTCGGCCCGGGCCCGGTGCAGAGCGTGGCTCGGCTCGCACAGCGCGCATCGGTGCGGCTTGCCGATCTCGTCATCGTTACCAACGAGTCCCAGCGTGAGGCGGCGATCGGTGCCGGGGCTTCGCCGGACAGCGTCGTGGTGGTTCGCAACGCGTTGCGGCGCTCCGACCTCCTGGCCGCCGATCCGCCGCGGCCCGGGCGGCTGCTCGACCCTCGGCTGGTCTACGTCGGGGCGCTCGAGCGCCAGGACGGCATCGAGCGGATTCCCTGGCTCTTGCAGACGCTGGTCGCCCGCCACGGGCTGCGCGGTACGTCGCTGACGGTCGTTGGCTTCGGCGCCGAGCGCGAGCCGCTCGAGCGCGGGCTCGAGGAGCTCGGACTTGCCGATCGCGTGACGTTCACCGGACGTACGGAGCATGCGCGCGTGCTCGAGTTGATCGCCGAGGCCGACATCTGCATCGACAGTGCCGAATGCAGCGAGCTCAACCACCGCACGACGATGGTGAAGGTTGCCGAATACGTGTCGCTCGGCAAGCCGACGGTGGCCTTCGCGCTCCGGGAGACCGTGCACACCGCGGGCAATGCCGCGGCGCTCGCCCGATGCGGCGACTGGGATGAGTTCGCCGCGCTGGTCGCCGAGCTAGCAGGGCTCGAGGCGCGCCGCCGCGAGCTGTCCGGGAGGACCCGCGCCCGGGCCGAGCAGCTCGTCTGGGAGCGATCCGAGGAGGCCCTGCTCGGTGCCTACGAGCGGACACTGGCGCGAGCCCCGGCACGCCGCTCTCGTCCTCAGCGGCGGAGCCCGATTCTGTAGTGCATCCAGGTGCGTCCGTTGTCGGCAGCGACGACGCCGTCGATGTAGTCCGCGAGCGCAGTCCCGGTCCGGGGGTTGACATCGAAGTTGCGGACGGCGAACTCGCAGTCCGAAGGGGTCGTGAACCGGAGATCGGTGACCGGTCCGAGCCGCGTCCCGTCCGTGTCACCCGCGGCGCCACCTGCGATGTAGGCCGTACAGCGGTGCACATCTGGGGGCTGGCCGGGACCGACGCTGTAGATCCAGAACCGGCCTGTGGTGTCCTGGGTGATCCTGGCGAGGTTTGAGAACTGGAGGCGGCTCGGCAGGAGAACATCCTTGACCCTCCCATCGGCGCCGATGACGATGTGATGATTCGTGAACGTCCCTGCGCTGCCCGCATCCTGGACGCTCATGATCGCGTGCGTCCGGCCGGCTGTGTCGACGTACGCGTCCTCGACGCTCGCCTGGTGTTGACCGTTATAGCCGCCGGCGTCGAGCGCCGGTCGCACGATCTGAGGGCTCATGCCCGGTTGGTTACTCCAGCCGGCCCAGGTCTGCATCACCGCCTGGTCAAAGCAGTACGGCGAGCCGCCGCACGGGTTGGTGCCCGCATAGCTTGTCTCCGCCTGGAGGAGATCGCGGGTGCCGATCACTCGGAGCTCCGATGATGAAACGGGGAGCAGGAAGTTGTAGGCCTGCCGGTATTTCGAGACCCACTGCTGCTGATGCCAGCCCGTGTCGTCACGAAAGGACCAGTAGTAGGTGCCGGGGACGTTGGCGCTCACGCACGTCGGCGCCGGCCCTGAGAGTGGGGTGAAATAGATGCAGGCGACGTCCTCCCACACCAGAATCCGGCCGTGGTTGTCGATGCTTGCGCTCAAGTAGCTCGCGCCCGAGCGCGAGAGGTTCGCACCGGTGAGCCAAGTGCCCGGAATGGTCGACGACTGCCCGGTTGATGAGTCGTAGAGGTGCGGGGCGCCCGCGGACGCGCTATCAGGCGGCGAGAGATAGGCGACAAGAACGGTCTTGCCGTCCGGGCCGAGAAGCAGCGCCGGCGGATTGCCTGGCTCGGTAGCCGTCGCGGCCGTGATAACCGTGCGCCAATCGGACGACCCCACGGCACGCCGAGCCAACACCCAGTCGAAATGCTGATTGTCGGCGCCGTCGATGATGTAGGTCGTGTAGACGTCGCCGTTGGCAGCGCGGATGATCCGCGCGCTGTGGGCGCCCCAGGCGCTGGCCGGGCTCGCGTGGGTCGTGACCACGTCCTCCTGCGCGAGCGTGGGACGGACTGGCGTACCTGCGATCGGCGTAGGACGAACTGGGGTGCCGCCGAATGGGGCCAAACCGCCCGTCATGTGGGGCCGCGTGCCTCCGCAACCCGCCAGGGCGAGAAAACCCGCAAGCAGGATGCCGAGTGTGGCCGCCAATCGGGATCGCATCGCGGTCTACCAGGCTGGAGGCGAAGGATGCAGGGGATGCATTGAGCGGCGTTGGCGGTTGATCCGAACGCTTCAACGCGACCGATCCACTCAACCATGGAGGCTGTAGAGCTGTTGCTGAGGTCCGTTCTAGGCCCATACTAGCCGCGAGCTCGGGGGCAGTCGGGGACACCTGCGTCTATCATCCCCGGCTTGGCGGCGAAGTCAGTACTGATCACCGGGGCAGCGGGCTTCATCGGTTCACATCTCACCGAACGGTGTCTGGACCTCGGCTGGCGCGTCCTCGCAGTCGACGCATTCACCGACTACTACGACGAGTCGCTCAAGCGGCAAAACGTAGCCCACCTCGTTGCGCACCCAGCATGTACGTTGATCGAAGGCGACCTGCTCCAACTCGACTTGGCCGAGCTGCTGCGCGAGGCGACGACCGTCTTCCATCTCGCCGCGCAACCCGGAGTGCGCAGCAGCTGGGAGGAGTTCGATCGATACAGCCGGATGAACGTGGCCGCTACCCAGCGACTGCTTCAGCTCGCGAGCGAGAAGCCGGTCGAAAGGATCGTGATTGCATCCTCGTCGTCGATCTACGGCGACGCCGAACGGATGCCAACACCCGAGGACGTCGCTCCTGCGCCCGTCTCTCCGTACGGCTTGACCAAGGTGGCCACCGAGCATCTCGCTCAGGTGTACTGGCGTAGCTTCGCGGTTCCCACCGTGTGTCTTCGTTACTTCACCGTCTATGGTCCGCGGCAGCGACCCGACATGGCGTTCAACCGGCTCATCTCGCGAGCGTTGGCAGGGGAGCCGTTCGACGTGTTCGGCGACGGTGAGCAGACGAGGGACTTCACGTTCGTGACCGACGCTGTCGCGGGCACGATCGCTGCCGCGGTATGTGGACGTCCGGGGACTGTTTACAACATCGGCGGTGGCTCACGGCGGTCGATGAATGCCGTTCTGGAGCTGCTCGAGCCGCTGGTCGGACACCGCGTCGAGCGCGTCTATCGCGAAAGGCAGGCAGGAGACGCCCGCGACACCGCGGCAGATATCAGCCGAGCCCGCCGCGAGCTCGGATATAAACCCTCCGTCGAGCTCGCGGGCGGGCTCAGCGAGCAGGTTCGGTGGCAGCGCGCTCTGGCGCGCTCTGCGCAGGCGCTTCGATGATCCTCGACAAGGCGGACACGGCGTTTGCCATGGCCCCGGGCCATGAGGTGGTCATGGCCAGCGTCCAGGAGCTCGTCGACAGGCGACTCACGGGAATCTCCGCCGCCACCGTGCTCGACGCCGGGTGCGGTGCGCGCAGGTATTTCGACCTGCCGGCGGACGCGCGTCGTATCGGTCTCGATCGGGACGCCGAGGCGCTGGCTCGCAATTCGGCCCTGGACGAGCGCATCGTCGGCGATATCGAAACGTTTCCGCTCTCGCCAGAGCAGTTCGATCTGATCGTCTGCTGGGACGTCCTCGAGCACGTCCCACATCCGGGCAAGGCACTCGAGAACCTCGTTCGCGGGCTTGGTCGAGGCGGGCTGCTCGTGATCGGTGGTCCCAACGCGCTCTCACTCAAAGGCCTCGTGACGTGGATGACGCCCTTTTGGTTTCACCGGCTCTTGTGGGCGATCTGCCGCAAGCTGCTTCCGGGCGCATACGAGCTGCCGATGAAGACCTACCGCCGCCCGGGGGCCATTCCGGGACGGATCACCGCGTGGACCCGCGAGCACCGGCTCTCGGCGGATTACCTGGTCGCCTACGAGAGTTGGATGCAGGTCGCCATGCGACGGCAGCTGCGCCTCAGCGACGAATTCTGGGCTCGCATCAGGGCGGGTGTACGGAGGCTGACCTTCGGCTTCGTGGATCCCGGGGCGACCGATGTCGTGCTCGTGTTCACGAAGGGGTGACGTGGGCCTGAGATTGGCAGCCCGGCCACGCGTCGACGTGCTCTTCTACACGCCGTTTATCGGGCACATCCTGGGTGACGGCGATTCATCACCGCCCGGCGGAGCCGAGACCCAGATCCTGATGCTTTCCAAGTCACTCGTCGAACGTGGCGCGTGCGTCGCGATCGTCGCGTACGGGCGCCCGGACGAGCTGCCAACCTGGCTTGACGGCGTCCGGATCGTGCCGCGACCGCCCTGCCCGCCGAACAAGCGGCTGGCGGGCAAGCTGCTGGAGATCTACCGTCTGTGGCGGTCGGTCTGGCTGCACCCGTCGCACACGGTCGTCTACCGCGGCACCGGGCCCGAGCTCGGCTTGATCGCGCTTTTCACGTGGATCACCAGGCGCCGACTGGTCTTCTCAGCCGCCAATGCCGCCGATTTCGAACCCCGCCGGCTACTGCAGCGCCGGTCGCACCTCCGCTTATATCGGCTGGGCGTTCGCGGGTCCGATGAGATCGTCGTGCAGACCGAAGACCAGGTCGAGCTATGCCAGAGGGCGTTCGACCGAAGGTCGAGGCTCATCAAGAGCTTGGCGGCCCTGGCCGACCCTCAGTGCGGGCCACCGGAGGCGTTCTTGTGGGTCGGTCGGCTGGTCTCCTACAAGCGGCCGCTGGCCTACGTGGCGCTCGCCCGGGCCGTCCCGGAGGCAAGGTTCTGGATGGTCGGCGTGCCAGCCGACGGGGATGACCTGGAGACACCGCTCGCCGAGGTGAAAGCCGCGGCCAGCGATGTCCCTAACCTTGAGTTCTTGGCGCCGCGCACGCATGAGGAGATCGGCTTGTTGATGGCGCGCGCCGTCGCATCCGTCAACACCGCCGATTTCGAGGGTATGCCCAACACGCTGCTCGAGGGGTGGTGTCGCGGGGTTCCGGCGCTCGTCCTCAACTACGACCCGGGTGGCGTGGTGGCCAGCCGCGGGCTGGGCGCATTTGCTGGCGGCTCCCCCGATCGGCTCGTCGCGCTTGCCCGCGCGCAGTGGCAGTCACGGGAGGACCGTGCCGATCTCCAGTCTCGTTGCCGAGACTACGTCGCCGAGCAGCACTCGATCGACCGTGTCGCCGCGCAGTGGCTCGGAGTCCTGGCCATCACACCACGAGCGATGCCACCGGACACGGCAAGCTCCAGCACCGAGCTGCGATGTGTGGCATAGCGGGGCTGCGATGTGTGGCATAGCGGGGCAGGTTGACTTCGCCGGCAGCGTCGCTCCGGCCGTGATCGCCAACATGTGCGCCGCCATGGAGTACCGCGGCCCGGACTCTCGTGGGATCTGGTGTCAGGGCCCGGTGGGGCTCGGGATCCAGCGGCTGGCGATCATCGACGTCGCCCACGGCGATCAGCCTATCTTCAACGAAGATCGCACGGTGGCCGTCGTACTAAACGGGGAGATCTACAACTTCCCGGAGCTACGCGCGGAGATGATCAAGCGCGGCCACACGTTCCGGACCCATTCCGATACCGAGGTGCTGGTGCACCTTTACGAGGATCACGGCGAGCGACTGGTGGACCACCTCCGGGGGATGTTCGCCTTTGCGCTCTGGGACGGTGAACGCCAGCGACTCCTGCTCGGGCGCGACCGCGTTGGCAAGAAGCCGCTCTTCATCGCCCGGCGGGGCTCGAAGCTCTCATTCGCCTCCGAACTGGTCGCACTGCTTCAGGATCCCGAGCTCGAGCGGGTTCCCGATGTGAGAGCGATCGCCAGCTACCTCACCTACCAGTACGTTCCTCATCCGATGGGCGCGTTCGTCGGCATCGAGAAGCTCCCGCCGGCGTCGACGCTGATGTTCACGGCCACCGGCGCGCGCCAGCATCGCTATTGGCATCTGGACTATTCGGCACCCGAGCCTCGGGGGACCCGCGCCGAGCTCGAGGAAGAGTTGCGGGAGTTGCTCTGGAGCGCCACCCGGGTCCGGCTCATGAGCGAGGTTCCACTGGGCGCCTTCCTCTCGGGTGGAGTTGACTCGAGCGCGGTCGTGGCTGCGATGGCAGACCAGATGAGCGAGCCGGTCAAGACGTTCTCGATCGGGTTCCCCGACGCCGATTTCGACGAGCTTCGCTATGCCCGGCTAGTCGCCGAGCGCTTCTCGACCGACCATCGGGAGTTCATCGTCGAGCCGCATGCGCTGGAGATCATGCCGAAGCTGGCCAGGCACTACGGCGAGCCATTTGCCGATCCGTCCGCCGTTCCCAGCTTTTACCTCGCCGAGCTGACCTCACGCCATGTGACTGTGGCGCTCAATGGCGATGGGGGCGACGAGAGCTTCGCCGGATATGGCCGCTACATCTCGAACGACCTCGTCGCTCGCCTCGACTGGCTGCCCGAGCCGATGCGGCGAGTGGCTCCGTATCTGGTGAAGCCATTCGGCGAAGGGAGACGCGAGGACCACTTTCGCGCGCGATTGCAGCGCCTCGCCCGCGGGCTCGCGATGGCGCCCCACGAGCGATACACGCACTGGATGTCGGCATTTCCGAGCTTCATGCGCGCGGACGCGATGCAGCCCGAGTTCCTGGCCGCGGCCGACGGCTGGTGCCCCGAGGACGTGCTAGCCGAGCCGTGGGGGAACTCGACCGCGAGCTCGAGGATCGACCGGATGCTGGACACTGACGTCAACACCTACCTACCGGCCAACCTGCTGGTGAAGATGGACATCGCCACGATGGCCTACTCCGTGGAGGCTCGCTCGCCGTTCCTCGACCAGCGCCTGATGGAGTTCAGTGCTGCGCTGTCTCCACGGCTGAAGGCGCGCGGTACGACGGGCAAGGTGCTGCTCAAGTCCGCGCTGCGCTCGGTGCTCCCAGACGAGATTCTCGACCGCCCCAAGATGGGCTTCGGGGTTCCACTCGACAGATGGTTTCGAGAGGAGCTCCGCGACCTTCCCGCAGAGATGCTGATGGGCTCGGACGCGCGTGTCCACGCCTACGTCAAGCCGGACGCGATCCAACGGATGATCGCCCAACATCAATCGCGCGCCGCTGACCACTCGCTCAGGTTATGGGTGCTCCTGCAGCTGGAGCTCTGGCATCGCGAAGTTGTGGAAGCTCGCCGCCTCGCGGCGCACTGAGTGGAAAATAGCGTTGGGGCTGCAACCGTGCGCTAGAGGCGGCCTCCAGGATCTCGTTCGCTCAGCGCAACTCGAGCACTTCCTTGCGCAACGCCTTGATCTCCTTACGGTCCTCACTGGTGGGCAGATCCGGTCTGAGGACCCCATCGGCGTCCACCTGCCGCACCCGCTTGCGCAACGTCTCCGCCGGCAACCTGACCCATGCGACATCAGCGATCGGCCGGACTCCAACACGAGGCGAACGCCCCGCGCCCACAGCTCCTCGGGGTACTTCCGTGGTCGTGGCATTCCTGGAGACGCATCACCACCTCCACGATCGGGATGCGCCCCCATTCGCCGTGGACGGCGAGTCTCCGGGCTAACGATCTGGTTGGACCCACTAGCCCCAGGCTTAGACCGTCGAGCACGATCGCAGTCTGTCTATGATGCCCTTCTTGTCTCGGAGACTTTCGCCCTCCGTCCGGGGCGGCATGCCGCTCGCAAAGCGCGCGCGTGAGGATGCGCGGCTGCTGCGCACGTATCTGCGACGAGGTGGCTCAGCGGGCGATTTCGAGTGGGTCTTTCGCGACCTGGCGCAGTTCGGGGAGGTGCTGCGACGCTGGGACAGCAAACCAGTCTCACAAGCCCGTGTCTTCGAGATAGGCTTCGGCGCACGGCCATACCGCCTTCGCGCGATGCAAGCTGCAGGCGCAGATGTGTACGGGGCGGATGCCGAGGTGCCGCTGCTCACCGGACGGCTGAGCGAATATCGCGCGATCCGGCGCCAGAACGGCTGGGAACGACTGCTGAAGACCTTCGTGCGACGCCTACTGTTTGACCGGCGTGAGCAAGAGGGCTTTCGGCTTGCACTCGAGTTGCACGGACTGACGGGCTGTCCGCTTGACCCGGGGCGGCTCCTGATCGGCGACGCAGCCGACGTCGAGCCACCCGGACCGTTCGACCTCATCTACTCGATCAGAGTGTTCGAGCACATCGAAAGGTCATCCCTCGAACGACTCATCCCGCGTATGGCGAGCTGGCTTCGCCCCAGCGGTCTCGCGTTGATCCTCCCGGACGTGTTCACCGGGCTGCACGGCGCCCATTTGTTGGAATGGGAGGAGGACACGTTCGACCTGCCAGCCAAGCGCCGGGCCGAGCCGTGGGAGCATCTGCGGAAGCGTCGATACGCAGCGAACACGACTCTGAACGAGATGACACGGGACGAGTACAAGGAACTGTTCGTCGAGCACTTCGACATCTTGGAGATCATCGACCCGCCACGTGGACGGCAAGCCGAGTTTCTTACTCCGGCGGTCCGCGCGGAACTTGCCGCCTACTCGGACGAGGACCTGCTCGACGCGAACCCACTGTTCGTGCTCCGACCGCACGCTAAGGGCTCGTAGATGTAAGGTTTTGGCCCGCCGGGGCTTGAGGGTGAGCCTCGAAGATCAGTCTGACCCCGCGCCTCGCGCCCTCAGCTCGATGCTCCACATCAGTGCCCTCCTGACCCGCTCTGGGAGCGGAAGGTCGGGGATCAGCTCGACGTCCTCGCTCCCAAACGGCGGCCGCCACACGAGCACCGCCATCGCCGTCACCGCGGCGGCCGGCACCCCCACCGCAGTTCCCCACGGCGTGCCGAGCAGGAGCAACGGAAGCAGTCCCGCGGCCAGTGGCGCAGCCCACCAGAGCTCAAGCCGGCCTTTGACCGCCAACGTGCGACAGGCATACCGGTAGAAGGCCGCGAACATGAACACGAGCGCCATGGCCGTTGCGATCGCCGGAGCGATGATGCCCATGTGAAAGACCGCGAGCATGATCAGGTCGGCCAAGACGTTGAGGAGAGCGGCAACGATGTTTATCGAGGCGATCACGCGTGTGCGCTCGTGGAGAGTCATGAGCGGCGAGACCGTGTACGTCGCACCCAACGCCGCCGCGCCGATCCCGAGAATCACCAACGGGGTGCCGGCGCCGGCAAATCGCTGGCCGAGGACGAGCGGCACCAGGAGCGGGATGACTGGGAGCACCACTCCGGCCAGCGTCGCGATCGCCAAGACAGCCGCGCCTACACCGCTTCGCACGTAGCGCACGATTACGTCCTGCCGTCCACGGATGTCGAGCGATACGAGCAGCGGTATCAGCACGGCAGTAACGGCGGAAGCCGTAAACGCGATGACGTTGAATGCTTGATAGGCGACCCCATATACCCCCACGTCGGAGGCGCTCCGGAAGATGCGCAGCATGACGAGGTCAACCGCGCCAAACGCGTATTGGCTAAGGGTGAAGCCGATCATGGGAAGGGAGAGGCGCAGCACCCGCCGCACCATGTCCCGCTCGATGACCGCTGGCGCGAGCGCCGTCTTCCAGAGCAGCGGCGCCAGCGCCACCGTCAAGGCAAGAGAGCTAGCCAATGACAGGCTCAGGATGCTCAGCGGCGTAGCATGGGCCCCGGTCATAAGGACGACGAGCAGCGCGCCGATGAAGCCTGCCTGCGCGAGCACCTGCCCGACAGCGCTGGCCTTCATCCTGCCGCTCGTCTCGAGCAGGCAAACGCAGTGATCGACGGCAAACAGCGCCAGCCCATAGCCGAGCGCTGTCGAGACCAGCAGCCAACTGACCCCGCTCGGCATCGCGCCGGCCGCCTCCAGCGCGAGGACGACCACGACAGCAAACGCGGCCGGCGGCAGCGCAACGATCAACCGGCTCCACGTCACGCGGTTCATCGTCCCTCGGAGCTCGAGATCCTCGCGTCCATAGCGCCGGACGGCCATCGTCGTCCACGTCCCGCTGACCGCGAACACCAGATCTGCGACGATCGTCACGAGGGCGAGGAGGCCGTATCCCGCCGGACCGAGGAGCCTGGTCGTCATCAGCACCGATGCCACCGACAGCAGCGCCAGCACGATCCGCCCTGCGGCGGCGGTGCTGAGATCCTGGCGGATGCTGCCGACGCCCCGGACGAGTCGCATCGGACGCGCGGGACGGGCGTGGCCCTCGCGCGAGGGGCTCGTCTCCGGCGGCGCTTCGCTGTCGGTCGCTTGGCGCTCGGCCATCACCGCGCCTTACCCGCGTTGCCTACGCGGAAGCCCGGAGCTGAGCGGCGGGGGTGAGGCTGTCTGCGTACCAGTGGCGCAAGTCCCTGTCCAGCAGCTCAGCCAGCGCGTCGATCTGCGAGGCAAGCTCCACGGCCAACGATGCTCTCAGCTCGGGGTCGATCGGCGGCCGTGGCTCCACCGACGTGTTGATCCGGGTGAGGCCGTCGACGGCGAATCTCAACAGCGCGCTTCGCACGGCGTGTACGTGAATGGCCTTTGTGCCCAACCGGCGGATGGAGGAGTGCTCGTCGAGCATGACTTCGCGCAGCCGCCTGGGCCACCGGTAGCGAGCGCGCTTGTTCGAGTTCACGGGACGAAACACGGGCGCGAATCCCGGGTCGACCTCGAGGAACTCGAGGACGCGGCGATATTCGGTGCCTGAATCGTCAATCAAATCATCGAACAGGATTACGTGAACCCGTTGGCGTCCGAACAGATCGATGTAGCGCTGGATCTGTTCAGCAAAGGAGACAACCTCGCGGTAGAAGAGTCGCCAGTCAGATCCATGCGGCGGTGTGATCCCGCGCGCCCGCCGAGCGCCCTCGGCGGCGAGGGCCTCGCGGAGGTCGGCCAGATCCTCCATTCCGTCGTAGATCAGCTGACTATGCAGCGACGGCACCATCTCCAATGGATTCCGCAGCATGACGATGATCCGGGCGGATGGATTGAACGTGTGGATCTCGCGCGCTGCGCGCCGTGACAGGAGGTACCAGACCGATGCCTCTCCGCGCCGCACCGCAGCCTCTCCTGGCGCGAAGGAACCGAAGTACTCCTCGGCGCTAGGCTGCAGCCAGAAGGCCCCCAGGTCAGCGCCGAAGAAGTGCTGCTCCTTCGGCGCCATGTAGATCTGTGGATGCTGCTCGAGCCACGCGTGCAATGACGTCGTGCCGCACTTTGGCGCTCCCACGATGAAGAAGTCGGGTCCGAGCCGGTCAGACACAGATTTTGCCTACCCGCCGGCGGTGGGAACGGCGGCCACGCCGCTCCGTCGGCGAGCGTCTGCACTCGCGGCAAGGCCCGCCGCAAGCATCAGCAGCGCGACGCTCGGGCCGTGAAGCCATACGGTGTTGACCGACATGACGAGCGCGAGACCCACGACACCCGCCGCAACCGCAGCGGCGAGATGGTCGCGGCTCGCTCGCGCCGCGCGGGCGGACGCAATCAGGGTCGAGAGCAGGAGCCCGAGCAGAGCGACGACGCCGACGACGCCCTGTTCGAACAGCGTGGTCACATACTGGCTGTGAAGCGAATTCGTGATCAGCTCAGGTGCCGCTGCCACATCGCTTGGCACCGACGCCGTGGCAATCGATGGCGCTTCGAGCGTTCCGGTCCCCCGGCCGAACAGGAGATGGTGCACGCTCGCGGTGGCGATCGGCAGGGCGGTGCCCCAATAGCCGACCCGCGCCGTCAGGGTTCCGGGTCGGGCGATGGCCTCCTGAAACGTCGGATTCCGCTCGAGGGTCGGGAGCGCCACCATGGTCACGGCCGCAATGATTGCCACGTAGCACGCGACGGGGAGGGGCCGAAGCAGCGGGGATCGGATCAGCCACAGAAACACGATGACGCCGGCGGCCGTGCCGATCAACCCCGCCCGGGTGAACGTCAACACTTGCGCGGCCACGCACAGGCACAGACAGCCGCTTGCGATCACCCTGCCTGCTCCGCGCAGCTTGAGAACCCAGGCAAAGCCGAACGGGATGACAAAGCACATCACGGCTGACGCCCCCGGGGGGCTTCCGAAGACTCCGCCCGGACGGAAGATTGCCGAGCCCGTCGGATTCCACGCGTAGCGGTTCGGATCGACGAACAGGGGGCCTCCGTGAATCGCCTCGAGCAGGAGCGTCACCGCTCCCGCCGTGCCGGCCAGCAGTAGGATCGCAGCGATCAGATTGATCCGATGCGCTGGAAGGGCACGGGCGCCGAGGAAGAACCCAAGTGCGACCACCTGGTTCGCGACGATCCTCCACACGCCGGGCTGGTCGTACTGAAACAGCCAGCCGAGGACGATGATCGCGACGAGCGCGGCAAGCCAGTAGTCGATCGGGGTCGCTCGGAAGCGCCGGATCGAGATGAGTCCCGCGGCTGCAGCGAGCGAGGCGTACCGAAATACGCTCCCGCTGAGAGGAGCGATGGGCAACCAGTATGGGATCGTCAAGACAGCGATGACTCCCAACGCGAGGCCCCCGTAGGAACGAGTAAGGAGCCACACCACGGGGGGCACGAGTGCTACGGCGGCGAGCTCCGCCGGCTTGCCGTGTGTGACCGCGAACAAGCCGGCAAGCCCGACGAGGCAGCCGAGGAGAACGACCGAGAACCAGCCCCGGTCAGCGCCGACCCGGGGCACTCTAGGACCGTGCCAACTGCCCGAGGCTGGGATGGACGACGTGCTCGATGATCAGCCGGGCGACCATCATCCCCGCCTCGACGCAGCCCCGGGTCTTTCATGCTCGCTGCTCAGGGGCTCCAACACATCGTCTGCGGGAGCCGCGCTGTACTCGCCAGAGCCATAGTCATGGCCATACCCATAGCCATAGCCTTCCTTGCCGGCCTTAATCCCGTTTGCGATCACTCCCAGCAACGGTGCATCCAGGCTCTCGAGGCGCTGACGCAGGAACGCTGCTGCATCGCGTCGGTTGGTGCCAAGGCGGCTCACAATCACAACGCCGTCAACTCGTCGCAACAGCGGGATCGCGTCGGACACGACCGACAATGGTGGCGTGTCGACCACGACTAGCTCGTAGCGCCCCGCGGCCCAAGCGAGGAGCGTGGCCATCGCCTGACTCTCGATCAGCTCGACCGGATTCGGAGGCGGATGGCCAGCCACGAGTACGTCAAGGAAGGCGTCGGCCTGCCTGCCGTTTACTGCGCTCACGATCGGCACTTGGGTGATCGCGTCGTAGCGCTGGGCGCTGCCCACCAGAACTTCCGAGAGGCCCGGAGCCGCGCGGAGGCCGTAGGTCTTGGCAAGGTTGGGACGCCGCATGTCGGCCTCGATCAAGAGCGTCTTGGTCCCGGTCTCCTGGGCGGCTTGCGCGAGGTTACGCGCGATCGTCGTCTTCCCGTCGCCTGGGGAGGCGGACGCGACCACCAGCGACCTGATCTCGCGGTCCACGTTGAAGTAGCGCAGGTAGGCGTGCAACAGCTTGAACACCTCGTTGTGCTCGCGGTTGCTGTTGCCAGACATCGGCGAGTGGGCGAAGGTCTTATTACGGGGAACGGCCGAAAGCAGGGGTAGCTGGTAGGTCGCCTCTAGATCCTCCACGGTCTTCATCCTTCGGTCGACGCGCTCGATCACGAACACGACGGCGATGCAGAGAATCAGTCCGAGAACAAACCCGAGCACAGTGTTGCGAACAACCTTCGGCGAGGACGGGCCGGCGGGCGGCTTTGCGGATCCGACCACGCGGGCTCCGCCGTTCTGGAGACTGCGCAGGATGCGAAGCGACTCGGCGCGATCGAGCAGAGCCTGGCCGCTCGTCCCGGCAAGCTGCTGCCGCGAGAGCGACGCAATCTGGCGCTCGACCAGCAACAGCCCCTTTAGAACTTGCTGCTGTTGCTGCTGGCGCTGGGCGGCGATGAACTGCGCCACGTAGTTGTTGGCGATCGCGGCGGCGAGCGTAGGGCTGAGGTTGGTAGCCGAGACCGTCGCAACGTTGGTCTGTCCCTCCTGCGCCACGCTGATCGCTTGCGACACATCGGCCGCCGTCAGGCCGTGACCGACCGTGCGCGCGGTGGCACCCGCGAGGCCTGATTGCCCGCTCAACAGCTGGACGTTGGTCGCCATGACCGTTGGATCCTGGCTGCCTGGACTACTCCCGGCCTGAAGGCCGGAGGCTTGCGAGTTGACGCCCGACTGCTCGAACAGAATCGACGCGGTCGCCGTGTACTTCTTTGGCTGCGAGCGGGACAGCCCGTAGCTCAGGCCGGCGCCGAGGAGAGCGATTAGGAGGATCAGCCACCAGCGCCGGCGCAGGATCGTGAGCGCCCGATCAAGCTCGACGTGCTCCGATAGCGCAGTCTTTACCGTGCTTTGCATACCGCTCGAGATGCGGCGAGCGCGGTTAGCACGCCCCCCTCCCTCCGATTATGGCTGGCAGCGTCCGCAGCATCAGCCGGACATCTTCCCACAGCGACCAGTTCATCACATACAAGTAGTCGAGCTTGACCATCTCTTCGAACGGGATCCTGGTTCGGCCGAGCACCTGCCAGTAGCCCGTGATGCCAGGCGTCAGATCCAGACGGCGGCGAGCCCAGTCCTGCACATGGTCGTCCTCCGCCGGGATCAGCGGTCGCGGGCCGACCATACTCATCTCTCCGCGCAAGACATTCCACAACTGCGGGAGCTCGTCGAAGCTGATTCGTCGCAGCCGTCGGCCGATGCGGGTGATCCGGGGGTCATGCGCGAGGTGGAGCCAGTTTGGATCCGTGCTGAGAGCGAGCAGCTCGGCTCGCTGCAGCTCCGCATCGGCCACCATGGTGCGGAGCTTCAGCAGGCCGAATCGTCGTCCATCTTTGCCGACGCGCTCCTGAGTGAACAGCACCGGTCCACGCGAGTCGAGCTTGATCGCGATCGCCAGCACCAGTAGGACCGGGGCGAACAGCACGAGTAGAACGGATGCGACCATCAGATCCATCGCCCGCTTGACTACCCGCGACGAGCGCGGCAGCCACGGCGGATTGACCCCGAGGACCGCAAGACCCTCGACGTCGTCCATTGCCAGCCCGGTCCCAAGCACGTTGGAGAGCCGCGGCAGTATCGAAACCTTTAGGGCGAGCGTGCGACACCGGAGCAACAGCGACTCGAGCTGCCATTCGTCGGGCTCTTCGCCGGCGAGCACAACCCGGCTGACGCCAAGGCTCGTCACGAGCTCCTCGAGCTCCTCCAGCGTTCCCAGAATCGGCAGGTCGCTGGGCTCGAGCACTGCGTCCCGGTCGAGCGTGAGGATCCCGATCACATCGACGCGGTATTCGGGATGGGCGCCCAGCTTCCGCACCAGTGTGCGGGCGACGTCGCCATCACCGACGAGGAGCGCCCGCTCGGCTCCGATCAGCCGACCGGCCGCTTGGCGGACGCCGAATCGCACGCTCACCGCCGCGACGGCGGCCGTGATCGCGAAGGCGAGCACGCCGTGGAAGTCAACGCCATGCATCGGCGTATGGCGCGCGTACAGCCACAGCAATCCCGTGCCGATCGCGACGGCATGGAACAACCACGGCAGATCATCGACCGTCGAGTGGCTGATCCGCTTCACGTCCCGGTCGTAGAGGCCGTAGAGCTTGAACAGCACGATCACGAGCGGAATTTCGGGCAGGCCCCACAACAATGTCGCCGGGATGGCGTTAACCGGGCTTGAGACCAAGACGGCGGCCACCAAGGCGAGCAAGATCGCACCGGCGTCGCCGATCCCCAGGAGCCTGCGCAGCGCGGTGTCCCGGTCGAGTCGCGCCGCGCGGGCCTTTGGACGCAGCTCTTCGCGCGCTTCTGCGCGCCGCGGACTCGAGGCGATCAGAGCGTCACCTCTGAGACAGGCTCGAATTCATCGAGCGTAATGTTCGCTCCACCACGCTGGAGAGAGGCTTCGGCGGCCTCAGCGAGGCGCACGACGCTGAGCGCCAGCGGCAGATGCGAGGCGATGGACTCACCCCGGGTTGCCCGTACGAAGTCTCCGAGCTGCACTGCCAGCGGCTCATCGTTCGAGAGCTGCGGCGAGATGACGTTCCCGGTCCGATACGAGAGGTGCCACTCCCCGAACGTGTCGGGGTCCTTGTATTCGACGCCGCGGTCGTAGATCTTGACCGCCTCAGGGCCACCGTCTTCGTAGACGACCATCCGCTTGGAACCGACGAGCACGGTACGCCTCAGCTTGCTCGGCGCCAGCCAGCTCAACTCTACGTTGGCGATCAAGCCGGACGGGAACTCCAGCGTGACGAACGCGACGTCGGCGATGCCGCGGACGATCGAGTCGCGTCCCGTCGCTCGGAGCCGGCTCGGATATTCCCCCAGCCAGTAGAGCAGGATCGAGAAGTCGTGTGGGCCGAGATCCCAGATCACGCTGACGTCGCGCTGGTGCACGCCCAGGTTCACCCGACTCGACGAGATGAAATAGAGCTCTCCGAGCTCGCCACCGTCGATCAGCTCCCGGACGGCACGAACGGGCGGACTGCAGAGAAACGTGTGACCGCACATCAGCACCAGGCCGTGGTCGCTGGCGAGCGCGATCAGAGCTGCGGCGCGCTCGCTGGAGGCCGCGAGCGGCTTCTCGACGAAGGCATGCTTGCCGGCTCGCAGACAGCGACTTGCCAGCTCGTAGTGGGTGTCGACAGGGGTAGCTAGCACTACGCCGTCGAGCCCGGGATCGTCGAGGACCTGCTCAAGCTCGGTCGTCATCTGCATGCTCGGATGCCGACGCGCGAAGTGCTCGAGGCGGCCCGGATCGAGATCGCAGAGCCACCGCACGTCTACATCGGTGCGCTCGATCAGAACGCGAACCAAGTTGGGGCCCCAATAACCGAGCCCTACGACCGCCACGGTGGGTCGCGTGAAAGAACGCGTTGCGCCGTTCGTGGAACGGTCGCTCCCGTTCATCTGACACCCCCTCTCATCGGTCGCCGACCTGGTACCCCTTCTGGCACGCTACCAGGAACCGGTCTCACACGCGAGCACGGTGGTGTCGTCCTACTCGCGGGCCGTCGCTCTGGGGCGTCAATAGCGCCACACGAGGCTGGTGTCGGTGGCCGTACGGGCGCGCAGCGTCCCGTGTGCAGGCAACGGCAGGAACGCGTCGAGGACCCCATCGGCGCCCGTCGTGCGGCTGACCAGAGGGCGCCATCGTCCCCGTACGCGCTGCTCCACAACCACCGCCGTGTGGGGCAGCGGGGTGCGCGCCCACGCTTCGCGGGCGCCGGAACGACTGGCCTCGACTACGAACGGGAAGCGAAACGCCGTCGCTGCCGGCTTCGGCGCCCCCCATCCGGTATAGAGGCCGGCGCAGAACTGGGCGCACGCGGCGCCCGGGCCGAAGTGGTCCCGGATGTTGAACCAGAACACCGTGTCGACTCCCTGACGCCAGTACGACCACATCGCCTGCTCGAGCTCGCGCGCTTGGGTCGTGGGCGAGCGATCCTGGGGAACCAGGTGCCAGCTTGTCTCGGTCATCCACAGCCGCTTGGGACCGGCCGGAAGCACATGCCCGCTGCGCTCCGCCGCGCGCAGTGGCGCCAGCAGCCGGCCGAGATCTGGAAGCGCCACGTCGTCGGGGTACGCGGCATGGATGAACGGCGTCGCAAGCGAGTACAGATGTTGCGCAAGGACGTCGAACTTGGCCGGGCTCGGGCACGGAAGCGGCCTGAGCGCGGCGTTCAGGCACAGCAGCGCGCGCACGAAGGCCACCGGGGGGACCCGGTAGCCGCCGGGGGCGTCGCCGTACGGTGCGGTGCCACCGCTGATCACCGTGTTGGCCGGATCGACCGCCTTGACGCCCTGATAGGCGGCATTCAGAAGCCCCCGGTAAATGTTTGCGCTCGCGGCGACAAAAGAACCGCGTCCGACCCTGACCCACTGAGGCGCCAGGTAGAGCGAGAGGTTGGGTTCGTTCCACACCTCCCAATTGCCCACGCGTGGAAGGCCGTTGAAGCTGCCCGAGTAGCGCCGAGCTGTCGCCAGCGCGAACTGGCCGAGAGCGCGCGCGCTGGGACGCCATGAGCCGGGGGCTGCGCCACGAGGCGGGTGGGCGCCCTCTGCCCAGCGTGGTGCGTCGATGAACGTGAGCATTACCTGCATCCCCCTCCCCGTGACCGCACGCACCGCCCCGTCGATCGCGCCGAACTGGTATCCGGTCCAGCCGGGATCGGAGGCGCTCGCCGCGGAGGGCGGGCTGGAGCGCGCGACCGACCTCCAGTCGAGGTCGATGCGGATGATCCCGGCGCCCTCCGCGGCCGCTCGCCCAAGCCAGGCGTCGCGCGCTGCCCCCCCTTGCTGGAGGAAGACGAAGTCATCCACGAACCCGGTCCTCAGGCCGTGGGCGTCGGTCGACGCCGCGAGCAGGCCGGACGCAATCATCGCGAGGGCGGACAGCGCCCCCACGCGAAACCGCTGGATCACGCCGTGCGGCCCCCGCGGATCGCGAGCAGGAACGCCGACGCGGAGATCGCCACGAGCACGATGGGCAGCAGCATCCCCATGCCGTGTGAGCCCCCGCCCCCGACCAAGCGGCCGAGGCTCGAGGTAAGGGTTGACCCATGATTCTCGGCGCCCACGCCGCTGGACGCGTTCGTCGCCCCCGCCGGCGGCCGGCCGGCGCTCGTCGACCCCAGCTTTGGAGTGAATCCTCTGATCGCCGTCCGTCCCGGCACACGTGTTGGTCCGGACGCGCCCGCGGCACTCGGAATCGATGGCGTCGCGGCGATCAGGTGCGCCAGCGCGAGCCCTTGGGGACCGGCGACAAGAAGCTGGTGGGTAACGCCCGGCGAGGCCGCGCCCAAGTGGCGCGGAGCCCCCCCGAGAGTCTGATTGCCGCCCGGTGCGGGGAGCGAGGGGAGGTACGCCCCGGCCGCGGAGTTGGTCGGCGGCACCAGGCGGGCGGCTGCGGCGGGCGCGACCGACACGCAAAGAGCCGCGACTGCAGCAAGTACGCGCACGACGCGTAACGAGGAGATCGGAGCCACTGCCTCATACTACGCCGGATACGGCCTACCAGGCTCCACCCAAACTTCCGCCTGCCGTGACCAGCAAACGAAGCGGGAAGAGCGATAATCCAAGGACCGGTGACCACGTGAATTGGGTGGATCCAACGCCCTGGCGCCCGACCCGTGCGCCCACGCTCCTGTCCCGGGGACGCGCCCGGCTCGAGCCAGGCCGAGTCGCGACCGCCGGCCTGTGCCTCGTCGCGGTCGCCTATGTGGGTATCCGCGGGGGGGGATATGACCCGGTCCTGCGCGGTGAGCTCGGAGTCGCCGTGTGGTGGGCGCTCGGGCTTGTCGCCGCCGTCGGGCTCCGCGGTGTGAGGCGACCGTCGCGCGGTGGTTGGGTCGCGCTCGCGGCGCTGGCGACGTTCGCTGCCTGGACAGCGCTCGGAATGATCTGGTCGGCAGACATCGAGCGCACTTTCGCCGAGACATCGCGGGTGGTCGTCTACCTGGGGATCCTCGGCGTTGCAATCGCTTGCGTTCACCGAGAACGCGCAGCCGATGTGGCCAACGGCATCGCCGCGGGCGTCGTCGTCGTCGCCCTGGTGGGCCTGGTCTCCCGCCTGCATCCGCAGTGGTTTCCCACCGGGGACCAGACCGCCGTCCTCGTTCCCGGCTCCCGAAGCCGGCTCAGCTTCCCGCTCAACTACTGGAACGCCCTCGGGGCGCTGGTCATGCTCGGCGCGCCGCTCGTGCTCAACGCCGCGCACCGGGCCCGCACCCAATTCGCTTCGGCGGTTGCCGCCGCAATGCTGCCGGTCCTGGCCCTGACGGTGGTGCTGACGATCTCGCGCACCGCGACGGCCGGAACCGCCGTCACACTGGCGATCTACCTGGCCCTGTCACGGGAGCGCCTCATGCAACTGGCGACCCTGGCCGCCGCCGCCGCAGGCACGGCGATCCTGACGGTGGCGCTCGTCGATCGCCACAGCCTCGAGCAGGGCTTGATCGACGGCAACGCGCGCCACCAGGGCACCGAGCTTCTGGTGCTCACGATCGTTGTCTGCGTGAGCGTCGGTCTCACCCAGGTCGGGTTGCGCGCGGCCTGGTCCCGGGGGCTCATCCCGCGCCTACGCCGACCCGCTCGTGCGGGCGTTCGGCGTATCGCCGTGGCGAGCTTGGCCGTCGTGCTCACGCTCGCCGTCGCCTTCGATCTCCCGGGCCGGGTGCAGACGGCGTGGCACTCGTTCAAGCAGCCGGTGGTCTCCGGCGACCTCGGGACGGCACGCCTGTCGAGCCTGTCTAGCCACGGACGCTACGAGCTGTGGAAGGAGTCACTCAATGCCTTTGCCAGCTCGCCGGTACACGGCATCGGCGGCGGCACGTGGGAACTCTGGTGGCTGCGGCACGGGGCGGCCCAGAACGGCTACACGCAGTATGCCCATTCACTTTTCTTCCAGACGCTGGCGGAGGTTGGGATCGTGGGATTGGCTGCGCTGCTCGCGTTCCTCTCCGCTGTGCTGGCTGGCGCGCTCACTACCCTCCGGCGGGAACGCGATCACGATCAGGGGCTCCATGCGGCGTTCCTGGCCGTATGCGTTGGATTTCTGATCGCGGTCGCGTTCGACTGGAACTGGCAGGTCACTGTGCTTCCGGCGATCTTCCTGCTGGTTGCTGGGACGGTCCTGAGCCCAGCCGTAGGCAGCCGAGCCACGAGGGCGCTCTCGACCTGGCCGCGGCGCCTGGCCATAGCGGCCGTCGCGGCGCTCTGCCTGGTCGCGATTGGGATTCCCCTCGCCACCACGATCGACGTCCGCGACAGTCAAGCCGCCACCAACGCTGGGCGACCTGCGGACGCGCTGGGCGATGCGCACACGGCCGCTCAGCTCGAGCCATACGCGGTGACTCCGCTGCTCCAGCGGGCGCTCGTGCTCGAGCGGTACGGTCGACTCGACGGCGCGGAGACGGCCGCGCGCGATGCAGCTCGAAACGGCCCCGGAGACTGGCAGGGCCCGCTCATCCTCGCGCGCATCCAAGCTAAGCGCGGTGAGGTGACCGCCGCGCTGGCCTCCTTCCGGCACGCTCGGCAGCTGAACCCGACCCTGAGCCAGTACCTGCGCTGACCTGCGGACGCTACAACCGGAACCCGGCGGCTCGCGAGGATTGCGGGGAACGCAGCACTTCAATCATTGCTCTCGCCGACCGTCACATTTCGCCTCGGCGCCGGTCTTAGGCGGCGAGAAGAAAAACTTTCCACGTTGGCGAACGTCTCAACCGGTGGTCGGTGCCGAGGCTTCTGGCACCCCCGCGGCTGATGCGCGATCGCTGAGAGGAGCTCCAGATGCGAAGGTTCACCAAGAGGACATCGTTGATCGCCGTGCTCGGCGCCGTTTGTGCGTTCGGATTGGGCGGTGCGGCGATCGCGAGTGCCGGTAGCGCGAATGAAGATCAGGGCGACGTCCATGCTCAGAAGACGATCATCGCCGACGCCAAGGTTGACGCCAAGGGCGAGGCAAAGGCCGCCGAGCATGGCGAGAGCGGCACCGTTGAGAACCGAGAGGGAGCCGAAGCTGCGCGTGAGCTGAAGGCCGCTGAGGTCGTGGCAGCGCCCGATCCTTGTGACGTGCAGGGCGTTGACGGCGCCAACGAAAGCGGCACAGCCAACGATGCTGCGTGTGGCGAGGTGGGCGAAACCAATCAGTTCGAGGGGCAGGAGACCACGCTGGCTAACGGCGTCGCGCAGGCGATCAGCGCCGACCAGGGCGAGCAGGGCCCGTCCGCAAAGTAGTTCTGTAGTCCGGGACGCTGCCAATGATCGGCGGTGCGCACCCAAACGCGAGGGGCCTGCTGACAGTCTTTGCGGCTGACGGCGGGCCTCTCTCGTCCCCGGACACGGGCGAGCTGTGGGGCGACGGGCTGCTTGAGCGGACTCAAACCGCGTTGCGTTCTGTGGCCACGGCGCTGACTCCTTGGTCGGTGGCGGTGTGGGCGGCGAGGCGGGGTGGCTCATCGAGCTGGTGCCGAGGCCTCCTGAACGGATGTCGGGCGCAGCGTCGGAGCTTCACTGCCGGTCGGCTGGATCGAGCCCGGTATCGGTTCGGAGCGCCGCGTCTGCGCTCGGTTGCTGAACCCCGGTGCCGCGGTTCGCGGGCGAGGGCTTGCAGGACCTCACGGGCCGCGCTCACCAGAGAACGGCGGGCCCGGTGAGCGGGGCGAGTAACGTTGGGGGGATGGCTCCGCGCTTGACGGCCCTGCTGTTACGGGCACAGTCAGATGAGCGTTTGGTCGCGCTCGTGCGGTCCGGTCACGAGCAGGCGTTCGCGACGATCGTCGAGCGCTATCGAGCACCAATGCATCGCTATGCCGGACGTCTGGTGGGCGCAGACGCCGCCGAGGACGTGATTCAGCAGGCGATGCTCAAGGCCTGGTCGGCGCTAGATCGCGGCCATGAGATCACCGATCTGCGCCCGTGGCTGTATCGGATCGTTCAGAGCGTCGCGCTTGACACCCTCGCTCGCGAGAAGCGCACCGGTGAAGCGCTGTCTGACGCGTTGGTCGGCGCGGCTGGCGCCGATAGCGACGCGGCCCAGCGCGCACTGGCACGGAGCACACTGGCGGGCATCGCCACGCTGCCCAAGCGTCAGCGCGAGGCGCTGCTACAGACAGCGCTCCATGGGCGCAGCGGGAGTGAGGTGGCCGTCGCACTGGGCATCAGCGAGACCGCCGCGCGCCAGCTGGTGCGACGGGCCCGGACCACGCTGCGCGCGAGCGTGAGCGCGATCACGCCGGTACCGCTGCTCGAGTGGGCTGCGGAGACGGGCGGGCATCCCGCGCTTTCAGGGGCAACTGAGCTTGGGGCAGCCTCCGCAGGTGCGGGTCTGGCCTCGCTCGCCGCGAAGGTCGGAATCACCGTGGCCGTCACGGCCGCCGCAGCCGGAGGCGTTGCCCAGGTTCTACGCACCGACCCGCACAACCACGCGCTGCCCGCCCAAGCAGCAATGCTCCAGCTGCACCGCAATGCGGTGCTGATCGGCCGCCCCACCTACCGGCCCCAGCCGCCGGCGTCAAAATCCAACCCGGCCACCGGGACGACTGCCGCCGCCTCACACCGGCTCTCACCGTCAGGCGCGCCTTCGCGAGTTGCGTCGGGGGGCCGAGACGCCCACCAACGAGCAACCGCGGGCAACACAGGATCAACTGGCGCCAGCCAAGGCATCCATGGCAATAAGAACGCAGCCGTCGCCCGCGCCGGGCAGGGCACCCTGACCGCGGGGAACCTAGGAGCAGCCGGGCCCAGCCACAGCACCGCCGGCAACGGGATCCGCTCGGGTGCCCAAGCCAGATCAGTCAACCGGGGCTCCTCCGGCCTCAACCAGCCCGGCCTCAACGCGGACCAGTTATGCCAAATCACTGGAGCTTGCTAGGAGTTCGCGCAGGTGCCGTCCATCGCCGCCGTGCTGCCCCCGCGGGCGGTCGGCAGTAGGCTCTCGGCCATGTTTGAGTCTGTCACCCGCCCGCTTCGCTGGGTGCTGGGGGCGACGGAGCACGAAGTCGTCCAGTCGGTACACGAGGCTCGGGACATCGAGGTGAAGATGCTCGGCGCGGTGCATGCAATCGAAACTGCGACGGCCTCGATCGAGCGGCACGTGGAGATGATCGAGACGCTTGCGACATCAATCGACCCGCTGCGTGGATCAGTCGACCGCCTTGCGGAGACCCTGGAGCAGCTCGTCACGCTGCTCGCTCCACTCGCCGCCGCCGAGCATGACGTCGAGCGGCTCCGACACCTGTTCGGTCGCCGCCGGCACGACTAACGACGGGCCGCCCCGCCGCTCGGCGCGGCGGCCCGCGAGCCAATTCAGGTCAAAATCCGCCGACTACTCGGACGTACCACCGCGCCCCGACCCACCACCGTTACCTGACGGGGGTCGGTCGAGGTTGGCCAGCTCCTCGGCAAAGCCGAGTGAGGAACCGCCGCGCCCGATGTCCTCCAGGTCGGACAGATCCGGCTCGATACCGCCGCCAAAGCCGGTCAGCGACTCGCCATCAGCCAGTCCCAACTCCGCCGCGAGGTCATCGTGGTCGAGCAGGCCGACATCGTCCATGCCGCGGGGAAGCGGCTCGGAGGGCTCAATCTCGATCCGCCGGTAGCGCTTGAGACCCGTCGCCGCCGGGATCAGCTTCCCGATGATCACGTTCTCCTTGAGCCCGTTCAGGCGGTCGATCTTGCCCTCCAACGCGGCGTCGGTCAACACCTTCGTCGTCTCCTGGAAGGAGGCGGCCGACAGGAACGAGTCCGTGTTCAGCGAGGCCTTGGTGATCCCGAGGATGATCTCCTCCGCCTGAGCGGTCTCACCGCCCGCATCCTCAACGGCCTGATTGATCTTCGCGTACTCGTAGCGATCAACGAACTGACCGGGAAGCAGATCCGTATCGCCCTTCTGGTCGACCCGGACCTTCTTCATCATCTGCCGCACGATCAGCTCGATGTGCTTGTCGTTGATGTCCACGCCCTGGGACTTATAGACCTCCTGAACCTCCCGGACCAGGTACAGCTCCGTCTCCGTCCGGTCACGGATGGCCAGCAGCTCGTGGGGATACAGCGACCCCTCGTTGAGCTGAGTGCCCGACTCGATCTTCTGACCCGAGCTCACGAACAGCAGCGTCCGCCGGGGGAACGTGTGGCGGTGTTCCTCGCCGCCGTCATCGGTGATGACGACGGTGATCGCCTTGTCGCTGTCCTCGATCGAGACCTTGCCGCCAACCTCGGCGATCTTGGCCAGGCCCTTGGGCTTGCGCGCCTCGAACAGCTCGACGACCCGCGGCAGACCGTGCGTGATATCCGCGCCGGCGACGCCGCCGGTGTGGAAGGTACGCATCGTCAGCTGCGTCCCGGGCTCACCGATCGACTGTGCAGCGATGATCCCCACGGCGTCGCCGATCTGGGCGACGTTGCCGGTGGCCAACGAACGGCCGTAGCAGGCCTGACAGACGCCGGTCGGGGCCTCGCACTTGAGCACCGAGCGCACGTGAACGTAGATCGGTGTGCCCTTATCGGTGTCGTCGATCCAGGCCTCGTACAGATCGGCCGCCTCGGCCCGGTCGATCTCCTTACCCTTCTCGACGATCATCCGACCGCGCTTGGTCTTGAGGTCCTCGGCCGCGAAGCGCCCGATCAGGTTGTCGTTCGGCTCCCCGGTCGGCCGCAGCTGGCGGGTCTCCGGATCCACCTCGAGCTTCGACACCGGCATCTCGATGAAGCCCTTGGTGCCGCAGTCCTCCTGACGGATGATCACATCCTGCGCGACGTCGACCAAGCGCCGGGTCAGGTACCCGGAGTCGGCCGTGCGCAGCGCCGTGTCGGCGAGACCCTTACGGGCACCGTGGGTCGAGATGAAGTACTCGAGCACGGTCAGGCCCTCCATGAAGTTGGCCTTGATCGGACGCTCGATAATTTCCCCTTTAGGGTTCGCCATCAGGCCGCGCATGCCCGCCAGCTGGCGGATCTGAGAGAACGACCCACGAGCGCCGGAGTTGGCCATCATGAAGATGGGGTTGAGCTCGTCGAGGTGCTCGTACAGCGCCTCCCCGACCTCGTTGGTAGCGCGGTCCCACAGCTTCGTGACCGCGTCGTGGCGCTCTTCCTCATCCATCTCGCCATCGCCGTACTGCGTCTCGATCGTGGCCAGCCGCTCGTCATAGCGAGCCAGGATCTCCGGCTTGCTCGGCGGCGTCTGGACATCGTTCTTGGAGATCGTCACACCCGCCTGCGTGGCGTAGTGGAAGCCGATGTCCTTGAACGCGTCGAGCACCAGCGAGATCGTCGAGGCCCCGTAGGCCTGGATCAGATCGTCGACCAGCTTGGTCGTGTCCTTCTTCTTCATCGACCGGTTGACGAACTCGTACAGACCGGGATCGAACTCCTCGCCGATCGCCTCGGCGATCGCACGCTCGATCCTGTCGTTGTAGATGATCCGTCCCACCGTGGTCAGCAGGTGACCGCCCTCAAGACCGTGCGGGCGGTACTCGGCCAGGTCGTGCAGCTTGACCACCCCGTGCTCGTAGGACCACTCCGCCTCCTGGGCGGTGCGGTACACGTGCGGACGGGGTTCGTGCGTGGCCCGATCGATCTTGGCCAGCTCGCTGCCGTCCGGTCCGTAGGTGAGGTAGTAGGCACCGAGGACCATGTCCTGCGACGGCGTCGCCAGCGGCGCGCCATGAGCCGGCGAGAGGATGTTGTTGGCCGACAGCATCAGGATCCGGGCCTCGGCCTGCGCCTCAGCGGACAGCGGCAGATGGACCGCCATCTGGTCGCCGTCGAAGTCGGCGTTGAACGCGTGACAGACGAGCGGGTGGACCTGGATCGCCTTGCCCTCGACTAGCACCGGTTCGAACGCCTGGATGCCCAGACGGTGGAGCGTCGGTGCGCGGTTGAGCAGCACGGGATGCTCGTGGATGACCTCCTCGAGCACGTCCCACACCTCCGGGATCATCGAGTCGACCATCTTCTTGGCCGCCTTGATGTTCTGCGCGGACTTGCGCTCGACCAGGCGGGCCATGATGAACGGCTTGAACAACTCGAGCGCCATCAGCTTCGGCAGACCACACTGATGAAGACGCAGCGACGGGCCCGAGACGATCACCGAACGGCCCGAGTAGTCGACGCGCTTGCCCAGTAGGTTCTGGCGGAAGCGGCCCTGCTTGCCCTTGAGCATGTCGCTCAGCGACTTCAGCGGGCGGTTACCCGGTCCCGTCACCGGACGGCCGCGGCGGCCATTGTCGAACAGCGCGTCGACGGCCTCCTGGAGCATCCGCTTCTCGTTGTTGACGATGATCTCGGGGGCGCCGAGGTCGAGCAGCCGCTTCAACCGGTTGTTGCGGTTGATGACGCGGCGGTAGAGGTCGTTGAGGTCCGAGGTGGCAAACCGGCCACCGTCGAGCTGGACCATCGGGCGCAGCTCCGGTGGGATCACCGGCACGGCCTCGAGGATCATCATCTCCGGCTTGTTCCCAGAGGAGAGAAAGGCTGAGACGACCTTCAGCCGCTTGACCGCGCGGGCCTGCTTCTGGCCCTTGGCCGTCTTGACCTGATCCTGCAGATCCTCGGCCTCGGCCTCGAGGTCGACCTGCTGGAGGAGGTCACGCACTGCCTCCGCGCCCATGCCGCCGCGGAAGTACTCACCGAGGCCGTAGGGGGAGCCAAATCGATCCTTGAGCTCCCGGAAGGTGGTCTCGTCGTTGACGACGTCCTTGGGCTTCATCGTCTTGAACAGCTCCCACACCTGACGCATCCGCTCGGCGGCGTCCTCGATGTAGGCCTCGGTGTCGTCGATGTCGGCCTGGAAGCTCTTGCGAAGCTCCTTGAGCAGCTTCTCGCGCTCCTCGTCGGAGATCTTCGCGACGTTGACCTCGAGCGTCTCCGCCCACAGGTGGTCCTCGTCGGAGAAGTCGCGCCCGGTCTTGGCGTTCTGTAGGAACGTCTCGCGCCGAGCCAGGGACTCCTTGAGCTCGAGGACTCGCTCCTCCTTCTCGGCGGCGTAGGCGTCGAGCACCTTGTTGACCTCGCCCTCGAGCGACTCCACGTCGCGAGCGCGCGCCTCGTCGTCGACCCAGGTGACCATCGAGGCGGCGAAGTAGAGAACCTTCTCGAGCTCCTTGGGAGCCATGTCGAGCAGGTAGCCGATCCGGCTGGGGACGCCCTTGAAGAACCAGATGTGGCTCACCGGCGCGGCGAGGTCGATGTGGCCCATCCGCTCGCGGCGAACCTTCGAGCGGGTGACCTCGACGCCGCAGCGCTCGCAGACGATGCCCTTGTAACGGACGCGCTTGTACTTACCGCAGTAGCACTCCCAGTCCTTGGTCGGGCCGAAGATGCGCTCGCAAAACAGCCCGTCCTTCTCCGGCTTGAGCGTCCGGTAGTTGATGGTTTCCGGCTTGGTGACCTCGCCGGAGCTCCAAGCACGGATCTGCTTGGAGGAGGCGAGGCCGATCTCGATTGCGTCGAAGTTGTTGATGTCGATCAAAGTGATTCCTTATGCCTTGAGAAGAGATGGGGTCTGGGGGCCGGACTGGCGGCTCACGTTTTTTCCGCCTCCTCAGTGACGCCCTCGGCTTCGCCGGCCGGGACATCCGGCTCGAGCATCGAATCGACGTCGGAGGCGAAGTCCTCCTCTACGAGTTCCTCACCGGACTCAAGCGAAGGATCTTCGACCTCGGTCTCCTCCTCGGAGGCCTC
>JRHI01000638.1_pt1 | contig 36150 bp, 29 predicted proteins | sample 215371 | NCBI WGS metagenome assembly JRHI01 (sample SAMN02929681, study PRJNA255918) | sediment metagenome | biome: cave system; feature: Ice Cave; material: Sediment; isolation source: sediment from deep within a dark volcanic ice cave with no known source of... ...
GCCGCCTGCACGCTGTTGATGATCGCCAGTTCCGCGTTGCGTTGCTCTGTCTCCTTCAGCAGGCGCTGCGTCTCGTCGAACAGGCGCGCGTTTTCGAGCGCGACGCTCATGCTGTTGGCAAGCGTGGTCAGCAGGCTCACGTCCGAATCCGAAAAAGCGTGCGCCTGCTGCTTCCCTACGCTGATCCTGCCATTCACCGCATCGCCGCGGAGGATGGGGACGTAGATGAATGAGTTGTCCACCGTCCCGCCGCCCATGTGCTGGGACCCCAGTTCCACCATCCGACGATCCAATTCTTCGGCGGTATGAATCACAATGGGTTGCCGCGTCCGGAAAACATGCTGGGTGAAACCAGTCGGCGGACCCGGCTCCGGATGAAAGCGCTCGCCGTGGCCGAGGAGGAAGACATAGCGAACCAGGTTGGCTTCTGAATCGAACAGAGTGATCCCGACCACATCGGCATCGAATATCTCGCGGATCTTATTGCCGACCAGATCGTAGATGGCCTGAATTTCAAGTTTCGATGCCAGACCTTCCTGCACGCTGTTGATGATCGCCAGCTCGGCGGCGCGCTGCTCGGTTTCCTTCAACAAGTGCTGCGTTTCGTCGAATAGACGCGCATTCTCCAGCGCGACGCCCATGCTCGCGGCGACGGTGCTGAGCAGCCGCACTTCGGACTCGCCGTACGCGTTCTCGCGCTCGAAGTCCTCGAGAAGAATCAAGCCCAGCACGCGGTCGCTGCCGAGGATCGGGACGAAGACAGATGAATTGCCGGAGTCGGTGCCTGGAATCGCGCCTATCCCCGTCGCTGCTGCCTCGGCGCGGCTGTTCATGACGATCGGCTGGCGCGTTTGGGTAATCTTGAACCATGGCCCGCCTGGAATGGGCGGACGCGATCCCAATTCCAAACGCACACCGTGCTCGTATTGGTACAGGTAGTGAAGCAGATTAGCGTTTGGGTCGTACCAGCGGATCCCGATGTCGCCGGTTTGGAACACTTCGCGCAGCTTGTCGCCGACCAGGTCGACAATCGCCTGGAAGTCGAGCTCGGCCGCCATGCCCTCCTGAATGCGGTTGATCACCGCCAGCTCGGCGGCGCGCTGCTCGGTTTCGTTCAGCAGGCGCTGTGTCTCGTCGAAGAGGCGCGCATTTTCCAGCGCCAGGTCCGTGCTCGCCGTGTTCGGCGCTGCCTTCCCCTCCGCTCTACGCGCTTGCACGCGATCCCGGCGTTTCTGCGCCCGCTCCCTGAACGCGGCATTCCTGGCGCGCTTAGCCAGGACCAGCATCGAGTCCACGTCGGCAGAGGCTAGGTCGAATTCGCCCCGGGCCGTGAAGCTTTCCGCACGCAGGTCCAACAGGGCGACCTTCTTTGCGACAGTCAAGCCGGCCGCGGCGAGTGCCGCTGTGGCGAGGTCGATTGCCTTCGCATGCTGGCCCACCCGCCTCAGCTCGCTAAGCTGCTTCGCCGTCGGAATCGGCGTTCTCACCTGAGTCTGCCGGCTAGCTTGGACCCGGGGCTTTTGCTTCTTTTGTGAAACTGCCATAAACTGCTCGAATTCTTTCGTTCCGCTGTGAGCATTCCTCGCCAGGACAAGCGCCGGGCGAGACCGATGGCTTTGCATGTCCGGTGCGTTGTAAATCCGCATCGGGCAAGGCCCCGGGCATTAGTCTACATGCGCGCCGCGCCAAACGGCGCGCACCGAGATGGGCAGCGCGTCAGGACTCTGCCCGTCTTCATGACTTCAAATCAACCACGACGAAGACAAGCGCCGAATCGCCGGTGTAGGCGGGAGCCGCATCGGCGGGCCTGGCCGCAACGAGCGCGCGCCCTTCTTCCGAGTCCGGCAACGGCGAGCGTTCGAACAGGACCAGCTTCGGCGCAGTGCCCGCGTCGAACGAAATTTCCATGGGCACGTCGCGCGAGCCCAAGCCTTGGAACCGTACAAACGTTGGCTCCTTGCCCTTAAGCTGATCGGCGCCGATCAACTCCTGATTTTCGAGACGGATCGACTGAATGCCCGAATGGGGCGCGATGCCGGCGCCGACCTGAAAGCCGGCGCGGCCGCTGCGCAGCACCCCTCGAGCCACCATCGTCCTGCCTTGCGTCGTGAGCTCTCTCACGGTGAAGCTCGGCGCAGGCAGGTGCTGTTCGGTCGCAGGCTTGAATCGCCCTCGCCCTTTCACAAGTCCGAACTGTTGGTAATCCTCATCCAGTTGCGGAAAGCCCTGCGCCTTTAGAAATCGTTCGTCCGGCGCGCCGACAAAGCTGACCAGCCAACGCGGCTTCGCCGCGTGGTCGTCGTAGTAGATGATGCTGAGACCGCGCGGATGGTTCGCCGCATAGGCGGGCGTCTGGCTCGCGATCGCCGCCGCACCGGCAACGACCAGCGCGCAAAGAGAGGACAAGGCCCACGCGGCAGCGATCGTTTTCCAAGGCTTGCGGCGAAGACGGGCACCAGCGCCAGCGAGAACGGGATCAGCACGAGAATCTTGAACTGACTCAAGTCGAAGCCGAGCACGAGCTCGAGCCCAAGCAAAAAAACGAGGAAAGAGAATGCCGCGAGCGCGAATCCGACCCACCCGGTCACGCGCAGCGACCGCACGGGTCCTTTCCGGATAAGGGTCTCGATCCACCCGGCAATGGCGACGCCGAATGCCGGCCAAAGGAGCGGATACGCCGCGCCGCCGATGGTGACCGCGACGCCGACGGTGAGCATCGCAAGCACGACCCAATTCACCAACAGGAGTGCGCGCGAATCGATGCGGTCACCGACGATCACTGCGACGATCAACGGCACGAGCATTCCGGCGGTCGCGAGCGCGACACGGCCGGGCCATGGCTGCGGATGATCGAGCGGATGCACCCCCGGCCAGATGCCCAACGGGTAAGACAGTAACCACCCAAAAGCAAACAGTAGCGCGGGCACGGCGATAAAGCCCAGAACGGCCCAAATCGTCGCACGCAACGTAAAGGCGTCGCGATGCGCGACCACCAGACCGATGAGGCCCAGGAACGCGACAAGCGCGATGGGCACATTGATCGCGGCCGGCCAAACCACAGTGACGAGGCCGAAAATGTCGAAGAAACTGGCATCGGATGAGGCATTCAGCGTTGCAAGATCGGCATCGGCAAGAACGCCGGCAACTTCGAATGCATGTTCGCCCATGTGCTGCAGCGACCTGGGGTCGATGTATTGGAGATTGTCGCGGGCCGAGTGATAGAGCGAAGCCGAATTCGAGAACGCGAAATTGAATCCGGACAGACCCAACCTTCGATAGACGGAGAAATCCGTGTCGTTAGGCAGCAATTTGTAGATTTCGTAGCTCACGGAACTGGCCGACGGCCGCGCAACGGCGTGGGCAAAGAGATCCATGAGCCGCGCGTTGCCGGGACCCGTTTCGAACATCATGCTCGGGCCCGACGCGCCGCGCGCTTCGAAATTCACGACGACCCCGACACGGCGCATCAGCGGATGGCGTTCGGCAAAAGCGCGTGCGCCGCGCAAGCCCGTCTCCTCGCCATCCGTGATCAGAAAGATGACATCGTTCCTGGTCGTCTTAGTGGAGAAGGCGCGAGCGAGCTCGAGGATCACGGCAACGCCCGCGCCGTCGTCGCTGACGCCGGGACCCGCAGGGACGCTGTCGTAGTGCACGCTTGCGAGCACGGCTTTGCCGTCGCCCGTTCCCTTGTGCACGGCCACGATGTTTTCAACCGCGGTGCAGCCGGGATTGCGCTCGGCGGGACTGCATTGAAAGACCGCCTGCACTTCGGGCGCGTATCCGGCCAACTTGAGCTCGGCAATGATCCGGTCGCGCACGACGCGGTTTTCCGGCGAACCGGCCGTATGCGGCCTTTGCTCTTTCAGCAATGCGGAGAGCATCGCAAACGCATGTTCTTCGGAGAACGCGGTATCGGCCGCGCCCGACGGCGCGACCAACTGGGATTGCCACAAATGAAGCAGCAGCGCCGTGATTGCCACGACGAACAAGAAAGCTCCAACGACCCCGACCCGGCTGTTTCCCATCCCTCCCCCGTTGGCGTGATGCTAACCAGTTTCGCGCAGCGGCGTGCGGCGGGGCCGTCAGGCTCCGAGCCAGGCCGCAAGATCGGCCTTGAGCTGCGTCAGATCTGCTTCCCGCGTGTACATCATGTGGCCGGCGTCGTAGTAGTGATGCTGGACACGGGCCAGCACGTCCGCCGGCGCATCGAGCTGGGCCAGCGACCAGTCGCTCGCGCTGTACGGCGTTCCGAGGTCGTAACGGCCGCTGCAGACGAAGACCTTGAGATGCGGGTTGCGGCGCAGCGCGCGCGCGAGGTCGGGGCTGGTCGTGGCGTAACTGTTGCCCTTGTTCTCGCCGCGGTTCCAGTTCCAGCCCTTGTGCACGTCCATGGCCAGCACCTCATAGCGAGTTTCAGTGCTCATGCCGAGCTGCTCACCGAAGTACGCCATCGCCGCCATGGTGTAGGGTGCCGCGATGGCTTCGATAGCCGGATCGAACTCCCACTCGCGGGTGCGGCTCGCGGCCATCGGAGCCGAGGCGCGCGCATCGAGGCGACCGACGATGCGGCCTCGCGGACGAAGCGCTTCGTAGAAATAGGTCATTTCGCTGATGCGAAGGTTCTTTTCCTCGACCAGCGCCTGCGGCAGCCCCGTCAGTTCGGCGATGCGGCGGGCGACTCGGCCACGGCGCTTGCCGTCCAGGCGCGCGCCGGCCTGCAGCGCGGCGACGTACTCCTCATCGACGAAGGCTTMGGCCGCAGTGCGCGCCGCGGCAGGCGACTTGGCGAGCGCGCCCTTGAGCAGCCCGTGATATTGCGAGACGTTGGCGAACGCGGGCAGAAAAAGCGAATACGGCAAATCGTTCGCAGGCGCGAAGACGATGCTTTGCAGATCCATCGCGCACGAGATCAGGATGAGCCCGGAGAGAGCGACTCCCGCGCTTTGCAGCTTGTCGGCGAGCGCCGCGCCTCGCGTCGTGCCGTAGCTTTCGCCGGCCAGGAATACGGCCGAGCCCCAGCGCTTGTGGCGCGTCAGCCAGATCCGCACGACCCCTGCCAGCGCGGCGACGTCACCGTCGACCGAAGTCATTTTTTTGCGCGCGTCGAGGCTGGCGGTGGTCGACCAGCCGGTGTGCGGCGGGTCGACGAAGACCAGGTCGAAGTGTTCGAACCAGCTATGCGGATTGTCGGCCACCGCATAGGGCGCCGTCGGCATGCTGGCGTCGTTGGGCGTCACGACATGCTTCGGCCCTAATGCGCCGAGATGCAGCCAGATCGACGCCGACCCCGGGCCGCCGTTGAAGGCGAAGCACACCGGACGCGTACGCGCGTCGGCGCCCTTCAGAGCATAGCTGGTCGCCATCACGGCGGCCTCGGGCTCGCCAAGCGTTCCATCGAGGCCTTCGGCGACGACCGGCAGGAAGGCCGCGTTGACGATGTACTCGAGCGACCTGCCGTTCAGCGTGATGGAGCCGCTGCTCTCGCTGGTGGCCTGGCCGATAAGCTTGTCGACGCGCTCGCGCATCTTCTTGTCGGTTTCCTTGGTGTCGATGCTGGGCTGGGGCGTGTCGGCCATGGAGTGTCCTGTGAATGAACGAGGCCGCGTGTTACGCGGCAAGGAAGAAAGTGAAGGCGCGCAGGCGTACCTAAAGCAGCGCTATTCTAAACTCGCCAGCAGCCGCCTGGCCCTGGCAAGCATCTGTTTGGTGCGCTCGACCGCCGGGACGGTTCTGGCCAAGGTCTCCATCGGAATTTCGAGCCCGATGGGAAGATCGGCGGGCACCGCACGCAGGATGCCGGGAAGATCGAGACCGCCGTCGCCCGGCATCAGCCGCTCCGCTCGTGCCTGGTGCAGCAATCCCTCGACGTCGCTTGGGCGCTCGGCGGGCGCATCGCACAGCTGCATGTAGTGGAATCGCGCGCGCGGCACGCCGGAGATTTCGCCCGCGTCACCCCCGGCCCGGTCGAAGTGTATCGGGTCGATGAGGATGCCACCGTTCTCGTGGCCCGCAGCCGCCACGATGCGCGCGCCCTGGGCGAAGCTCTTGCAGTCAGTCCATGGCATCGGCTCGAGATTGCCGCCGATGCCGAATCGTTGCGCAAGCTCGCAGAAGGCCGCGAAGTTCGCGGTGAGACGCGCTTCGTCCGGATCGTTGCCGGCGATCAGCGCCTCGGTCGCGCCCAAGCGCGCGCCTGTCGCTAGCGCCGATTCGTAGTCGGCGACGACGGTTTCCGGCCGCAAGCGGAAGATCTCGATGTCGAGGACACGCATGCCCGTATCTTTCAGCCGGCGCTCGGTCTCGCGCACCAGCGGCGTATCGCCGACCATCGGATGCTGAACTTCCTGCGGTGTTGCCGGAATGAGCCGCAGACCGACGCAATCGAAGCCGGCATCGACCGCGCACGACACTATCTCTGGCGGCGTGAGCTCGAGCACCGTCAATGCGGCAAGTCCGATCGGATGGCCCATCGCTTTTCGTTTGGTGGAGAGAAAATCGTACCGTATCACAGCGCCCACTAGCGTGTATGAATCAGCCCGTTGCCGAGGACAACTCCAGTTGACCGGCATGACCAAAGCGCCAATACTCAGCCTCGCATGATTGGAGCGACCGGATGCCCTTAATCAACAATGTCGCGGACCGACGTTCAAAAGCCGACCGATGCAGCGCAGACTGACCGCGATACTTTCAGCCGACGTCGCCGAATACAGCGGTTTGATGGAGGCCGACGAGGCCGGTACGGTCGAACGGCTGAAGGTCAACCGTAGCCGGATCTTCGACCCCTGCGTCGCCGCTCAGGGTGGGCGGGTGGTCAAGCTCATGGGCGACGGCGCACTCGTCGAATTTGGGAGCGTGGTCGCCGCCGTCAACTGCGCGCTGGCGATCCAGGAGGCGACGGCGCGCGCCGAACCGGAGCGCGCCGAAGCAAAGCGCATTCGCTACCGGATCGGGATCAATCTTGGCGATGTGATCGTCGAAGGCGACGACATCTATGGCGAAGGCGTCAATGTGGCCGCGCGCCTGCAGGCGCTCGCGCCCGTCGGCGGCATCGCGGTCTCGCTCACGGTACGCGACCACGTCGCGGGGAAGGCGTCGTGCGCGTTCGAGGACCTGGGCGAGCATACGGTGAAGAACATCGAGCGCCCGGTGCGTGTCTTCGCCGTGCACCCGGCCGACCGAAACGAGGGTGAGGGGCCCAAGACGGGAACGCCGCGCCGCCTGTCTATTTGTGTTCTGCCGTTCGCCAACATGAGTGGCGATCCGGAGCAGGAATACTTCTCCGACGGCATCAGCGAGGACATCATCACGGACCTCTCCAAGGTCTCGGCGCTGTGGGTCGCCGCGCGCAATACCGCCTTCACGTTCAAGGGCAAGCACGTCGATGCGCCGCAGATCGCGCGGCAGCTCAAGGTCAGCCACCTGCTCGAGGGTAGCGTACGCAAGGCCGGTGGCCGCGTTCGGATCACGGCTCAGCTGATCGATGGCGCGACAGGCGGGCACATCTGGGCCGAGCGCTACGACCGCGACCTCAACGATATTTTCGCGCTGCAGGACGAAATCTCGCAGGCGATCGTCGCGGCGTTGAAGCTGCAGCTACTGCCCGAAGAAAAAAAGGCGATCGAGCAGCGCGGGACGACCGATCCCGAGGCCTACAAGCTCTATCTGATGGCGCGCCAATACAGCATCACCGGCAACTTCGGCAGTGCCCGCCGCAGCGAAGCAATCATTCGACTGTGTCGCCGCGCCATCGAGATCGACCCGAACTATGCACGACCCTGGGCGATGATGGCCAACGCGCAGATCAACTTGCGCTTTTTCTTCGGGAGGGAGGAGGACAATGGCTTGACGGCGGCCGAGCGGGCCATCGAGCTCGATGGGAGTCTGGCGGAGGCGCATGCCGCAAAGGGCCGGCTCCTGGCGCAAAACGGCCGGTTCGACGAGGCGCAGCGCGAAATCGATCTCGCCCTTCGCCTGGATCCCGAGTCCTATGAGGTGAACGACGCCGCGGGACGACTGCATTACCTGACGCGCCGACTCGAAAAGGCGATTCTCCATTTCGAAAAGGCGGCCACGATCGTGGAAACAGATTACACGTCGGCCGGCATGCTCGTCAGCTGCCATACCGCGATCGGCGACAAGGAGGGCGCCCGTCGAGCAGCGCGACGCTCGCTCGAGCGTTGCGAGAAAATCGTTGCCGTCGAGCCCGACAATGGATCGGCGATGGGGTTCGCCGTCGGGGCGCTTGCCGCGCTGGGCGAAGCGGAGCGCGCGAAGGAATGGGCCGAACGCGCGCTGCTGCTCGATCCGGAGAACTTCAACCTGCGCTACAACTTCGCGTGCACGCTGATCACCAATTTGCACGACTTCGCCGCCGCGCTCGATATGATCGCCCCGAGATTCGAAACCATGTCGATTGAAGTCCTTAACTGGGTCAGGACCGATCCGGATCTCGATCCCATCCGCGATCATCCGCGCTTCAAGGCCATGCTCGCGGCGGCCGAAGCGCGCTTGGCGCAATCGTAACTAGTTTGTCGTACGACGCTGGTGGCGTGTTACTTCGGCGGTTTCGCCTCGATCGCGATGGACGCGAACCAGGCCGACAGGTCCGCTATCTCGGCATCGGTCAACGGCTTGGCGATGACGCTCATGACTTCGTCGGAGCGCTTGCCGCTGCGATAGGCCTTCAATTGCTCCGCCAGGTAGATCTCCGGCTGCCCCGCGAGATTAGGGGCATTGGGAAGTACGCTGACGCCCGACTCGCCATGACAGACGGCACACGTTCTTGCCTTGGCACGACCGGCCTGGACATCGGCGTGCGCCGCGCCCATCGCACAAGCGACCACGCACGCGAGCGCGGCCCGAATCATCTGTACTGTCATCGATTGCTTCCTCCGCCGAACGAAAAACGGGCCGAGAAACCCGGCCCGTCCAGCCTCAGGTACCGCGCCAAGTCCGGCTCATTTTTTCACGTTGTCGCCGCCGTACGTGACGCGGTATAGCGCGCCCGCAAAGTCGTCGCTGATCAGCATCGAGCCGTCCTTCATCATCGCCACATCGACCGGGCGGCCGCGGTAGAGGCCGGTATCGCCGTCGAGCCAGCCTTCCGCAAAGACCTCGGTCTTATCGGCAGTCCCATCGGCCTTCAGGCTGGTGAACATGATGCGCGCGCCGATCGGTGTCGTGCGGTTCCACGAGCCGTGCTGCGCGGAGAACAGGCCACCGCGATACTTGGCCGGAAACTGGCTGCCGGTGTAGAACGCCAGGCCCAGGTCCGCCGCGTGCGCATCCATGTAGACCTGCGGGTTCGTGATGTTGGCCGGCAACGGGTCCTTGTCGTAACCGAACTCGGTGATTCGCGTCTTGCCACATATCCACGGGTAACCGAAGAACATGCCGGGGCCGGTCGCGCGGTTGATTTCGCCGGCGGGAATGTCATCCCCCATGCCGTCGGTCTGGTTATCGGTGAACCAGAGCGTCTTGTCTTTCGGATTGAACTCGAGTCCCACCGAGTTGCGGATTCCTGTGGCGTAGACCTCGCGCTTGCTGCCGTCGAAGGCGTTCATGCGAACGATGCCGCCGATGCCGACCTTGTTGAACAGCGCCAGCTTCTCGCGCGGCGGAACGTTGAACGGTTGCCCAAGCGTGATGTAGAGCATGCCATCCGGCCCGACTCTGCACGTGCGTGCGTGGTGATTGTACGACTCCTCTTCGACCGGGATCAGTTTGCCTTGCGGCACCACCTCGATTACCGCCACGTCTCCGCCTTCATAGAAAAACTCGGCGGCGGGGAAGTTGAGGACCCGGTTGTGCTCGACCACGACCAGGAAGCCATCCTTGGTCCAGCAAACCCCGTTGGGCACGTGGAATTTTGCCGAGGGCGCAAACGGCTTGACTTCGGTCGCCACGTCACCGCTGTTGCGATTGGTCACCGCCCATACCGTGTTCTTACGGGTGCCGACGAACAGCATATTGGTGGACGGCGCCACGGCCATGTGGCGCGCATCGGGCACCACCGCATAGAGGTCGATCTTGAAACCTGGCGGGAGCTTGATACGCTTGAGATTGTTGCGGATGGCTTCGGCATTCTTGCTTTCCTGCGGCACCGGCGGCAGGCTCGTGTCGACACCCGACAGCTTCATTTGCTTGAGGTTTTCGATGTTTGTCTGCTGGGCGGATGCCGACATCGGCAGCGCAAGCAGCAACGAGGAAGCCAACAGTCCAATTCGCAACGACTTGCACGCATGCATTTGTGTCCTCCTTGATGGGTTTGAGGAACCAACGACCATTCGAGTCTGATCTGACATTATTGTAGGGTCGGGTCCTGGTCAGAACATTTTGTGGCACGTCACGGCGATGCAACCCCGCACCGACGTTCGGCGTTCAGCCTGCCGCTGCCACCGCGCGCGAAGCCAGCACCGAAACCAGATGTGCACGGTACTCCGCCGATCCGTGCAAGTCGGTGTTCAGATGATCGGCCGGGATCTTGACCGCTTTGGCCGCGTCGGCGGTGAAGCTCTTCGCCAGCGCATTCTCGATGGCGGTGGCGCGATGCACGTGCGCTGCGGCGCCGGTGACCGCGACGCGCACGCCGCTCTGGGTTTGAGCGACGAAAACGCCGACCAGCGCAAAACGTGAGGCAGGATTGCGGAACTTCACATACGCGGCTTTTTTCGGAACCGGGAAGCTGACCGAGGTAATGATCTCGTCGGCGCCCAGCGCCGTCTCGTACATGCCCTTGAAGAATTCGTCGGCGGCGATCTTGCGCTTGTTGGTCTGCACCGTCGCGCCCAGCGCCAGGACAGCGGCCGGATAGTCGGCGGCGGGATCGTTGTTGGCGAGCGAGCCGCCGAGGGTTCCACGATTGCGCACCTGGCGGTCGCCGATGCCTTCCGCGAGCCCCGCCAGCGCCGGAATCGCCTTCTTGACCACCGCCGACGACGCGACGTCCGCGTGCGTGCTCATGGCGCCGATGACCACCGCCGCGCCGTCCTGCTTGATGCCCTTCAACTCGGCGATGCCGCCGATATCGATCACCGTGCCCGGGTTGGCGAGCCTCAGCTTCATCGCGCCGACCAGGCTTTGCCCGCCGGCAAGTGCCTTGCCGCCGGTCTTGGCGAGCGCGGCGGCAGCGTCGGCAACCGACTTGGCGCGTTGGTATTCGAATGCGTACATGGTCAACTCCTCTCGAGGCTTTGATTATTGTCTGGCGGTCTGGAGCGCCTGCCACACTCGATGCGGCGTCGCCGGCATATCGAGATATTTCACGCCCGACGCGGAAAGCGCGTCGTGCACCGCGTTCATGAGCGCGGCCGGAGCGCCGATCGCGCCCGCCTCGCCGCAGCCCTTGGCGCCGAGCGGATTGTGGGTGCACGGCGTGACTTTGGTGGCGACCTTGAACGACGGCAGATCGTCCGAGCGCGGCATGGTGTAATCCATGTAGCTGCCGGTCAGAAGCTGCCCGCTCTCCTTGTCGTACACGCAGCATTCGAGCAGCGCCTGGCCGATGCCCTGCGCCAGGCCGCCATGCACCTGCCCTTCGACGATCATCGGATTGATGATGTTGCCAAAATCGTCGCAGGCGGAAAAATTGACGATGTGCACCACGCCGGTTTCGGGGTCGATCTCGACTTCGCAGATATGCGTCCCGGCCGGGAAGGTGAAATTGGTCGGGTCGTAGAACGCCGTCTCGTCGAGTCCCGGCTCGAGCTTGTCGAGAGGATAGTTGTGCGGCACGTATGCGCTGAGCGCGACTTCGGCGAAAGCCTTGCTGCGGTCGGTGCCGGCAACGGTGAACTTGCCGTCCTTGAATTCGATGTCGGTTTCCGCCGCCTCGAGCAGGTGCGCCGCGATCTTTCTTCCCTTGGCGATGATCTTGTCCATTGCCTTCATGATCGCGGTGCCGCCGACCGACAGCGAGCGCGACCCGTAAGTGCCCATGCCGAACGGCACGCGCCCGGTGTCGCCGTGAACGATCTCGACGGTCTCGATCGGAATGCCCAGCCGGCTGGCGACGATCTGCGAAAACGTCGTTTCGTGGCCCTGGCCGTGCGCGTGCGATCCCGTGAATACCGTCACGCCGCCGGTGGGATTGACCCGCACCTGCCCTACCTCGAACAATCCCGCGCGTGCGCCGAGCGCGCCGGCGATGTTGGACGGTGCGATGCCGCAGGCCTCGATATAGGATGCATAGCCGAGCCCGCGCAGTAGCCCTCGCTTGGCCGCGTCGGCCTTGCGTGCGGCGAACCCTTTGACGTCGGCCATCTTCATCGCCTCGTCGAGGCAGGCGTCGTAACCGCCGATGTCGTACATCAATGCGACCGGCGTCTGATAGGGAAAGGTGCGAATGAAATTGCGCCGGCGGAGCTCGTCCTGCGCGATGCCCGTCTCCACGGCCGCGGCGTGCACCAGACGCTCGACGACGTAGGTCGCCTCGGGTCGGCCCGCGCCGCGATAGGCGTCGACCGGCGCGGTATTGGTGAAAACCGCGGTCACTTCGCAATAGATCGCCGGCGTCGTGTACTGCCCGGCCAGCAGCGTCGCGTACAGAATCGTCGGTATGCACGAAGCGAAGGTGGAGAGGTATGCGCCCATCGCCGCGGTGGTGGTGACCCGCATGCCCAGAAACTTTCCGTCCTTGTCCAGCGCAAGCTCGGCGTGGGTGACGTGATCGCGGCCGTGCGCGTCGGACAGGAACGCCTCGCTGCGATCGCAGGTCCATTTGATCGGGCGGTTGACCTTTTTTGAGGCCCAGACCATCGCGGTCTCTTCGGGATAGAGATAGATCTTGGAGCCGAATCCGCCTCCGACGTCGGGCGCGATCACGCGCACCTTGGTTTCCGGCAGGCCGAGCACGAACGCGGTCATCAACAGCCGCTCGACGTGCGGATTCTGGCTGGTGACGTAAAGGGTGTAGCTCTCGTCGGCGCGGTCGTAGCTCGCGACCGCGGCGCGCGGCTCGATGGCGTTCGGGATCAGGCGGTTGTTGACGATATCGAGCTTGGTGACATGCGCCGCCTTGGCGAACGCCGCATCGGTCGCGGCTTTGTCGCCCAGAGCCCAGGTGTAGCAGCGGTTTCCCGGCGCGCCATCGTGGATCAGCGGCGCGCCTGACTTGAGCGCACCGACGGGATCGACCACCGCCGGCAGAACTTCGTAATCGACCGCGATCAGCTCGGCGGCGTCCTTTGCCTGGGCTAGCGTTTCGGCGATGACCAGCGCCACGCCATCGCCGACATAGCGCACCTTGCCTTGCGCCAGCACCGGATGCGGCGGCTCGTTCATCGGCTTGCCGTCGGTGCCGGTGATGAGCCAACCGCACGGCAGACCGTTGACTCCGGTCAAATCGTCGCCGGTGAAGATCGCGACCACACCTTGCGCGGACTTGGCCTTGCTGCTGTCGATGCCGCGGATCCTGGCGTGCGCGTGCGGCGAGCGCAGAAAGTACGCCCACGTCTGGCCATACTGGTTGACATCGTCGGTGAAGCGTCCGCTGCCGGTCAGAAATCGATAGTCTTCCTTGCGGCGAACCGATTGTCCGATGCTGGAAAGATCGCTGGCACCCATGGCTATTTCCCCATCGCCGCGGCGCCCTGCTTTACCGCCTTGACGATGTTGTGGTAACCGGTGCAGCGGCACATATTGCCGTCGAGCTCAGCACGAATCGTCGCCTCGTCCGCACCCGGATGCCGCGCCACCAGGTCGATCGCGCTCAACACCATGCCGGGCGTGCAAAAGCCGCACTGCAATCCGTGACAGTCCTTGAACGCTTCCTGCATCGGATGCAGCTTGCCGTCCGCGGCGGCGAGTCCTTCGATGGTGCCGATGGTCGACCCGCTGGCCTGCACCGCCAGGATCGTGCACGACTTGACCGCGACGCCGTCGATCAGCACGGTGCACGCACCGCACTGCCCGGTGTCGCAACCGACGTGCGTTCCGGTAAGGCGCAAATTATTGCGGATGAATTCGACCAACAGCGTGCGCGGGTCGACCTCCGCGTCGACTTTCTTGCCGTTGACTGTAAGTGACAGCGAGATGGACACGCATTCTCCTTCGGTTGGACGCCGCCGCGGAATGATCGCTGGCGGATCGTGCGGCGACGGCAAGAGCTAGAATACTCCGCGCCAAAGATCGCGGCAATGTGAGCGCTATTACAGATTGCCGATGTAATGCGACAGATTTTCGATGTCGGCGTCGGACAGGGTCGCGGCGACGGATGTCATGTTGCCCGCATCGTTGGTCCGGCGTCGCGCCTTGAAGTCCGCGAGCTGCTTTTTCACGTATTGCGGCCACTGCCCGGCGACTTTGGGTATCTCGTTCTGACCGACAAACCCGCCGAGGTGGCACATCGGACAGAGCACCGCGTCGGAAACCTTGCGGCCCGCCTCCACCTTGGCGCCGTCTGCCTGAAATTTGATCGGCAATGGTTTTTGCGCCGCGAAAAACTGGCCAAGCTCGATCATGTCTTCGCGCGAGAGGTTGTCTGCCATCGGCGACATTTGCGGGTCGCTGCGGCGGCCTTCTTTGAAATCCTTGAGTTCGATATAGGTGTACCGCCAGGTCTGGCCGGCGAGGACGGGGTAGTCGGGGTTCTGCGAATTGCCCTCCGGGCCGTGGCAGGCGAAGCAGGGCTGGGCTTTGACGCGCGCGGCGGCCATCTGCGAGGCGTCGAGCTGCGCTCGCGCCGGCAGCGCGAACGCCAAGGCCAGGAGCATTACGACTGGGAGCTTGGGCATGCATGTCCGGTCGAAATAAAAACGGCCACTCCGCGAAAAACGAAGTGGCCGCGTCGGGTTGGCGGTGCGCCTAGGGCAGCGCAAACACGAATACGCTGTTGCCGCGCTTGGCGTCGATCTGGTTGTTGCCGCCGGCCGCAACCGCGATGTACTGGGTGCTGCCGACCATGTACGAGACCGCGGGCGCATTGACGCCGGCGCCGCAGTTGTATTTCCAGAGCTCCTTGCCGGTCTTGGCGTCGTATGCCTTGAACCAGCCGTTCGCCTCGCCGTTGAACACCAGTCCTCCCGCGGTGGCGAGCACGCCGCCGATCAGCGGCTGCGGCGTCTTTACGCCCCACGCCACCTTGCCGGTGTCGAGATTCACCGCCACCAGGCGGCCCCACTGTTCTTCGCTGGGGATCGTCTTGAACGCGCCTCCCAGCCACAGCTTGCCGCTAGGGTATGGCACTTCTTCGACATGGTAGGTCATCGGCTGGTGCAGATTCGCCGCATACGCGAGGCGCAATGTGGGATTGACGGCCAGCGGCGACCATTCGACGCCGCCGTTCGCGCCCGGAAGCATGCGCGCGCCTTCCTTGGTCGGGAGCACCCACATGTTTTCCTGCGGGATCATCGCCTCAGAGAAGCGGATCAGCTTGCCGGTGTCGCGCGCATGCACGTAGATGTGACCGGTCTTGCCGCCGTGAATCACGACATCGACCATCTTGCCGCTCGCATCCTTCGCCTGCGTGAGGATCGGCGGGCTCACCGCGTCGAGGTCCCATACGTCGTGAGCGATGTACTGGGAGTGCCACTTGTAGGTGCCTTTGTCCAGATCGATCGCCACCATCGAATTGGTATACAGGTTGTCGCCCGGGCGAATCCCGCCGTAGAGATCGGGCGACGGGTTGCCGACCACGAAAAATACCGTGCGCGTCTTCTTGTCGATCGCCGGGGTCATCCACACGCCGCCGCCGAGCTTCTCATAGAACGAGCTGTCCTTGGCGAACGCGGCCTTTTCGGCGTCGATATTGCGGTGCATGTCGCGGCCCGTTGCGTCCTTGGGATTCCAGACGCCTTCGTGGCCCTTCTCGGGGATGGTGAAGAACGTCCACAGGAGCTTGCCGTCCTTGGCGTCGAACGCCTTGACGAAGCCGCGGACGCCGTATTCGCCGCCGTTGGTGCCGATCAGCACCTTGCCATCGACGTACGCGGGCGCCATCGTTTCCGAGTAGCCCTTGTCGGGGTCGGCGATCTGCGTTTCCCACAGCAGCTTGCCGGTCTTGGCATCGAGCGCTACCAGCTTCGCATCGATAGTGCCCATGTACAACGTGCCTTCGGCGATCGCTACGCCACGGTTGTTGTTGCCGCAGCAGACGGTGACGATCGGCCCCAGCTTTTGCTTGTAATGCCAGTACTCCTCGCCGGTTTTCGCGTCGATTGCGTAAACGTGATTAAACGAGGTGGTCAGGAACATGACGCCGTTGTCGACGATCGGCGCGGTCTCCATCGACTCCAGCACTGCGGTCTGGAACACAAACGCCGGCTTGAGCTTGCCGACGTTGCCGGCATTGATCTGGTTGCCGGTGTAGTAACGCGTCTGCTCGTAGCTGCCGTTCGCGTGCAGCCAGTTCTTGCTGTCGCTGCCGGCGCGGTCGAGCATCGCCTGGGTGACGCTGGCGAGATTGGCCGACATCGGACGCGCGGTTGTCGTCGCACTGCCGGTCACCTCCTGCGCCGTTGCCGAGGCAGTGAAGCCGCAGGCGAGCACTAGGCTCACGATGATGCGCAAAGGCCTGATGGAATTGGACGCCATGCTCTCCTCCTGCAGAATTATTGTGTCGCGCTGTGATATCTCGCGAAGCCCGCCGCGCGCTGCCCCGCTGAACTTCGTGCGGCAGAGCCGCAAGTCTGGCCAGCCGCAGAATTGAGTTATAGTCGAACCAAAATGGAAATGCAATCTGTGGCTAACAACTTCAGTGGCGCGGTGGCGGCGCAGCTGCGAAACGGTTGCACGGCGGGCCGCCCAGAGGCGGCCCGCCGGTTCGGCATCCTGGCATGGCTTGCATTTATTGCACTGCCGCATGGCGCGTTGGCCCAGGACCTGTCCGTCAATGCCAGGATGCTTGCCGCCGCACGCGCCGGAGATCAAGTCGCCGTTACCCGGGCCCTTTCCGGCGGCGCATCGGTCAACGCGCGCAACCGCGTCGGCGAAACGGCATTGGTCATCGCGTTGAAAAACGACCAGCCGGTGCTTGCAATGGATATGGTCAATGCGGGTACCGACGTGAATCTCGCCGCGGTAAACGGCGTGACGCCACTGATGGCGGCCGCGCACGCGGGTCAGACGGACATCGTGCGATTGCTTTTGGCGAAGGGCGCAAACGTCGCCGCAGTCGATCGCCTGCAGAAGAGCGCGATGATCTACGCCGCGGGTCAGGGCCGCACCGACATTGTCGTCCTGCTGCTGCGAGCGGGCGTGGACCCCAATGCCATCTACGTGCACAACTTGACGGCGTTGATGTGGGCGGCGGGTTACGGCAAGACCGAAACGGTGCAGGCCTTGCTGGCCGCCGGCGCCAGCGCCGAGCTCAAGGACGATCGCGCCAAGACCGCGCTGGAAATCGCGCGGGAGGGCAATTTTCCCGATACGGTGAAACTCCTCGAAGCGGCGGTAAAGAGCTAGTCGTAGCCCGGGCTTGGGGGGGTCGGAAACGCCGGACGATCGTGCCAGGCTCACGGCTGCCCGCGGGCTGCACTGCGTTCATCCCTGGCTACGCAACCGCGTTGCCGCTGCGCGTCGCGCGCCTGGGCCCCATCCGCCACAACAGGCCGTCGTGCAGCACCCACTGATGATAGAACGTCGCCATGACGTGAACGCCGATCGCCGCCACCAGCGCCCAACTGCTTGCGAGGTGCACAACGCTGCACGCTTCCTTGAGCCCGACATTTGCGCCCGCCCAGGCAGGCAAAACCCATCCGAAGAATTTCACGGGAAAGCCGCTTACCGCTGAACCCAGGTATCCGCTCAGGACAGCCAGGAAAAGAGACGCGTAAAGCAGGGCGTGGACCGCGTGCGCGGCCCGGGACTGCCAAACCGGCAACGGCGGAAGTTGCGGCGGGCGGTGTGACGCGCGCCAGGCGAGCCGTACCACCATCAGCAGCAACACGGTCAACCCGATCGACTTGTGCAGGTTGTACGCATCGGCACGAGCTCCGACAGGATCCTTCGGGATCGTCTGCATCCACCAGCCCAACGCCAGGAGGCCGACAACGGCCGCAGCGATCGTCCAATGCAGAACGATCACGGTCAGCGGATATCGCGGCTCCGGATCAGAACCTGGCATTGACGCTCAATCCAATTAGGTAGTTTCGCCGCGCGGCCGGCTCGAAAAATCGTCCGTTGGTATCGCCGACGATCACCGATCCGACATAACTGTGGTCGGCAAGATTATTGACGCGCACGAATTCACGCAGCGTCCAGATGCTCGCGCGCTGCTCGAAACCTGCGCGGGCGTTGACGACCGAATAGCTCGGCGCGGCATCGCTGTTGCGGTCGTTGACGTACAACTTGTCCGCGTACTGAAGTTCCAGCGCGGCCGAGAAACCGGACCACTCGGCGCGCGTCCATGCAAGCTCGGCATAGGCGCTGTTTGCCGGCACCGCCGGCAGCCGCGAGCCTGCGCGCACCACCTGTGGCGGCGTGCCAGTCGTGGTATCGGCGGCGAAGGTCGCCGAAAGATAAGTGTAGGCCGCGTAGGCGCTGAATCCGCCGCCCAGCGCGCCTTCCCATTGCGCCTCGACGCCGCGGCGATGCGTCTTGCCGGCGTTTTTGTACGTCGTGCGCCCTCCGGTCGCGGCGTCGATGATGATCTCGTTGGTCGTATTGGTCCTGAACGCTGCGAGATTGACGCGTTGCGTTTCAAACACATATGCCTTGACGCCGATTTCCGTGGAACGGCTGATCGCGGGCTGCAAGGCGAAGTTGAGCCCTGTGCCTGTGTTGCGATACGCGAGCTCGATGAACGTCGGGGTCTCGAAGCCCTCGCCCCAATTGGCGTAGATATTGACGTCTTGCGCGGCGCGCCAGACGATGCCCACGACCGGGCTCGCATGAGAAAACGCGACCCGGCCGCTGTCGTCCGGATTGGTGGCGGTGATGTAGTGATCGTCCGAGACGAAGCGCACGTCGCTGTAGCGCGCTCCCGCGAGGAGCGAGAGCGAAGCGAGCGGCGACCACTCTGCCTGCGCGTAGACGTCCTGATCGTGCACCGTGTCCGATTCGTCGCGCCGCAGATCGCCCAAGGCACCATTGTTGTTGACGAAGCCCTTGCGGGCCTGCTCCTGGCGATCGTAGGCCGCGCCGACGGTCAGCGAAAGTGGCCCACCGGCAACCATGAAACGCGTCGTCACGCGCGCGTCGATACCACCGAAGTTCCCGTCGAGGTCGGTGACGCCGCCGGACGAGGTGCCGCCTATGCCGGACAACGCGAGGTATTGGCGAACGGCGCGGTGCCCCGCGTACCCGGTCAGGCGCAAGGTCGTGTCGGCGCCGACGCTGCGCTCGATCGTCGCGCCTCCCTGCTGCTGTCCGACGGTCTTACGCGTGTTGAACAAGGTCGCCGTGGCATCGACCTGCCGCGGATTCGCCTGCCGTTGCGCCCGCGTGAGTCCCAGCGGGTCGAGCGCCTCCGGCTGATAAAGCGTGTTGGCGATCAAGGTCACTCGCGTGTCGCTGTCGGGCATGAACCTTAGCTTGGCATTGAACTGGTCACGTGACGCTTCGCTATGGTCGCGATAGCCTTCGGTTTCGAAATGATTGGCGGCGACGACGTAATTGACGCCGTGCGACTCGCCTCCGAGCTTCGCTATGGCATTCCAGGTGCCGTAACTGCCGCCGATTGCTTGCGCCTGCGCGGTGGGGGTCTGCGCACCGTCCTCGGTGAATATCGAGACCACGCCGCCCGCGGCATTCCCGTAGAGCGTCGAAAACGGCCCGCGCAGGACCTCGATGCGCTGCGCGGAAGCGAGGCTGAAGCTTCCCGTCTGGCCCTGCCCGTCCGGCATCGTCGCCGGAATGCCGTCCTGGAAAAGGCGTATGCCGCGAACGCCGAAGCTCGCCCGCGCGCCGAAACCGCGTGAGGAGATTTGAAGGTCCTGCGCAAAGTTCCAGCGATTCTGAACGACCAGCCCGGGCACGCGCGCCAGCGATTCGGACAGGTTGATCTGCAACTGATCCTGCTGGATCCGTGCGGCGCCGACACTATCGATCGCGACCGGGAGGTCGAACGCGCGCTCTTCGGTGCGAGTCGCGGTGACAACGAGAGGATCGACTGGGCGCGCACCCTGCGCCGACGCGATCTGCGGCAACATTGCCGCGGCGATCGCCGCGACGACCGCTCCGGGCAGAATCGGACATGCGCGGCGCAGTGTAAGTTCTGCCACGATCTGGGTGCCCAATAAGTTTCCGCAGAGTCGTGTAGCATAACCTATCGTCGCTACCGACTCCATTGCGGCGCACCGCCATAATTCGAAGGAGAAGCAACAGTCATGCGCTTGGCCCGGCTCATGATCGGCGCGACAGTCCTGTCGGCAGCGACGGCTCTCAGCGCGCTCGCGGCGCCGTTTGCGTATGTGTCCAACGAAGGCTCGGCTTCCGTATCGGTGATCGATACGGCGACCGACAAGCTGACTTCGACCTTCAACGTCGGAGGGAAGCCGCGCGGGATCGCGCTCTCGCCCGATCGAAAGCGACTCTATCTGAGCGATCAGACCGGCAATGCGGCGCTGATCATCGACACCTCGAACGGCGCCCTGCTCGACCGGACGGCGCTGGGCAGCTCTCCCGAAGGCATCTATCTGTCGGCCGATGGTCGGTTGCTGTCCGCCGCGGTTGAGGAAGACGACCAGGTCATGCTCATCGACACCGCGACCGCCAAGGTCGTGCGGCGGCTGAAGATGCACGGAAAGAATCCGGAGCATGCGGTCTTCAGTCCCGACGGCCGCTGGCTGTACGTCAGCAGCGAAGAAGCCGACAGCGTGGATATCGTCGATGTTGCGAGAGGCGAAGTGATCAAGTCGGTGAAGGTCGGCGACCGCCCGCGCGGCATCGGCTTTCTGCCGGACGGCACGCGCGCCTACGTCGCCGCGGAGAACGCCGACACCGTCAACGTCTTTGATGTCTCGACGCACGAAGTCATCGCGCGCATCAAGGCCGGCAGCCGGTCGAACGGCGTCACCGTCCGACCCGATGGCAAGCGCGTGTACGTGAGCTCGGGGGGTGAAGGGACGGTGCAGGTAATCGACACGTCGACCAACGCGATCGTGGCCACAATTCCCGTCGGCAAGCGGCCGTGGAACATGGCGATCACGCCGGACGGTGGGAAGTTGTACGTCGCCTGCGGGCGATCCAACGCGGTTGCGGTGATCGACACCGCGACCAATGCGAAGGTTGCCGAAATCGCCGTCGGACAGCTTCCCTGGGGCGTAGCAATCCGCTGACGTGATCGTGCGATCGACCCGGCGGACGAAGCTCCGCGCCGTCTCGCTGACGCTGACACTCGCCGCTGCCGCGTTAACCGGCCCCGCGGGCGCGGACAACCCCGCCGAAGTCTTCGAGTTGCCGCGAGTGGAGGTCATCGGTACCACGCCGTTACCCGGGCTCGGCACCCCGCTCTCGGACGTCCCGGCGAACGTCCAAGTGTTCGGCAATCGCGATTTCGCCCGGCAGAGGCCGCTCGATCTGACCGGGTTTCTCGACCGCAATGCCAACAGCGTTGGTGTCGGCTCGGGACAGGGCAATCCCTACCAGCAGGACCTCAACTTTCGCGGTTTCGCCGCGTCCCCGCTGCTTGGCACGCCGCAAGGCATCTCCGTGTTTCAGGACGGCGTGCGCATCAACGAAGCCTTTGGCGACGTGGTCAACTGGGATCTGCTGCCGCGCTCCGCGATCTCGACGATCCAGCTCATCCCGGGATCGAATCCGGTGTTCGGGCTCAACACGCTTGGCGGCGCGCTGGCGGTGTTTACCAAGAGCGGTGCGCAATATCCGGGCGCCGCGCTGGAATTGTCGACTGGTTCGTTCGGGCGACGCAGCGCGCAGTTCGAATACGGAGGCGCGAGCGACCGTATCGACTATTTCGCGACCGGCAATGTCGCAGAGGATGATGGCTGGGCAGAGCACAATCCCAGCCGTGTCCGGCAGTTTTTCGGAAAGGTCGGATTTCAGGACCACCGCTCGGACTTCGACGTGAGCCTGACGCTCGCCGACAACACGCTGCAGGGCACGCAGACGCTGCCGGTGTCGTTTCTGGATATGCCCCGGGAGGCATATACGTTGCCTGACACGAATCGGAACCGCCTCGCCATGCTCGTGGCGAAAGGCAGTCGTTTTCTGAGCGATTCGATCCTTCTCGGCGGCAACTCCTACTACCGCCACTATCGCAACGACAACGTCAGCAGCAACGTCAATAGTGAGTTCGGCGCCGTCGATCCAAACGTCGGCCTGCCGCGGCTCAATCAGGCGACCAATGATCGCTCGCAGACCGACCAGAAGAGTTGGGGCGCGGGATTGCAGTTGACGAAACAGGGTGACATCGCGCGCCTCGTGAATCAGTTCGTCTTCGGTGCCAGCGTGGATTCCGGCGACACGCGGTTCACGCAGCGGTCACAGCCGGCGATGTTTACCGACAATCGCGATACGATCGCCACCGGCGACTACGCGCCGGAAACCGACGTCGGCACGACGAATCGCTACCTGGGCGTCTTCTTTGCTGACACGCTGGCGTTAACCGGCGAATGGACCTTGTCGCTCTCGGGTCGCTACAACCACGCGCGGATTCGGATCGCCGATCGCAGCGGCCGCGACGCCAGGCTCAACGGCAATTTCACCTTCGCGCGTTTTGCTCCGGCAATCGGCATCAATTACAAGCCATCGTCCTCAATGACGGCGTACGCGACGTATAACGAAGGCATGCGCGCGCCCTCTCCCGTCGAATTGACATGTGCCGACACCGCGGCGCCATGTAAGCTGCCCAACATCTTCCTCGCCGACCCGCCCCTTAAGAAAGTCGTCTCGCATACGTTCGAGGCGGGCGCGCGCGGCAGGTGGGGCGCGCAACTCGAATGGGCAGCTGCGGCGTATCGTACCGATCTCGACGACGACATCCAGTTCATCGCCAGCGGCAGCGGCGCGATCAACGCGGGTTTTTTCCAGAACGTCGGGCGCACGCGCCGGCAGGGCGTGGAGTTGGCCGGCACCGCACATCTCGGAAGTCTCGACCTGAGCCTCCGCTACAGCCATATCGACGCCACCTTCCGATCGTCCTTTATCGCGGCAAGCCCGAACAACTCGTCCGCCGACGAAAACGGCGCCATCCGCGTGCATCCGGGCGACCGCATCCCGGGTATCCCCGCGGATTCGCTCAAGCTGCGCGCCGACCTCGACGTCGACGCGCGATGGGCGGTAGGCGCGGGTGTCGTCTTCGCCTCCAGCCAATTCGCGCACGGCGACGAAAACAACCGCGACGCGGGCGGCCGCATTCCCGGCTACACGGTGGCCGATTTGGACGTGCGCTTCCAGGCGACTGCCGCGTTGCAGATTTTTGCCAGCGCAGCGAATCTGTTCGACCAGCGCTATCAGAATTTCGGCTTGCTCGGAGCGAATGCGTTTACCGGCCCCGCTCGCACTTTCGGCCCGGCACTAGGGCTCGCACCGGTGTCGGAACAGTTTCGCGCGGTCGGCGCGCCTCGCACCCTGTGGATCGGCGTGCGCTATGCGATCGGCCGCCAGGACGCGGCGATTGAACGATAATGGAGCACACGATTTCATCGGACGGGCTCCTTCTTCCGTATCGATTCAGCTAAGGAACATGCGACGAAGGGATGTTCTGAAGGCACTCGGCGCGCTGACCTGGGCGGCGATGCCTGGCAGCATGCGGCCCGCGCACGCCAAATCGCTGGCGGCGGATCGTGCCGGCGGAGATTATTGTGCGGCGAACGCCGCTTCCCGACCGCTGTTCGTGCCCACAGGCGACGGCTGGCTCGGGCGCCTCGCGCCCGGCGACGGCGAGCTCGTTTCGCTGCGCGCGGCGCCGGTTGCGGCGAGCCGCGACCGCGGCAGAGCCGCTTTGACACTCGCTTATCTCGCGACCTACAAGGGTCGCGAATATCGCAATCCGACGCTGGTTTTCAAGACCGGTCAGCGGGTCCGGATCGAGCTTGTCAACCAACTCGACCAGCCGACCATCGTACACTGGCACGGCCTGAGAGTCGACTCGCGTAACGACGGCGGCGGCATGACGCTGGCGGCACCGGGCGAGCGCTACGCCTACGATTTCCGGGTGCGCGACCGCGCCGCGCTCTACTGGTATCACCCGCACCCGCATGGCCGCACCGCCGAGCAAACTTACCGCGGACTCTTCGGCCTGATCGAGGTCGAGGACGACGATGAGCGGCGCTTGCGCGCGGCGCTCGGCCTGATTCCGGGCAAGAACGAAATCCCACTGGTCATACAGGATCGACGCCCGGGCTCAGACTATGCGGCCAGCGACGCCGACAGCATGCACGGATTGCTCGGAGATGCCGTATTCATCAATGGCGGCGCGTGTCCCCACCTCGATGTCGCGAGCCGCGTCTACCGCTTTCGCGTGCTCAATGCATCCAACGCACGCACCTATCGCCTCGGATTTCGCACTACGGATGGCAAGCCGCTGCCATTCGTTCTGATCGGCGGCGACGGCGGCCTGCTGACCGCGCCGCGATCGTGCGACGAGGCATTTCTGGCTTCGGCCGAGCGCATCGACATCCTCGTCGATTTGTCCGCCGCAGCTGTCAGCCAGACGGTGATCCTCGAGACGCGCGCTTTCGAGCCTATGCACATGGAGATGAGTGCCGCCCCCGGCACGCCGATCGACCACGCGGCGATGGGCCACGCGATGCCGGCACAGGGCGACGCGCCGGCGCCAAGCCATGCTTCGATGAAGCACGGCGGCACTTTCCCCGAAGGTGTTGCCAGATCGCTGCTGCAACTGCGCGTTCGCAAACGGATTTCCAGCCCTGCAACGCCGCCGGCGGAGTTGTCGCGGATTTCGGCGATTAACGTCGACAAGGTGAACGAGCGGCCGCTGCGGCTGGGTTTTTCCAAAGGCCAGTGGCGCATCAACGATCGCGTGTTCGCGATGGGCGAGACGCCGATCGAAGTGAAGCGCGACACCGTCGAGACCTGGCTGATCCGAAACTACTTCAACAGCATGCCGCACGCGATGCACCTGCACGGTTTCCACTTTCAGGTCCTCGAGCGGCAGACCAGCCCCGATCAGATCGCGGCGCTCAAGATCGACGATCGCGGGCGGCTGGCGACGGACCTCGGCTGGAAGGACACGGTGCTGGTCTGGCCGGGCGAAAGCGTGAAGATCGCGATCGACTTCGCGACGCCTTTTGCCGGCCCGCAAACGTACATGTTCCATTGCCACAACCTCGAGCACGAGGACGGCGGCATGATGCTCGGCGTCAAAGTCGCGTGACGCCCAAGCGGTGGAGCAGGAGGAATTGCAGGGCACCAAGCCAAAAAAGGGTCGTCACGCCTGCGACGACGACGTTTCACAGTCGGCGCGATGCGCCTTCGATCAACCGGCGAGCGCGATCAGCTGCTCGTGCAGTTGTGACGAAATTTCGATTCCGTCGACGTTTGCGCTCCGCGCCAGCGCTTCGCGGCGCTCGCCGGGCAGGCGCACTCCCGCCTCAGCAGTCATCGCCGCAATTAAGGTTTCGATCCGCTCGTCGTACACGCCACGGCCCGAGAGCGCGCCCGGATCGATGACCAGAAAGGCGTGGCCCAATCGCGGCCGGTTGCCTTCGTCGATAAAGAGCGTCGACGCCTCGAAACCCAGCGCCGCACCGGTCAGCGTGGTGACCAGGAGCTCGACGACGAGTGCCAGCATTGCGCCCTTGGTCCCGCCCATGGCCAGCATGCTGCCGTCGAGGCCTGCCCGCGCATCGGTCGTCGGATTGCCCTCCCCATCGAGTGCCCACCCGAGCGGAATCGGCCTGCCATCCTTAGCCGCCATGACGAGCTTGCCGCGCGCGACTTCCGACAAGGACATGTCGATCAGCAGGGGGATACCGTGCGCGCGCGGAAACACCGCAGCGATGGGATTGGTTCCAAGCAACGGGCGCTTGCCGCCCGCGACGGGCATGGCGGCGGGCGAGTTCGACAAGGCGAGGCCGATCATGCCGGCAGCGCCGACAGGCGCCAAGTGGAAGCCCGCGACCCCGTAATGATGGCTGTCAGTGACGCTCACCAGAGAAACACCGAACTCGCGCGCACGCATGATCGCCTCTTTTACCGCCAGCGCGCACGCCGGATATGCGAGCCCGCTCGCGGCGCTGATCAATGCCGCGCCGCCTCTGCTTGCGACGATGCGGGGATGCGCATTGCCGTCGGCGCGCCCGTTCAACAGGTGGGCGGCGTATTGCGCGACCCGTGTCACGCCATGCGAGGCGAGTCCGCGCGCATCTGCGTAGACGAGTGCGTCCGCGGTCGTCGATGCCATCGTCACGTCGGCGCCGGCGTGCACCAGCGCGCGTCGCGCAAGCTCGCGCAATTGCTCGACACTCAGGCGCGGCATGACACGATCAGCAAGCGTCGTCTGTCGTCGAACGCGGCGGCAATGACCCACGCCGCGCCCCGGCTTGCGGCCCCAGAATCACGCATCCGCGCGATGGCGCTCGAGCGCCGCGGCGACCTTTTCCGCGATCATGGACGAGACGCGAACGTTGGATTCGCGGGTGACGCCGGCGATGTGAGGCGTCAGCAGAAGATGAGGACATCCCGACAGCGGAGAACCGGCAGCCAGCGGTTCGTGCTCGAATACATCGAGCGCGGCACCGCCCAGCTTGCCCGACTTGAGCGCGGCCGCGAACGCCGCCTCGTTCACGATTTCGCCGCGTGAGGTGTTGATCAGCACGGCATCGGCTTTCATCAGCGCCAACCTGCCCGCATCGATCAGCCCGCGCGTCGCCGGTGTCAGAGGCACGTGGATCGATATGACGTCCGCGTCGCGCAGCACCTCGTCGAATTTGCGTGCAGCCGTCCGCTCCGCGGACCACATGGGGTGTTCGGTGGGAATCATCGCATCGAAGCCGATGACCTTCATGCCGAGCGCACGCGCGAGTCTGCCGGTGAGCTGGCCGATCTGACCGAAGCCGATCACCCCCAGCGTCTTGCCCGCCAGCTCGCGCCCGCTGGCCAGCGCGGCACGCGGCCACTTGCCCGCCGCGACGGCCTCGGTGCTCGAGTACGCGCCACGCAACAGGATCAACGCTGCGGCGATGACATATTCGGCGACCGCGAGCGCGTTGGCGCCGGTCGCGGGAATGACTTCGATGCCGCGCGATTTGCACTGAAGCATGTCGATATTGTCGAGGCCAACGCCCAACCGGCCCACGACTTTCAGTTGCGGCGCCGCGGCGAGAAGCTCGCCATCGACTTGGGTCTTGTTGCGCACGATCAACGCGTCGGCGTCGGTGAGCAGGCGCTTGAGCTTGTCGCGGTGCTCGCCCAAGTCCGCGTCGAAGGCGACCTCGAATCGGGCTGCGAGCGCCGCGACCGCCGCCGGATCCATGAACTCGCTGATGACCACGCGCATGGTGCTAACCGTCTCTATTCGGAGTGATTCAGCTCAGTGTTCAACTCGGTGCTCAACCCTGTTCTCGACTCACTTCTCGACTCAGTTCTCGACTCAGTTCTCAACTCTGCATGCCCCACTTGCGAACGGTCCGGGCTTCGATGGTGCGAAAAATGACGTTCTCCACCAGCAGGCCGATGATGATCACGGTAAGCAGGCCGGCGAATACGTTCGGGATCTCGAGCTGATTCTTGTTCTCGTAGATGAACCAACCAAGACCGCCCGACCCGGACGAGACCCCGAACACCAGCTCGGCCGCGATCAAGGTGCGCCAGGCGAATGCCCAGCCAATCTTGAGTCCGGTCAGAATACTCGGGAATGCCGCGGGAATGAGGATGAGTGCGACGTAGGACAGTCCACGCAGGCCATAGTTGCGACCCACCATGCGCATGGTGGTGGACACGGAAAGAAAACCGGAGTGGGTGTTCAACGCGACGGCCCACAGCACCGAATGAATCAGCACGAACACCAGGCTGCCGGTGCCGAGGCCGAACCAGATCAGCGCCAGCGGAAGCAAGGCGATGGCAGGCAGCGGGTTGAACATCGATGTCAGCGTTTCGAGCAAGTCTGTTCCAAAGCGCGAGGTAATCGCAACGACCGTCAGCAACGCCGCCAGTGCAATACCGGCGCTGTACCCGATCAGCAGCACCTTGATCGAGGTCCATGCCTTGCCGAGCAGCCCTCCGCGTACGATGGCTTCGACGAAAGCTTCGATGGTGGCCGAGAAAGTCGGAAACAGCAGCGGGTTGTTGAGCAGCCTCGTATAGATCTCCCACAGCGTCGCCAGCATGATCAGGATGAACACCTTGCGTACGGTGCTCTGGTTGTAGATGCGCTCCCAGGTCGACAGCGGCTTCTCGACCACGCCGAATGACGACGAATCCACCTGGTCGCGATAGATTTCGGGACGCAGTGCGAGGGGTTCAGACATGGGCCGCCTCCTCTTCCACGGCATCGACGAACAGCATGTCGTGAATCTTTCGCTCCAGCGCATGCGCCACTTCGCCGTCGCTCTCGCGCGGCAGGCTGTTGATCTCGGCCTTCACCTGCCCCGGGTGAGGCGACATGAGCAGGATCCGGCTGCCGATCTTGATCGCCTCGGCGATCGAATGGGTGACGAACAACACCGTGAAACGGGTGTCGTCCCAAAGCTGCAACAGCTCGTCCTGCATCTTGCGCCGGGTTAGTGCATCGAGCGCCGCAAATGGCTCGTCCATCAGCAGCACATCGGGCTCCATTGCCATTCCGCGGGCAATTGCGACCCGCTGCTTCATTCCACCGGACAGTGTGTGAGGAAAGCTGTCGGCGAACTTGGTAAGGTTGACCTTGTTGATGTATTCGAGCGCTTTTTCCTCGGCCGCCTTGCCATTGAGCCTGCCGCTGGCGGTCAGCGCAAACATCACGTTCTCCTTCACCGTCTTCCAGGGCAGAAGCTGGTCGAACTCCTGAAACACCATCATCCGATCCGGCCCTGGCTTGGTAACCTTTTGACCCTTGAGCCTGATCTCGCCTTCGACCGGGGTCATGTACCCGCCGACCGCCTTCAACAGCGTCGATTTGCCGCAGCCGGACGGACCCAGCAGGATGAAGCGGTCCGATCGCAATACCTGAAAGTCGACGCGGTAAGTGGCGGTGACCAGGTGATCCTTGGTCTTGTACTGCAGCGTGACGCCCTTCACGTCAAGCAACGGTGTGATCGCTTCCAATCGTCCCTCCTCCTCGAGCTCGATCCGTGGCACCTTAGTCCACGACGCGCGCGCGCATCACGCTTGCCAGGGCAGGCGGTCCAGGTCGACGTTGCCGCCGCTCAAGATGACGCCGACCCGCAGCTTGTCCAGCGAAATCTTGCGTTCCAACAACATCGCGAGAGGCACCGCGGACGACGGCTCGACGATCATCTTGAGCTTGTCCCAAAGAAGCCGCATCGCACGCACGATCGCTTCCTCCGATGCAGTTTCGACTCGGTCGACGCGCGAGCTAAGCACCGCGAAGGTCTTGTCGCCCAGCGACGAGCGCAGCCCGTCGGCAATGGTGTGCGGGTCGGTCTGCGGGATGAGGTGGCCAGCGCGCAGCGATCGATAGGCGTCGTCGGCACCGGCCGGCTCCGCGCCATAGACCTTGATCGACGGCCGGAGTCCTTTTGCGGCGATGGCGGTGCCCGAGAGCAGGCCGCCACCACCCACCGGGGTGATAACCGCGTCGAGCTCTGGCTCATCTTCCAGCAGCTCGAGTGCCGCTGTGCCCTGCCCGGCGATGACACTCCAATCGTTGTAGGGATGAACCAGCGTCGCCCCCGTCTCCGCTTCCACTGCGGCGCAGGCGGCCTCGCGCGCGGGGACGGTCGGCTCGCAGAAGCGGATCGTACCGCCGAAGCCTCTGACCGCGTCCAGCTTCACCTGCGCCGCGTTGGAGGGCATCACGATCCACGCCGGGATACCCCGCGATCGCGCCGCCCAGGCGAGCGCGGCGCCGTGGTTGCCAGAGGAATGAGTGACCACGCCCTGCTTCGCCTCCGCCGCCGACAGCGAAAGCACGGCGTTGCACGCACCGCGCGCCTTGAACGCGGCCACCCGTTGCAGGTTCTCGCACTTGAAGAAAAGCTTCGCGCCGACCGCTGCGTCGAGGGCCGCACTCGACAACACCGGCGTCCGGAGAATGTGCGGGCGAATGCGCTCATGCGCGGCGCGTATGGTCGCGACATCAATCTCGATGGCGGAGACGCTCGCCGGCGCCCGCGCGCTCATCATCGGTCAGCTTCCAGGCAAGTTGTGCACATTGGGGAAGAACAGATCCTTCCACGATTCGGGCTTGACCTTGATCGCGCCGGTCTTGGCCATGAAGTCGGCGTACTTCATCACGTTTTGCGGCGTCGTGGTGTACACGACCTGGGGGTCGTTCATCATGCGCGCGATATTATCGACCGTGTCCTTGTCCTTGGATATGCGAATGTACGCTTCGGCCGCCGCGCGCTTGTCACGGTTGATGATGGCTTGTGCTTCGTCGAGGGCCTTGACGAACGCGTCGTAGAGCTTCGGATTGGCGGAGCGGAACTTTTCGGTGGTCCATACGACGTTGAAAGTCACGGCGCCGCCCATCACGTCGTAGTTGTTGAGCACCAGGTGCATGCCGGGCTTGGCGAGCTCCTGATACTGGAACGGTGGCGAGCCGAAATGCGAGTTGATCTCGGATTGTCCCGAGAGCAGCGCCTGCATCGCGTCCGGGTGCGCCATGGAGACGGTAAGAGGGTCCAACCGGTTCTGCTGCCCCGGCCCGAACGCCTGCTCTGCGGCCATCTGCAAGGCGAGCGCCTGCACCGAGATCTTGGCCGCGGGCAGGGCGATGCGGTCCTTGTCGCTCAAGTCCTTGATGGTTTTCACGTTCGGATTGCGCGTGACCAGGAAAAGCGGCATCGAGTTCAGGGTGCCGACGCCGCGCACGTCGAGGTTGTCGCGGGTGCGCGACCACAGGATGACCAGCGGCCCCACACCGCCCGACGCGAACTGCAGGCTGTTCGACAACAGTGCGTCGTTCATGACGTTGCCGCCTGCAAACGTCGCCCAGGTTACCGTGACGTCGACTCCGGCGGCCTTGGCATGCTTCTCGATCAGTTTGCCGTCCTCCATCAGCATCAGCGGCAGGTAACTGATGCCATACTGTTTGGCGACCTTGATCTCGGAAAGTTCGCCCCATGCGATGGCAGGCAACGCGATAAGCGCCACGGCGAGCAGTGCTCGCAGGCGCCGCGTTAGAATGGCTTGATACATGTTTGATCTCCGGTGGCGAGCGCTATTGACGAAAATGAGCACGGCCATAGCGCTTGAACGGCGCGATCCCGCGTGCCGCAACGGTGAGAAATGGTTTCAGGCGCTTTCGTAGAGCCGCGTCATGACGAATTCGCGGTGGCCGAGCGCCTCGGCCGCGGTCAGCCGCCCATCGGCGGTGCGAAACATCATCTCGAGCAGCTTGTCGCCGGCCTGGTCCATGGTGATCTCACGCTGCAACAGACCTGAAGTATCGACGTCGACATGCTCGCTCATCGTCCGCACCGTGCGCGGGTTAGCGCAGATCTTAATCACCGGCAACACCGGATTGCCGATCACATTTCCCTGTCCGGTGGGGAAAAAATGAACCACGTAACCGGATGCCGCGCATAGAGTGACCATCTCCGCCGCGGCCGAAGAGCTGTCCATAAACCAGAGGCCCGGACCCGAGGGAATCTCCGCCTTGTCGAGGACTCCATCGATCATGCATTTGCGGCCGATCTTCTGGATGTTGCCGAGCGCCTTTTCCTCGATCGTGGTCAGTCCGCCGGCAATGTTGCCCTTGGTCGGCTGCGAGTCCGACAAATCGCTCGTCTTGTGGCGATTGATCACTTCCTGATAACGGTCGAACATGCGCATGAACTCGGCGCGAACCTTGTCGTCGCGGCAGCGCGCCGCAACGATCTGCTCGCCGCCGGTGAGCTCGGTGGTTTCGCCGAAAACCAGCGTGCATCCTGCCGCGTAAAGCTTGTCGAACGCGTCACCCACGGTGGGATTGGCGCCGCATCCCGACGTCGTATCGGATTCGCCGCACTTGGTCGACACCCACAATTCCCTGAGTTCGCACTCGACCCGCTGCTTTTCGCTCGACCATTGCAGGTATTCGCGCGCCGCCTTGGACGCACGCATGATGGTGTCGTGGTCGCCGTGCAGTTCGATTCCGAAACCCGACACCGGCTTGCCGGTCACGGCGATCGCGTCGACGATCTTTTTGGTCCAGCCTTCCTCGATGCCGATTACCACCACCGCGGCAACATTGGGGTTGCTGCCGGCGCCGATCAGCGTCCGGAAGTGCAGGTCGAGGTCGGCGCCGAACTGCAGCCGGCCATAGGGATGCGGAATCGCCATCGCCCCTTTGATGTTGTGCGCGACCGCCTCGGCGGCCGTGTTGGACAAATCATCGACGGGAAGAATGATCACATGGTTGCGGATACCGACGCGGCCGTTCTCCCGCCGATACCCTGAGAAACTTTTCTGCATGGTGCTCAAACTCCAAAAATTGCGACGATCGAAATCGACGCCGTTGTGCGCAACTTGAAGGCCGGCAGCGGCAAGGGCGTGGATTGCGCCGGCCGCCGAGAGCTTACCAACGCTTGGTCTTGATGTTGTGGACGTGGGCGTGCTGGCCCGTCTTGATCGGCGCCACGACCTTGCCGATGTCCACCCCATATTTGACGACCGTATCGCCGACGTTCATGTCCTTGAGTGCCACCTTGTGCCCAAGCGGGATGTCCTGGGTGCACGGCAACGTTATGGTGCGGTCCTCGTCGAGGATCAGACCGGTCAAGGTCTGCCCGGCCTTGATGCCTTCGACGACCACGACCGCGACCGAATCCTGAGGATCGTGCAGCACGCAATGAATCATGAGTCTGACTCCGGAGCCTTCGATGGACGGGTGCGCAATTTTAGCCCGACTTAGTGGATTCGCCTTGGTTTTCGGATTGTGGCGCAGTGTAACGGACGAAGAGGATAAACGTCGTTTCGGCTACTCGTGCGATCATCGCCCTGACTGCGTGCAAGTGGTTATCGCAGGCTGACGTCTCGCGGCCGATCGGGTGATCCGTTACCGCAACGTAGATGAGGTACCGCCACGGCCCGAGTCGAGCGTCACCGTCGTCGCGAACTCGAGGTCCTGGTTGTCGACGACCTTCGCCTCCAGCTGACCACCGCCGTCCGGCACGAAATAGAAGCGGAAGTTCGGATTCTCGCTGATCGAGAAATCGACCTCCGCGCTCATGACGGGTTTGCCTGCACGGCTCACCTTCACCTGGCGAACGAAATGTGGGGGTGCGTAGGTGCGTGTCACCTGATCCATCGCGAGCCCGGAATCGTTCGGATGACTGATCATCAATTGCGCCAGCGCGGGCTGCCCGGGACCTGCGGACTCGTCAACGCGAATGCGCATTTTGCCGAGGTTGGCCTTGGACACCAGCACCTCCTTGCCCGCCGGCGCCGAGCAGCCGCCCGACGCCTTGACGTAATTCGCGGCCATGTACAGCTTCCCGTCGTTCGTCTGCGCCACTGCACGGACATGCGTGTAGTCCTCGATCCGAATGCGCGTCTCGATGTCGGCGCGGCCGCTCTCCAGCGTGAACTGGAACACCGCCGCGATCGGCGACGGGTTGTTGTCGACGATCAGCCAGATCCGCTCGATGAAGCGCTCCTTGGCCTGTGGAAACTGGGACCGGATCGCGACCGGGACGATGGCCGCGTCCTCCGCCCGCTTGGGCGTGTCCAGCGTGACCACGTTGTCGGCCGCTTCGAGCGGCGCATGGCCGAACACACTCGCGTGCACTTTTTTCCAGACGACGCTCTCGGCGGGGTCTGCATCCTGGCCGCGCGCCGCGCCGACGGCCGCCAACGCCAAACCCATCACGACTAAGAGAAAGCGCCAAGTCATCTCGATCTCCGTCCGCTTCACCGCGGCCTTGCGCCATTCCAGCCCGGTGGGCATCAAGTGAAGACAATATACGCTTCGGCGCTTACTCGTCCCACTCAAGCTCGGCCAAGAAACCGTTCAAATTGCCGTCGACAAGGGGGACGTGGCACGAAAAGTCACTCGTTGCGGATGAAGCAGCGCTTCTTGGCGCTTTCCTGCAGTTCGCGGTACGACGCGATGATCTTGCGCCCGTCCTTCATATCTCGCATGACGCCCCCGCGTTCGCCCGCAATGGTAATGCCGTTCGCAACCGTGGAAAGATCGACCCACGTGCTGTAGCGGACCTTGTCGGAGATCGCATCGATCGCGCAAGAGCATTTGTACATCGACTCCTGCTGAGGCGCCTTGCTTTCCCTCATGCAGGTGAGCACAAACTCGACTCGCGCCCGGGTGGGGAAGTCATTCGCATGGGCCGACGGCGCGGCGCAAAGGATCAACAACAGAGCGTATCGCGTTCGCATCAATGTTCTCCTAAAGCGCGGGGTCCATCCGGCGCTCGTCAATGCTCAATGGGAACCAACAAGGCGTGCGACTTCATCGTGCAGCCGCGCAGCAAGGTCCCGGTCCAGCTCGGCGAGCCTCGATTCGGCGTGCCGCGACGCGGTGACATTCCCGGCGGCTGCGTAGGCAAGCGCGAGACCGTACCAAGCCGAGGAATCTTCCGGGGCAAGGCGCAACGCCTCGGTGAACGCGCCGACGGCGGCCTGCTGGCGATCGAGTTGTTGCAGCGCGTCGCCTCGAACGCGCAGCGGCTCGGCGTCGCGCGGATTCGCCGACGACCAACGCTCGGTGAGCTCGACCAACTCGGCCCACCGTCCTTCGGCGTGAAGCGGCGCGGCGCGCATGAAATACGGCAGCGTCGCGACGTCTCGCTGCCAGAACGGCACTGTGTCACGCAGCGGATGGATGTCGGTCCATTGATCGTCCGCCGGCAAGCGCTCGCTTATCCAGCGTACGGGCAACGAATAGTAGTTGCCGCTCGAACCCCGCAATCGAAACGTCAGCAATCCGATCAATGTTCCGGAGGCATCGAACAGGCCCCCGCCGCTCGCGCCGGACGTGAATGCGGTGTCCGACTCGATGATGCGACCGCCGTCCAGTGCATGCAACGCGCGTACGCGGCCGAGCCGGAGCGACCTGCCGGTTCCTCCGGTGAAGCCGATCGCCGCGACTGCCTGCCCCACTTGCAGGGAATCCGGCTCGCCGAAAACAGCCGGCTTGCCTTGCCACGCCGGTGCGCGAAGAAAGCAGAGATCATGGTTCGCGTCGGCATATTGTCCGGTGACTTCCCACAGGCTTCCGCCGCCGGAAACTCGAATCGTCGCGGCGTCTCGAATCACGTGGCAATTGGTCACGACGATCGCGGGCCCGACCGTGACACCGCTGCCGACGGAAAGTCCGCCTTGCTGGCGCTCCGCCTCCACTCGGACGATGCTGCCCGACACTGGAATGAAGGTCGCGGGTTGCAGCAACTGCGCCAAGGCGGACGGCGCAAACAGTAGCGCCGCGAGGATGACCGTGAGTTGTCGCCACACACTGGAAGCCGCGGACGCCATGATTCCCGTGCTTGCGGATTTATCAGATGAAAAGCGCGCGCGGGACGCCAAACCTGGGGTCTCTATTCGATCGGCTCGCCGCGCTCGTTTACCAACGGAACGCTGTACTCGCGTAGGATCGCCGTAATGGCCACTTGACTTTCCGCGATGAGCTTCTCCACGGTCGCTTTCCATTCAGGTTCCCCATATCGCACGCCCATCGCGATTTCATAATCGAACTTGACGCCCGGCTCCGACTTGAGCGGAATCACGGTCAGGGCTACGTTCGTTACCCGCTTGGCGTAATAACTGCCGATAGGGCCCCACACGATCGCGGCGTCGATCTTGCCCTGCGCCAGATCCTTGTCGATGATGGATCCCGGATATTGGTCCGGGTCCGGCGAAAGCATCTGGTAGGGCTTTGCCTGCGCTTCCATGCCGTGCTTGACCAGCCACGCAGAGGCGGGCGACTTGTCATAGATTCCGATCGTCAGCTTGTTGCGAAGATCGGGCGGCAACGCGAACAGGTCGGAGCCGGTCCTCACCTGGTCAAGGCCCTTCCCCTTGGGATAGACCAGCACATAGGTCGAACGGTAATACGGGGCGGTGGCCGACGCCTGGTCGTAATGAGCCGGAACGCTCATCACGACGTCGCAGCGAAAGTCCTGGCCGGGCAGCTTGTACCGCAGCGTATTGCGGATGAAATTCATGCGTTGTGGCAATGCATAATTTTGT
>JRHI01000639.1_pt1 | contig 36137 bp, 34 predicted proteins | sample 215371 | NCBI WGS metagenome assembly JRHI01 (sample SAMN02929681, study PRJNA255918) | sediment metagenome | biome: cave system; feature: Ice Cave; material: Sediment; isolation source: sediment from deep within a dark volcanic ice cave with no known source of... ...
GGGGGGGGGGGGGGATGAAGGGACCACCTCGACGACCGCGAGCACCGCGCCGACGATCGTGCCGCGGTCATCGTGGAGCGGCCGCGCGGACACCCGGATCCGCACGTCGGCCTGGTCATCGCGGCGGACCACCAGCTCATCGTCGAACGGCCAGCCGGCGAGCGTCCGCGCGGCCGGGCCGTCCCGCGGGTGCAGCGGCTCACCGGTCGCGGCGAGCCGGGGCTCGCGGCCGCCGTACTGCTCCCAGATCGGGCGCGCGGCATCGAACGCGGTCCCCAGGATCCGGTGGACCACGGCGTTCTGCAGGACCGGGCGGCCCTCGGCATTCAGGTAGATGATCCCCACCGGCAGCTGCTCGAGCAACGCGATCTGCTCCCGGGTCAGGCGCTCGAGATGCTCCCGGGCCCGCACCTGCTCGGTGATATCCCAGCCGAAGAACGCGATGCCGTCCTGGGGGCCTCCGCCCCGGCGCGTCGGTTCGGCGATCACCGAGACGTAGAGGCTGCGGGCCGTCCCATCGGGCAGGCAGAAGCTGAGCTCGAGCTCGGCGCTGCGGTATGACTGGCCGGACTCGTAGATCCGGTCGAGACGGGCGATGATCCGGTCGCTCGACGCCGGGAAGGCGGTCGCGAACCGCTCACCGACGTATGGCTGGTCGCCGAAGGACTCGATGAACGCGCGATTCACCAGCGTGAAGCGGTGCTCGGGCCCGTGGGTCATCGCGATGAGGACCGGGGCGCGATCGAAGAGATACTCGAAATGGGTGTCCTGCGCCGGGACCGAGCCGAGGAGGCGCATCGTCATCGCCGTCCGGGCCAGGGCCGCGCGCGACGGCACCGCGAACTTCTTCAACAGCAGCGAGACCTGCTGCTTCACCGCCTGCTCGCTCGTGCCGAGCAGCCCGGCGATCTCCTTGTTCTCATGGCCGATGCTCACCAGGTCGAGGACCTGCTGCTGGCGCGCCGTGAGCGCGACCGCGTCCGCCGGGCGCCGGCCGAACGGCCGGGGCTGCTCGGGCGTCCGCCGGCGTTCCCCGCGGGTCGCCGGCTCGGACGGGGGGCCCTCCAATGAGCGCATCAGTTTACGAACTCTACGTCCGTAGAGCCGCCCACCGCAGGGGTCTACGTCGGTCTATCTGGCCTGAGACGATCGCCGGTCGCACTCTTGCTTGGGGGTAGAGATGCGGGCACTTGGGCACGTCCGCAGGCGCGCGACGCCTGCCAGGTTGCACCGACCGTACCGTCGGTCTCGTTGTCGGGACAACTCGGATGATCCGCGCCGAAAGGGCGTGCCTGGTGACGAAAGCGTCAGGAACCGATGGCGCGGCGCGCATATTCGTAGCAACACCGGTCGCGCCGGGCCGGTAGCACCGTGACCGACCCATCCCGGCCCCGGAACACCCAAGAAAGAGGCGCCATGTCTAGCGACGGCCGTGGGATCCCGCGCCTGCGCGACCGCATCGCCGCGCGCCCGTGGCTGGCCGCGCTCGCGGTCWCGCTGCTGGTGGCGGTCCCGCTCGGGCTGCTCGATCTGAGCGTGACGGCGGGCGGCCGGGCGGGGCTGCGGGCCCAGAAGCTCGGCGACGAGGCGGGCGCGGCGGTCCAGACCGGCCTCTTCGTCTCGACTGAGGTCCGCCAGCTGCAGAACGGCCTCGCATCGCTCGCCGCCGACCCCCGCTTCCGCGGCGCGGTCGCGCAGCGGGACGCGGAGATCCTCGACCGCTCTCTTGTCTCATTCCGGGCGCTCCTGCCACCGGAGGTGATGCGGGTCTTCGTCCTCGATGAGCGGGGCATCCTCCTGGTGACCCAGCCGCCGGAGCCGGGGATCGTCGGCCGGGACTTCTCGCTGCGTGACTACTACCGGGGGGTCACGCACGCCTGGACGCCGTACGTGTCCGAAGCCTACGTCACCGCCTTCCAGGACGCCCCGCCCGCGGTGGCGATCGCGGTCCCGGTGCTCGACTCGACGGGGACCCCCCGCGGGATCCTCACCGCGGCCATCGATCTCGAAATGGCCAGCAGCTGGTTCACGAGGGTGCGGGACTCGTTCAGCGACGTCTATCTTGTCGATGATCGCGGCCGGCTCATCACCAAGGCGACCGGGGTCGGGAACGAGGTCCTCGACGACCTGTCGCGCGAGCCGGTGATCGCCGCGTCGCTCGCCGGCGAGGATGGCGCGCGTGAAGCGTCCTTCCGCGGCCGCCGGGCGCTCGTCGCGAGCGCCCCCGTCCCCGGCGTCGGCTGGCACCTCATCGTCCTCGGGGATCCGAGCCGGCTCGACGCGGCGGTCGTGCCGCTGTTCGCCGGGATCGTCTCCGTGTCGCTGGTGTTCCTGCTCTTCGTCTTCGGCGCGAGCTGGTTCATCGCCCGGGCGTTCCGCCATCTCGCGCGCCAACGCACCGCCCTCGCGAGCGCGAATTCKCAGCTCGAGCGGGCGAGCGCGGCCAAGTCGGATTTCGTCGCGAGCATGAGCCACGAGCTGCGCACCCCGCTGAACGCGATCCTCGGGTTCTCCGACCTCCTCGACGAGCAGCTCGGCGGGACGATCGGCGATCGCCAGCGACGCTATCTCCGCAACATCCACGGCGCCGGCGAGCACCTCCTGGTGCTCATCAACGACATCCTCGACCTGTCGAAGGTCGAAGCTGGCCGGGTCGAGCTCCGTCCCCAGCGGCTGAGCCTGGCGACGCTCACCGAGCCGGTCATCGCCTCGACCCAGGCCGCGGCCGACGCCGGGGGCGTGACCCTCGCCGCGGCCGCCGGCGACTCGAGCCCGCTCTGGGTCGATCCCGGCCGGGTCCGGCAGATCCTGCTCAACCTCCTGTCGAACGCGGTGAAGTTCACGCCGGCCGGCGGGACGGTGTCGTTCCGTGCGGCCCTTGACGGTGCCGATCTGCTCTTCGCGGTCTCCGACAGCGGGATCGGCATCCCGCTGGACCGCCAGGACCGGGTGTTCGGCGTCTTCGAGCGGGTAAACGAGGACCGCTCCGAGGCCGCCGGGACCGGCCTGGGGCTCGCGCTCACCAAGAAGCTGGTGGAGCTCCACGGCGGATCGATCGAGTTCGTCAGCGCGCCGGGAGCGGGGACCACGTTCACCGTCCGGCTCCCCGACGTCTCCGGGGTCGCCATCGTGGGCGAACGGCTCTTGATCGTCGAGGACGAGCGCCGCGACGCCGATCTCATCGTCGCCCTCGCGGCAGCGCAGGGCCTCCGGGCCGAGGTCGTGCGGAGCGTCGCCGCGGCGATCGCCTCCGTGGAGCTGGAGCGTCCGCTCGGGATCGTGCTCGACCTTCGCCTGCCGGATGGCCGCGGCGAGGCCGTCCTCGCTCTCGCGCGCGAGCGCGCGCCGGCCGTACCGGTGGTCGTCGTGAGCGTCGAAGACGACGCCGGGGCGACGCGCGCCCTCGGCGCGGACGACCACATCACCAAGCCGATCGACCACGCCCGTCTCGCCGGCTGGCTGGCGCAGATCGCGGCCCGCGCGCGCGACGCGAGCGGGGCGCTGGAGCGGAGCGCGTGAGGGGCCCCGCCGCGATGGAGGTCACCCGATGCGCATCCTGATCATCGACGACAACCGGATGAACACCGAGCTCTTCTCCGATGTCCTCGAGGACGACGGCCACCAGATCGCGATCGAGCGGGACGGGCCGACCGGGCGCGATCGCGCGCTCGCGGAGCCGTTCGATCTCATCCTCCTGGACATCCAGCTGCCGGGGCTCGAAGGCACCGCGGTCTGCCGGGCCCTCCGGCACGCCGGCATCACCCGGCCGATCGTCGCGATCACCTCGGCGGCGATGCCGGACCAGATCATCAGCGGTACCGCCGCGGGATTCGACGCGTATCTCACCAAGCCCATCGCGCCGTCGATGCTGCGCGACGCGGTCCGCCGCCACGGACCGGCGGTGGAGGCATGAGCGGTCCCGCGGGGTTCGCCGGCGGGATCGGCGAGCAGCCGAACCAGTACGACCAGCTTCGCTGGAGCCAAGCGCGGCTGGCGCACTCGCAGCACGCCGCCGGCCTGGGCAGCTGGGAGCTGGATCCGCGCACCGGTGCGGTCACCTGCTCCGAGGAGATGTACGAGATCTTCGGCCTCGATCCCAAGGTGTTCGTCCCCTCACTGGCCTCGTTCATCGCCTGCGTCCATCCGGATGACCAGGAGTTGGTCGGGCGCGCGGTGACCCAGGCGACCGAGACCCGTGCGCCGGTCCGCTTCACCCACCGGGTCGTCCGTCCCGACGGCACGATCCGGGTCATCCAGGCGAGCGCGGATGTGCTCCTGCGGGAAGACGGCAGCGTGCACCTCATCTGCGGGACCGATCAGGACATCACCGCGCTCAGGGCGATCCAGGATGAGCTGCGGCGCCAGAACGAGACGCTGGACCTGATCACCCGCGCCGCCAATGACGCCGTGTGGGAGTGCCTGTTCCCCTCCTGGGCGATGATCTGGCATCACGGCCTGGAGGAGTACGGGTATCCGCCGGACACCGTCGCGTCCCTGTCCGATTCGTGGAGCTCGCTCATCCATCCCGACGACCGCGAGCGGGTCCGCAGCTCCGCCGAGGCGGCGCTCGCGATGCGAGCCCCTGGCTGGTCCGACCGGTTCCGGCTGCGCCGGGCTGACGGGTCGGATGTCCCGGTGCTCGCGCGCGGTCAGATCGTCCGTGACCAGGCCGGCGCGCCGCTCCGGATGGTCGGCTCCCTGCTGGACCTCACCGAGCACGAGCGGCTGCAGGACCTCGATCGCCGCAACGAGGCGAGCGCTGTCGTGTTCGGCCGGGCCAGCCACGAGCTGCGCACCCCGTTGAACGCGATCCTCGGATTCTCCGAGCTGCTCGAGGAGCAGCTGCGGTCCACGCTGACCGACCGGCAGCTGCGATACGTCCAGAACATCCGCGCCGCGGGGACCCAACTGCTCGGCCTGGTCGATGACGTCCTCGATCTCTCGAAGGCGGTGAGCGGTCGGATCGAGCTTGCCCCCGAGGACGTCGGTCTGGTCGCGTTGCTCGAGCCGGTCCTGGCGACCGCGCGCGAGCGGGCCGCCGCGACGGGCATCGACCTGTCGGGAGATGCCCGGGGCGACCCACGACTCTGTGTCGACGCCGCCCGCGTCCGGCAGGTGCTGGACAACCTGCTCGCAAACGCGCTGAAGTTCACGCCGGCCGGCGGTCGCGTCGTCCTGACTGCCTCCGTGGAGGGCCGGTCGCTTCACCTCACCGTCTCCGATACCGGATACGGTATCGCCGCGGAGCGGCAGGCGAGGGTCTTTGGCGCGTTCGAGACGCTGCACGACGATCACCCCGCGATCGCCGGCTCGGGGCTCGGCCTCGCCCTCAGCCGCCACCTCGTCGAGCTGCACGGCGGATCGATCACATTCCGGAGCAACGACGGCCCGGGGACGACGTTCAGCGTCGTTCTCCCCGATGTGCTCCAAGGCTCCTCGCCCGACGATCGGGTCCTCATTGTCGAGGACCGGCGGCCGGACGCCGCGCTCATGGTCGAGCTCGTCGCGGTCTGCGGCCTGGCGACCGAGGTCGCGCGATCCCTGGCCGACGGGCGGCGCGCGATCGCGCGCGCGCTCCCGCGCGCGGTCATCCTCGACCTGCAGCTCCCCGACGGACGCGGCGAGGAGCTGCTCCAGGACCTGCGCGCGGATCCGCTGACCCAGGCCCTTCCGGTGATCGTGGTCACCGGCGAAGGTGACGCACGGCGATCGCGCGTCGAGGGCGCGGACGAGCAGCTCAGCAAGCCGCTGGACCACGCCCGGCTCCGGGGCTGGCTCGAGCGGGTGGCGGCGCCGTCGGCGACTCTGGCCGGCGTACCGGTCCACGAGGTTCGGGCGGCCTCGTGAACATCCGCCCGCTGCGCAAGGCGATCGTCCTCGTCGTGGACGACGTCGCGGCGAACCGCGAGCTGCTCGAGGCGCTCCTCGAAGACCTTGGCCACGACGTCCGGACGGTGAACGACGGGAAAGCCGCGCTCGCCGCGGTGGCCGACGAGGAGCCCGACCTCATCCTCCTCGATATCGAGATGCCCGAGGTGGACGGCCTGGAGGTCTGCCGGCGGATCAAGGGTGACCCGCGCCTGCGGCTCGTGCCGGTGGTGCTCCTCACCGCGCGGGCGGATCGCGCGACGCGCCTCGCCGGCCTCACGGCCGGGGCCGATGACTTCCTCACCAAGCCGTTCGACGCGAACGAGCTGCTCATCCGCACGAAGGTGCTGCTCCGCGACCGCGGGCTCAACGTCCGGCTCGACGCCGCGGACTCGGTGCTCCTGGCGATGGGCCGGGCGGTCGAGGCTCGCGACTCATACACCGTCCATCACGCCGAGCGCGTCGGCGCCGCGGCCGCGGTCGTCGCCCGGGCGCTCGGCTTCGATGCCGAGGATGTCGACATCGTCTACCGCGGCGGGGTGCTGCACGACCTGGGGAAGATCGCGGTCCGGGACGCCATCCTGCTGAAGCCGGGGGCGCTCAGCGACGCCGAGTTCGCGATCATGCGGAGCCATTCGGTCGAGGGCGCGCGGATCTGCGAGCCGCTCCGCAGCACCGAGCACTACGTGCCGATCATCCGCCACCATCACGAGCGCTGGGACGGCGGCGGGTATCCCGATCGCCTCGCCGGCGATTCGATCCCCGTCGGGGCGCGCATGGTCGCCGTCGCGGATGCCTGGGATGCAATGGTCACCGACCGCCCATACCGGGCCGGGCTGCCGGAGGCCGAGGCGGTGCGCCGTCTGCGCGACGGCGCGGGGACGCAGTGGGATCAGCGCTTCGTCGACGTCTTCCTCGCGCTGCCGCGGTCCTCGGCCGTGGCCGGAGCGTGGCCGGAGCGCGGCCCCGTTCCCGGTGCGGGTCACGACACCGGCCAAGGTCTCGGCTCCGAGCGGATCTGACAGAAGGCGGTTCGTTCACGTTCCCGGTGCGGGTCACGACACTGGCCAAGGTCAGGAGAGCCGGAGCAGCTGATCCCGATCGCGGTTGCGGTTGGTCGCCGAACGCGATATGCCTCTGGTGCGGGCACGGAGAGCGCTCCGCCCGCGTCACGTGAAGGAGAGGATCCATGTTCGAAGACGAGCGCGACACCTGGTCCGGATCGCAGGCTGAGCCGGCATCGAGCTGGCCGGTCCCGACCCCCGGGTCGCCCGATCCCGCCCCCCCGGCGGCGCAGACACCCCGGCCGCGGACCGCGCCACGGACGAAGAAGACGACCGCCGCCGGGAAGACGACCGCCGCCGGGAAGAGGACCGCCGCCGGGAAGACGACCGGCGCCGGGAAGACGACCGGCGCCGCGCGGACCCCCGCGGCACCGCCGAAGAAGGTCACCGCGGCCCGAAAGAAGACCACCGCCGCCCGGAAAGAGGCGGCGGCCGCCCCGAAGAAGGCGACCGCGGCGCGGAAAAAGACGACCGCGGCGAAGCAGGCGACGGCGCGGAAGAAGGCCGTGGCCCCCCGCAGGAAGACGACCGCGGCCCGGAGGAAGACCACCGCGGCGCGGAAGAAGTCGACCCGGGCGCGCCGGTAGGGCCGGACGCGGACGCGCCGCCTCGGAGCGACTCCGGAGGCGGCGCGTCGGGGCGTCAGACGCGGCTAGTTACGCTTGCCGCGGCCCATCCCGGGCTTGCGCCCGTGGTTCGCCTTTTTCGACCGCCAGCCAAGCTTGCCGGTGGTCTTCTGCTTCTTTTGGCCTTTGCTCATGGCTCTCCCTCGTTCGTGCGCTCCCATTGTCCTATGCGCGGGGCCTCGCCGTCCTGTTCGGGGCCACGGTCGGGGCGGATGCCGTGCGGGGGCGACCGCCCGGGCGGCCTGCGCTACCGTTCGCGATCATGGCCGATCCGAACGTCGTCGAGCATCTGGGCCGGATCCCGTTGTTCGCCAAGCTCGGACCCGACGAGCTCGGCGCGCTCGCCGAGCGCCTCCGGATGAAGACCTACCGGCGTGGCGACACCATCTTCCGGAAGGACGATCCGGGCACCCATCTGTTCCTGGTGCTGGAGGGCGCGGTGAAGATCGCGCTGCCGGGCGAGCTCGGGCAGGAGGCGCTCGTCGCGTTCGTCCGGAACGGCGAGTTCTTCGGCGAGCTCGCCCTGTTCGATCAGAGCCCGCGCTCGGCGACGGCGACGGCGCTCGAGGACACCCGCACCGGGCTGCTGGCGGGGGAGGACTTCCTCGCGTTCCTGGAATCCCATCCGGCGGCCAACCGGGTCGTGCTCGAGGCCCTCGCCCGCACGATCCGCCGCCTGTCCGACCGGGTCGAGGACCTCATCTTCCTCGACGTGCCGAGCCGGGTGGCGAAGTACCTCGTCGATCTCGCGCGGGTCGACGGTGAGGATGCCGGCGGCGCCCTCGAGCTGACCCTGACGCAGGACGAGCTGGCCGCGTTCATCGGCGCGTCGCGCGTCTCGGTGAACCGCGTCCTCGGCGACCTGGAGCGGCGTGAGCTCATCAGCATCCGGCGGCGGAAGATCGCGATCCGCGACGCCGAGGCGCTCGCCCGCGAGATCCGGGTCTAGTGGCCCGTCCACGGCCCCCGCTGATCCTGGTGGTCGAGGACGACCCGGACCTGGGAGAGGCGATCGTCGCGTTCCTGAAGGACGAGGGTCTGGACGCGAAGCTCGCGCGCGACGGCGATCAGGCGATGCGCCTGGTCGATGATCTGTCGCCCGCGGCGATGATCCTCGACCTCATGATGCCGCGCCGCGACGGCTTCAGCGTGCTCCGCGAGCTCCGTGCCGATGGCCGCATCACGAAGCTGCCGGTCATCGTGGTCACCGCGATCTTCGGCCTGTCCGAGCGGCTCTACGCGACCGAGCTTGGCGCCGCCGACTACATCACCAAGCCATTCGAGCTCCAGGAGCTGGCCCAACGCGTCCGGGCGGTGCTCCCCGGRYCNNTCGWCGYGSWCGCGSMYSGCGNGCCGSSGKGRYRGGTCCGTGTTCATGCGGTGTGCCCGCGGCGGGGCGGAGGTGTGACGCCGCCGCCGGGTGATCCCGCTCTGTGCGCCGACCTCCGGCCGCCCCTCGGTTCCCGCGGGCCGGCCGGAGCGCGGCGCTAGCCTCGTGGCCGTGGGCGCGACGGCGCGGCGGCCGTATTACGGATGGACCCTCGCGGTCGTGCTCGGCTTCACCGAGAACGTGTCCTGGGGCGTCCTGTATTACGCGTTCAGCGCGCTCATCGCGCCCACCAGCGCCGAGCTCGGCTGGTCCCGGGCGGAGGTCGCGGGGGCCCTCTCGGTGATGCTCATGGTCTCCGGCATCGCTGGCCTGGCCGTCGGCCGCTGGTTCGACGAGCACGGGCCGCGGCTGCTCATGACCGCGGGCGCCATCGCCGCGGTGCCGCTCGTCATCGCCTGGTCGCAGGCGCGGGACCTCGTCTTCTTCTACGCCGTCTGGATCCTGCTCGGCATCGCCTTCGCGATGGTGAACTACGGCCCGGCGATGGCCACGATGATCGTGTGGTTCCGGCGGCATCGCTCCCGCGCGCTCACGCGCGCTCACGATCGTCACGCTCATCGCCGGAGCGTCGAGCACGGTCTTCGTTCCGCTGGCGGCGTGGCTCGTCACCGTCCAGGGCTGGCGGCAGGCGCTCGTGACGCTCGCGATCATCCTGGGCGTCCTCACGATCGCGCCGCATGCGCTGCTCCTCCGGCGCCGCCCGGCGGATCTCGGCCTCGGGGTCGACGGCGATCCGATCGACCGCGACGCCGCGGTGACCACGGCCATGCCGGAGCTGAGCGCCTCCTTCCGCGAGGCGACGCGGCACCCGACGTTCCCCTGGTTGGCGCTCGCCTTCGCCCTCTTCGCCCTGGGCGTGGGCGTGCCGGTGCATCTTGTCGCGTATCTCGGCGATCACGGCTATTCGCTCGCATTCGCCGCCGCGGCGGCGGGGGGCATCGGCGCGGCGCAGGTGGTCGGTCGGCTCCTGTTCGCGCCGCTCGAGCGCCGGTTCGCGCCACGCACCGTCTCGCTGCTCGTCTACCTCGGTCAGCCGGTGGCGCTGCTCATCCTGGTCCTCGTGCCGTCGGAGCCGGGGGTGCTCCTGTTCGTCGGCCTCTTCGGCGCGGTCCGCGGGATGGAGACGCTCCTGCGGTCCACGATCGTCGCGGGCCTGTATGGCCCGCGACGGATCGCGAGCATCGCCGCGGTGCTCACCCTGGCGACGACCCTCACCCAAGCGATCTCGTCGGTGAGCCTCGGCGCGGTCTATGACGCCGCGCGGAGCTACGTCCCGGGGTTCTGGGCGCTCGTGGTGCTGTCCTGCGTCGCCGCGATCGCGGTCCACCGGGGCGATCGCCGGCCGGCGCGGGCCGCGTGAACCCGGGCTAGATGCCGTCGCTCGTGCAGCGGGGGCAGCGCGTGGCGACGCGCAGCACGGTCTCCCCGCAGCGCGGGCAGGGCTTCGTCTCGGCCGAGGGCGGCGCCGGCGGCGTGAGCCGGCGGCCGATGAGGAACACGATGAACGCCACGATGACGAACACGATGACGGTGTTGATGAACGATCCGTAGTTGATCGTCGCGGCACCGGCGTCCTGGGCCGCCTTCAGGCTGGGATAGGTCTTCCCGTCGAGGCTCCAGTACAGGTTGGCGAAGTCGACCTTGCCGAGGAGCAGCCCGATCGGCGGCATGATGATGTCCTTCACCAGGGAATTCACCACCGCCCCGAGGGCCACCCCGATGATCACCGCGAGGGCCAACGCCAGGGTGTTCGTCTTGAGCAGGAAGGCGCGAAATTCGGTCCACATTCGGCCCTGCGACCTCCAGAGGTTTCCCGGGCTCGTCATCTGCACGTCGCTTGCCTGTTCGGCGGACGGGTGTCGCTCCGGACCCGTTGACCGCCYGCGGGGGCTTTTGGTAGGCTCTTAGCACTCTCGCATGGAGAGTGCTAAGCAGCATGGATCAGGCACAGCAGCCCACATTGTCCGGCGGCCGCAGCCCCGCGGCGGACCTGCCGCAGCTCGGCGAGCGCCAGCGGGAGATCCTGCGGGCGGTCATCCGGGAGTTCATCGCCACGGCCGAGCCGGTGGCGTCAGGAGCGCTTGTCCGCCGGTACCGGCTGACGGTATCCGCGGCGACGGTCCGGAACGAGCTCGCCCTGCTCGAGGACCTCGGCCTGCTCACGCACCCGCACACCTCGTCCGGACGGGTGCCGACCGACCTCGGCTACCGCTATTTCCTGGAAAGCCTGATGGCGGAGTCGATGCTGCTCCCGGACGAGCAGCTCACCGTGAGCCACCAGTTCCAGCAAGCCCAGCGCGACACCGCCGAGTGGCTGCGCCTCGCCGCGTCGACGCTCGCGCGCCTGTCGGCCGAGGCGTCCATCGTCACGCCCCCGTCGGGCGTCCGGGGCGCGCTGAAGCACGTCGAAGCGGTCCCCATCCAGGAGCGCCGGGTCCTCCTGGTCGCGGTCCTCGAAGGCGGCGCGGTGCGGCAGCAGCTGCTCGAGCTGTCGCAGCCGGCGACGGTGGACGAGCTGCGGGCGCTGGGGAGCCGGCTCACCGACGAGCAGGCCGGCGCGGACGCGACGCGGCTGCGCGGGGCCGTCGGGCGCGAGCGCGGGACCGCGGCCGAGATCGTCGCCGCGCTCGCCGGCATCCTGGCCGAGAGCGACGCCGCGCGCACGCGTGACGTCTACTACGACGGCATCCAGAACATCCTCGCCCAGCCGGAATTCGGACAGGGCGACCGGATCCGCGAGATGGTCGGCATGCTGGAGGACCGGACGCGCCTCGCCGCGCTCCTGCCCCCGGAGCTCCGTGACGGCGAGGTGCACGTCGCGATCGGGAACGAGAACCGCCTCGAGACGCTCCACGGGTGCAGCCTGGTGTTCGGCCGCTACGGAACGCCGGGTGGCGTGGTCGGCTACGTCGGCATCGTCGGCCCGACCCGGATGGACTATGCCCGCTCGATCGGCGCGGTCCGCTACGTCGGCCGGCTGATGAGCGATCTCGTGCGCGTCGTCGAGGGGAATTCGTGATGGAACGGCACAACACTTCCGGGAGGCGACGCTAGATGGACGATCAGACCAAGCGCGCCGAGGAGCTCCTCGTCGAGCGCCTTCGGACGGCCGGCAAGCCCAATGGCACGGCCGCGGTGCACGAGCCCGGGACCGAGCCCGGGACCGAGCCCCCGGCGGAGCCCGAGAACTACAAGGCCGACCTCCAGCGGATGGCGGCGGACTTCGCGAACTACCGCAAGCGGAACGACGCCGAGCGCGCCGAGTTCGCGAAATTCGCGAAGGCCGACCTCATCGTCCGGCTGCTCGATGTGCTGGACGGCTACGACCGGGCTCTCGCGACGGTCCCGGCCGACCTGCGTTCGCAGTCGTGGATCGAGGGGATGTGGCTGGTGGAGCGCAAGCTCCGTCAGGTTCTCGACGGCGAGGGTCTCGAGGCGATCGAGTCACTCGGCCAGCCGTTCGACCCGCGCCTGCACGAAGCCGTCGCCCACATCGAATCGACCGAACCGGAAGGCACGGTCATCGAAGAGTTCCAAAAAGCGTATCGACTGCACGACCGGGTCATTCGGCCCGCGCTCGTAGCCGTGGCCAAGGCCACCACGAAGGAGAGCTAGTCATGTCAAAGGTCATCGGTATCGACCTCGGGACCACGAACTCGGCCGTCGCGTACATGGAGGGCGGCGAGCCGACGATCATCCCGAACGCGGAGGGCGGCCGGATCACGCCGTCGGTGGTCGCGTTCACGAAGAGCGGCGAGCGCCTCGTCGGTCAGGTCGCGAAGCGCCAGGCGATCACGAATCCGGAGAACACGATCTACTCGATCAAGCGGTTCATGGGCCGTCGCTTCAGCGACCCCGAAGTCCAGCGCAGCCAGGCCCTCGTGCCGTACAAGGTCGCCGAGGGGAAGCACGGCGCGGTGGACGTCGTCCTCGCCGACGGCAAGCGCCTGTCGCCGCCGGAGATCTCGGCGATGATCCTGCAGAAGCTGAAGGCCGACGCCGAGGCGTTCCTTGGTGAGAAGATCACCCAGGCGGTCATCACCGTCCCGGCGTACTTCGACGACAACCAGCGTCAGGCGACGCAGGACGCCGGCAAGGTTGCCGGCCTCGAGGTCCTGCGGATCATCAACGAGCCGACCGCGGCGTCGCTCGCCTACGGCCTGGACAAGAAGAAGGACGAGATCGTCGCGGTGTACGACCTGGGTGGCGGCACCTTCGACATCTCGGTGCTCCAGCTCGGCGACGGCGTCTTCGAGGTGAAGGCGACCAATGGCGACACCCACCTCGGCGGCGACGACTTCGATCAGCGCGTCATCGAGTGGCTCGTCGACGAGTTCAAAAAGGACCAGGGCATCGACCTCAAGGGCGACCGCCAGGCCCTCCAGCGCCTCAAGGAGGCGGCCGAGAAGGCGAAGATCGAGCTGTCCACGACCCAACAGACCGAGATCAATCTGCCGTTCATCACCGCCGACCAATCCGGACCGAAGCACCTGGTGCTCTCGCTCACCCGGAGCAAGCTCGAGCAGCTCGTCGGCGACCTGGTCGAGAAGACCCTTGGCCCGGTGAAGAAGTGCCTCGCCGATGCGGAGGTGAGCGCGCAGAAGGTGGACGAGGTCATCCTCGTCGGTGGCATGACCCGCATGCCGCTCGTGGTCGATACGGTGAAGAAGCTCTTCGGCAAGGAGCCGCACAAGGGCGTGAACCCGGACGAGGTCGTCGCGATCGGCGCGGCGATCCAGGGCGGCGTCCTGAAGGGCGAGGTGAAGGACGTGCTCCTCCTCGACGTGACGCCGCTGTCGCTCGGCATCGAGACCCTCGGTGGCGTGGCGACCAAGCTCATCGAGCGGAACACGACGATCCCGACCTCGAAGTCGCAGGTCTTCACCACCGCGGCCGACGGGCAGACCCAGGTCGAGATCAACGTCGTCCAGGGCGAGCGCGAGCTCGCCGCCGACAACAAGAGCCTGGCGAAGTTCATCCTCGACGGCATCCCGCCGTCCCCGCGGGGCGTCCCGCAGGTCGAGGTCTCGTTCGACATCGACGCCAACGGGATCGTGAGCGTCCGCGCGAAGGACAAGGCGACCGGCAAGGAGCAGCACGTCACGATCACCGCGACGAGCGGCCTGGCCAAGGACGAGATCGACCGTCTGGTGCGTGACGCCGCGGCGCACGCCGACGAGGACAAGCGCAACCGCGAGCGCATCGAGGTCCGCAATGACGCGGACAACCTCGCCTACCAGTCCGAGAAGGCCCTCCGGGACGCCGGCGACAAGGTYCCGGCGGACATCAAGACCGATGTCGAGACGAAGATCACCGCGGTCCGCGACGCGATCAAGGGCGACGACACCGAGGTCATCAAGTCCGCGACCGAGGCGCTGCGCCAGTCGGCGCAGAAGATCGGCGAGGCGATGTACGCGGCCGACCGGGCCGCCGCCGCGGCGTCGGCGTCCGCGGAGCCCGCCGGCAACGACCATGCATCGGCGAAGAAGGAGGACACCATCGAGGGTGAATTCACCGAGAAAGTCTAGGTCGGCCGCGGCCGTCCCGCTGACCCAGCCGCGATAATCTCTGGATGGCCCGGACCGATTACTACGGCGTCCTTGGGATCGCGCGCGATGCGTCGGAAGACGACATCCGGAGCGCGTACCGGAAGCTCGCCCGGCAATATCACCCCGATGTGAACGCCGCGGCCGATGCGGCCGAGAAGTTCCGCGAGGTCACCGAGGCGTACGAGATCCTGTCCGACGCGCAGCGGCGGCAGCGCTACGACATGTTCGGGAACACCGACGGCGCGGTGGGCTTCGGCATCGACGACCTGTTCAACACGTTCTTCGGTGGCGACACCCGTCGCCGGGAGCGGGGCCCGATGCGCGGCGCGGACCTGCGCCTGCAGATCGAGATCGAGCTCATCGACGCGGTCCGCGGCGGCGAGCGGACGATCTCGGTGCCCCGTCTGGAGTCCTGCGAGCGCTGCGGTGGCGATGGCGCGGAGCCTGGCTCCAGCGTCTCGACCTGCGAGAGCTGCGGCGGCCGCGGTGAGGTCCGCCAGGTGCAGCAATCGGTCTTCGGAAGGTTCGTGAACGTCTCCACCTGCCCGCGGTGCGGTGGCGCCGGAAAATCCATCGACAAGCCGTGCACGGCGTGCCGCGGGGAGGGACGTCAGCGCAAGCAGCGCGAGATCTCGCTCACCATCCCGCCGGGGATCGATGACGGGCAGCAGCTCCGCGTCGCCGGCGAGGGCGAGGCCGGCATGCGCGGCGGTCCATCCGGCGACCTCTATGTCCTCATGCGCCTTCGCGAGCACAAGCGGTTCCGCCGCGAGAACGACGACCTCCTCCATGTCCTGCGGATCTCGCCCGCGCAGGCGGCGCTCGGCGATGAGCTGAGCGTCCCGACGATCGAGGGTGACCTCGCAAAGGTGAAGGTCCCGGCCGGCGCGCAGCACGGGCAGGTCGTCCGGCTCCGGGGCAAGGGCATCCCACATCTCCACGGCGGGGGCCGGGGGGATCAGCTCGTGTATCTCGAACTCGTCATCCCGCGCACCCTGACCAAGGAGGCGAAGGCGCTCTACCAGAAGCTCCACCACGCGACCGGCACGCCCGATCAGGATGCCGACGACGACCGCACCGTCTTCGACCGGATCAAAGACGCCTTCGTCTGAGCCGCGCTCCGGCGCGGCGCTTCGTCCGCCGCGCTGGATCGAGATCGCGGTGCCGGCCCACGCCGAGGCGGTGGAGGCGGTGTCCGAGATCCTCACCCGCGTCGGCTACAACGGGATCGCGATCGAGGAGCCGCTCGAGCCGTCCCCCGACGCCGAGCATCTGGTGAAGGCCTACCTCATCCACGACGCCGCGGCGCGCGGTCGCGTCCGGCGGGTCCGCGAGGCGCTCGGGCATCTCCAGGCGTTCGGGCTCGGTCCGATCGGCAGGCTGCGCCTGCGGCGGGTCGAGGACGAGGACTGGCTCGAATCATGGAAGGCCGCGTTCACCCCCCTGCGCATCGGCCGGTTCCTCGTCCGGCCGACCTGGTCCGCTGCCGACCCCGGCGATGCGATCGTCCTYGCCCTGGACCCGGGCATGGCCTTCGGCACCGGCCTCCATCCCACCACCCAGCAGTGCCTCCGCGCCCTCTCGACGCTCGCGGTCGCGGGCAAGCGGGTCGCCGACATCGGGACCGGCTCGGCGATCCTGGCGATCGCCGCGGCCAAGCGCGGCGCGGCGTCGGTCATCGCGGTGGATATCGATGAGGCCTCGCTGCGCGCCGCGACCGAGAACGTCGTCCGCAATCAGGTCGACGTGATGGTCGGGCGGGGGAGCGCGGCCGACGTGCCGGGCGCCTGTGACCTGGTCCTGGCGAACATCGTCGCGCCGGTGCTGCAGCGGATCGCGCCGGACCTCGCGCGCTGCACCGCCCCGGGCGGAACCCTGGTGACCGCCGGGATCATCGCCGCGGCGGAGCACGAGACGGCGCTCGTATTCGCGGCCGCCGGCTTCCTCCCCTGCGGCCGCGACCAGGACGGCGACTGGGTGAGCCGGACCTTCACCCGGTGATGCGGGCAACGGACCGCCGCGCCGCGCGGATCGTGGTGGATGCGCCGGTCGTCATCCGGTGACCCACCGGTTCTTCCTGCCCGAGGCGCCGGCCGACGACGTGGTCCTGGGTGGCGATCAGGCCCACCAGATCGCGACGGTCCTCCGGTTGCGGGCCGGCGAGGAGGTGATCCTCGTCGCCGGCGACATCGAGCACCAGGTCCGGCTGGAGATCGTCGGCGCGGGGCGGGTGAGCGGTCGCGTCGTCGCGCGCCGCGCGATCGCGACCGAGCCGCCGCTGCGGCTCACCCTCGTCCTGCCGCTTCTGAAGGGCGACCGGAGCGAGGAGATCATCGAGGCCGCGAGCCAGCTGGGCGTCGCGCGCTTCGTCCCGTTCGTCTCGGCGCGGTCGGTGGTCAGGGCGCTCTCGGCCGCGAAGCTGGAGCGCTGGCGGCGGATCGCGCGCGAGTCGGCCGAGACCGCGCGCCGGGGCGGCAGTCCCGCGGTCGAGGCGGCCGTCGCCTGGTCCGCGCTCCCGGACCTCCTGGAGGGTGCGGTGCTCGTCTGCTGGGAGGAGGCGCCCGAGCCGCATCTGGGCACGGTCGTCGCGTCCGGCGGCTGCACGCTGGTCATCGGCCCGGAAGGCGGCCTCGGCCGGGACGAGGTCGCGCTGCTCGTCGCCCGGGGGGCCCGGACGGTCTCGCTCGGCCCGCGGAATCTCCGGGCCGAGACCGCCGCGATCGCGGCGGTCGCGCTGCTGCTGGGCGGGGCCGAGGCGCGGGTCTGACCGGAGGGCGGCCGGCCCTTCCTGATACAGATACGCGTACCTGTATCACGACGCGCGGGACCGGGCACGCTATCATTTGGCCGTCGGCACGCCCGTTGGGCGGCCGGCATCGTCTTGTATGACCGAAGGCGGGGTGATCCCAACCACAGATGTCAGAAGTGATCATCGGCGAAGGAGAGTCCTTCGAGGCCGCCCTCCGCCGTTTCAACAAGAAGATCCAGCAGGCCGGCATCCTGGCCGAGGCGCGCCGCCGCGAGTACTACGAGCGCCCGGCCGCCCGCCGCAAGCGCAAGGAAGCCAAGCGTCGCAAGCGCTGACGCGCCCGGCGCCTCCTCCGCGCTGAAAGCCCGTCTCGAGCGCGACCTCCGTGACGCCATGAAGGCGCAGGACGTCGTGCGTCGGGAGACGCTGCGCCTCGCCCTGTCCGCGGTGCACAACGAAGAGGTGGCGAAGCGGATGGGCCTTGATGACGGCGCGGTGGAGACGGTGCTGCGCCGGCAGACGAAGATGCGCCGCGAATCGATCGAGGCGTTCGACAAGGGGAATCGGCCGGAGCTCTCGGCAAAGGAGCGGGCCGAGCTGGAGATCCTCGAGCGCTACCTGCCGCAGCAGCTGGACGCCGAGGCGGTCCGGCCCGCCGTCCTGCGGATCGTCGCCGAGATGGGCGAGATCGGGCCAAAGGATCAGGGCAAGGTGATGCAGAAGGTCATGGCCGAGCTCAAGGGCCGGGCCGCGGGCGGCACGGTCGCCGCGGTCGTCGGCGCGGTCCTCAAGGAGCGCGCGCAGGCCTGATGGCACAGGCTTCGACGATCACGATCCTCATCCCCGACGCGGACGAGATGATGTTCGTCGCCGGTCCGAACGAGGCGAACATCGACCGCATCGAGCGCGAGTTCGGCGTGAAGATCGTCTCGCGCGGCGCCGAGCTGCGGATCATCGGCGAACCGGCCCCGGTCGCCCGGGTCGGCGAGCTCATCGGCGCTATGCGCACGCTGGCCGGCCGCGACGAGAGCCTGCGCAAGCCGGCGCTCGAGCGGCTCATCGAAGAGGCGAGGGACGCGCCGGTCGCACCGCCCGAGCAGCTCCGGGACCACATCGCCACGACGATGCGCGGGAAGCGCATCGTGCCGCAGTCGGAGAACCAGCGGCGCTACGTCGAGGCGATCCGCCGGAGCGATCTCGTCTTCGCGACCGGCGTCGCCGGGACCGGCAAGAGCTACCTCGCGGTCGCGATGGGCGTCATCGCGCTGCGCGAGCGCAAGGTCGCGCGGCTCATCCTGACGCGCCCCGCGGTCGAGGCGGGGGAGCGGCTCGGATTCCTCCCCGGTGACCTGCAGGAGAAGATCGATCCGTACCTGCGTCCCCTGTACGACGCGATCTACGAGCTCATGCCGCAGGAGCGCTTCGCCCGGGCCCAGGAGCGCGGCGAGATCGAGGTCGCGCCGCTCGCGTATATGCGCGGCAGAACTCTGAATGAGGCATTCATCATCCTTGACGAGGCCCAGAACACCACGCCGGCGCAGATGAAGATGTTCCTCACCCGCCTGGGCTACGGATCGCAGGCGGTCGTCACCGGCGACATCACCCAGGTCGACCTGATGGAGGGTCAGCAGTCCGGGCTGAACGTCGCCCGGGCGATCCTCCGCGAGGTGAGCGGCATCGAGTTCGTCGATTTCGGCGACAAGGACGTCGTGCGTCACGAGCTCGTCGCCCGGATCGTCCGGGCCTACGAGCGGCACGAGCGCCCCGCGGGCCCGCCGGCCCGCTCCGCCCCGTCCGGGGCGGAGCGGGTCGGCCGCGCCGCGCCCCTGGACACGCCGCAGGAGAATGGTCCCAGACCGTGATCGCGTTCAGGCGTCCACGATCGGCCCGCGACGTCGGAGCGCTCGTGCGCGCCGATCCGCGGATCCGCGTGTTCGCGTTCGTGATCTGCACCGGGCTGCTCACCGGCGGGGCGCTTCTGTTCTCGCCGCCCGCGGTCGTCGGCTACGACGCCGCCGGCGTTGTGGCCGACCGCCAGCTGCGGGCGCCGCGTTCCACGGCCTTCGTGAGCGAATCCCTGACCCAGGCCGAGCGCGACCGCGCCGCCGCCGCGGTGGCGAAGGTCTACGCCCAGGATCCGGCGGTGGTCGTCGCGCAGACCGGCCGGCTCGCCGCGGCGCTCGGCGCGATCGCGAAGATCCGCGCCGACGGGACCCAGGCGCGTGACCAGCGGATCGCCGCTCTCACCAGACTGAGCGAGGTGACGCTGTCCGCGCCGCTCGCGGCCGACGCGCTCGATCTGCCGGCGACCGAGTTCGACGCGCTCTCGAAGGACCTCGACCCCGCGCTGAAGACCTTGTTCGGGCAGGGCATCCGCCCCGAGCAGCTCGAGGGGGCGCGGGCCGACGCGTCCAAGGCGCTCCCGCAGAGCTGGAGCGAACGGCAGAAGCGGCTCGGGACCGAGCTCCTGAAGCAGACCCTGGCGCCGAACCTCGCCTACGACCCCGCGGCGACGGTCGCGGCCCAGCAGGCCGCCCGGAACTCGGTGTCGCCGGTGCAGGTGCAGGTGACGGCCGACGAGGTCGTCGTGCGCGAGGGCGCGGTGGTCACCGCCCAGGACCTGGAGAAGCTCCGCGCGCTCGGCCTGGTGAACCCGGGCATCGACTGGAAGGGCGCCGCGGGACTGCTGATCTGGGCGCTCCTCATCGCCGGCGTCCTCGCACTCTTCATCGAGCGGTACGCGCAGGAGGCCTGGGCCGACGACCGGAAGATCCTGCTCATCGGGCTGTCGCTGCTGGCGCTCACGGTCGCCGGACGGGCGGTGGTCCCCGGACACTCGGTCGCGGCGTTCTTCGTTCCGTTCGCCGCGGTCGCGATGATGCTCACCGTTCTCATCGGTGGGCGCACCGCCCTGGCGGTGCAGATCGCCGGCGCGCTGCACATCGGGATCATCTCCAATCAGGTCGAGCTCGTCGCCTATGTGCTCGTGCCGGCGATGCTCGGCATGGCCGCCGTCCGTCGCGCGACGACCGCGCGCGAATTCGTCGCCGGAGCGGCCTACGTCGCGCTCGGGGACCTCGGGATCATCGGCACGTTCCTGCTCGTAGGCCGATCGGCCGACGCCTTCGGCGCGCTCCAGCTCGCCGCCGCGGCCTTCGTGAGCGGCGTCGCCTCGGGCGTATTCGCGTTCGGCGGAATGGTTATGCTCGGCCACCTGTTCCGCATCAGCACGGTCTTCGAGCTCCGCGAGCTCTCCGATCCCGGTCATCCGCTCCTCCGGCAGCTCCTTCTGCGGACCCCCGGGACGTATCACCACTCGCTCCTCGTCGCGAACCTCTCGGAGAGCGCGGCCGAGGTCATCGGCGCCGACCCGCTGGTCGCGCGGGTCGGCGCGTACTACCACGACATCGGCAAGATGCGGAACCCGAGCGCGTTCATCGAGAACCAGACCGGGCTGAACCCGCACGACGGCCTCGACCCGGCCGTGTCGGCGAGCATCGTCGCCGCGCACGTGCGGGACGGCCTCGCCCTTGCCGAGCGCTACCGGCTCCCGCCGCAGATCCGCGAGATGATCCCGGGCCACCACGGCACAAGCCTCATCCGATATTTCCACAGCATGGCGCTGCAGCGCGGTGGGGCCATCGACGAGCGGGATTTCCGCCACCTCGGGCCCAAGCCGCGGACCAAAGAGGCCGGGATCGTCATGCTCGCCGACGGCACCGAGGCCTCGGTCCGGTCGCTCGCCGAGAAGAGCCCCGAGCGGATCGGTGAGATGGTCGACCGGATCGTCGATGAGAAGGTCGCCGACGGCCAGCTCGACGACTGCGACCTCACCCTGCGGGACGTGCAGCGCATCAAGGGCGCGTTCCGGGAGCTGCTCGCCGGGGTGTACCACGAGCGGATCCCGTACCCCGAGGATCAGATCGCGCACATCCCGCCGGCGCGGATACCGCCGCCCATCGCTTCCGGACGCTGAAGCTCGTCGTCCGCGGCCCCGTCCCCTGCGCCGCCGCGCCGGTCCGCGCGGCGATCCGCGCGGCGCTCCGTCCGTACGGTCTGCCGGCCGAGATCACGGTCACCCTCGCGTTCATCGACGACCCCGAGATGCGCGTGCTCAACGCCCGCCATCGCGGCAAGGACCGGACGACCGACGTCCTGTCCTTCGGGCAGGACACCGGAGGCGCGAAGGGCGAAGCCGCGGTCGGCGCGCTGCGTCGGGATGCCGACGGCCGGCTCGATCTGGGCGACATCGTGATCAGCGCGGCGCAGGCCGAGCGCCAGGCGCGGCGCCGAAGGCACGCGATCGTGCGGGAGATCGCGTTCCTGGCGGCCCACGGGGCGCTCCACCTCGTCGGGTTCGAGGACGAGACCCCGGCCGGCTACCGCGAGATGGTCCGCCTGGGGACCGCCGCGACGGAGGCCGCTCTGGCGGCATCGCGGCGGTGAAACACAGGAGCCCCCGCTCCGTCAGCGGGGCGGTGAGCGGCGGCCGGGCAGCACTGTTCCGCGCGAGCCTCGCGTTGATCCTGGTGGTCGCCTCGCAGGCCGGCGGCCGGCCGGCGACGGCCTCGACGAGCGAGCTCGTCGTCCAGGTCGACGCCCTGCTGAGATCCTTCCCCGGCGGTGCCGGCATCGTGGTGTCCGACCCGAACGCGTCCCAGCCGCTGTACGCCCACGACCCCGACGAGCCGGTCATCGCCGCGTCGCTCTACAAGCTCGGCGTCCTGCTGGAGGCGGAGCAGCGGGTCGAGGCGGGGACCCTGCGGTACACCGACACCGTCGAGATCACGTCGGAGGACATCACCGCGGACGGGTCCTACGAGGTCTCGGGCACCGTGCTCACGATCGACGAGGCGCTCGAGGCGATGATCACGGTGTCCGACAACGGCGCGGCGCTCGCGCTCCTGCACGGATTCACCGGCGCGGCGATCGACAAGACGCTCACCGCCGCGGGCCTGGGGGCCTTCCACGTCGCCGTCGACGATTCGGAGGACAACGTCGTGACGCCACGGGCCATCGCGCAGTACTTCACGCTGCTCGCCAAGAGAGCGCTCGTGTCGCCGGCCGCGTCGGACCGGATGCTCGCGCGGCTCGAGCGGCAGCGCATCAACGATCGTCTCCCGGCGCAGCTCCCGTCGAACGTCGTCGTCGCGCACAAGACCGGCAACCTCGTCGGCGCGACCCACGACGCCGGGATCATCTACACCAAGTTCGGCCCGCGGGTCGTCGTCGGGATGACCTGGGACGCCGGGGAGGATGACGCGAGGCAGCTCCTCGCGAGCCTGGGCTCCCTCGTGTACGCGGCGGTGCTCGAGCCGCCGGCGAACGCCCGCTTCCAGACGCCGAAGGCGATCGCCGCGTACGAGACCGGTTCGGCGCAGGCGGTGTCGATCCCGGTGACGAACGCGGGGTCCGCGCCATGGACGGCGGCCGGCGCCGGGTCGATCGGCCTCATCTGGGAGCTCCGCGATTCGCAGAAGGCGCTCGTCGATCGCTCGCGCGCGCCGCTGGCGCTGCCCCCGCTCGCGCCGAGGGCCAGCGCGCCGGTGACGATCTCCTTCGGCACGCCGTCGACCGCGGGGAGCTACACGATGACCATCGGCCTGGTCGACGCGAACGGCACGGCGCTCGCGGCGCTCGGCGCGGCGACCGCCAGCTTCAGGTTCACCGCCCATCCGCCGTACCTCATCGGCTCACGGGTCCAGCTGCCGCGGCTCCTCCACCGGAATGAGGCCTCGCTCCTCATCGTGCAGTACTCGAGCCTGCCCTCGGCGGCCGGCGCGCCGCACACCTACGCCCTGTTCTGGGACGCGATCGACCCGGCGACGAGGCGGACGGTCGCCTCGGGCACCTCGCCCCTGGGGACCGTCGCCGACGGCGGGAGCGGAACGTTCTTCGCGCCGTTCAACGCACCGGCGCTCCGCGGGACCTATCGCCTGGAGCTCGAGGTGCGCGAGGGCGCTCGCGCGGTGAGCCCGGCCGAGACCCTCCAGGTCGAACTCACCCGCGCGCGGACCTATCCCGATGATCGCCCGAGCGTCGTGGTGCCCGCGCCCGGCCCGACGAAGACGCCGCGTTCGTCCGGCTCGTCGCGGCCGCTTCCGCCCGGGAGCCCGCCTGGGCGGGCGCCCAGCCCATCGCCGCGCTGACCGGGGCCGCCGACCCACCGCTACCGCCAGCGGCTGAGGATGTTCTCCCGCTGGAACGCAAGGCGCGCCGCCACGAAGACGACGATGTCCGCGATGATGAGGAAGACCGCCGTGTTGAAGAACGATTCGTTGTTCAGCACGACACGGCCGGTCACCTGCGCGATGCCGATGCCCACCACCGGGACGACCACCAGGCCGCCGATCTGCTGCGCGACCCGCACGTCGTTCACCCGCGTCGAGATGAGGATGCCCAGGTTCACCGAGAGCAGGGTGAGCAGTGGGACCATGATCACGATGGCCAGGAGCCAGCGTGGTGCGGTCACCGCGTTCACCGCGGCTCTGCTTCCGATGATGCGGACCGAGCCGAGGTAGATGAGGTAGGCGAGCCAGGTGACGAGCACCGCGGGGATCGTGGAGGCGAGGCTCTTGCCAAGGAGGAGCTCGCCGATCCGGACGGGCGTCGCCAGCAGCGGCTCGAGCGTGCGCGCGCCCTTCTCGCCGATGACCGAATAGATCGCGATCGTGAGCGGGACGACCGTCGGGATGAGCATGAACAGGATGAGGAAGTACGTCGCGATGAGCCCCTGCACCGCTTCGGCGGGATCGAGGCCCACGACCGCGGGAGACGCGGCGTACAGCGCCTGGACGTCCTTCTCGCTCGGGGGGTAGATCGCGGCGGTCGCGACCGCCCCGATGCCCGCGGCGAGGATGACGAGCGGCGGCAGGAGCGTCATCCCCACGAGCAGCCGGTTGCCGAGCGATTCCTTCCACTCCCGCACGCAGATCGAGCGCACGATGGTGCGGCGGCTCGGCATCGTCGCGGTCACGCTCATCGCTGCTCCTCGACGATCCGCAGGTAGACGTCCTCGAGGGACGCCCGGCGCTCGGTGACGTACGCGAGCTCGGCCCCGCCGTCGACGAGGGCGCGCACGACCCGCGGATTGGTGGCCAGCGGATCGGCGCTGGAGACGACCAGCGAGCCGTTCTCGGCGCGGACCTCGCTGACGCCGGTCACCGCCTGGATGCGCGCGAGGTCCTCCGGCCGCGGATGCGGCATGAGCCGGAACTCCGTGGTGTGCCCGTAGAGCTCGGCGCGCAGGCGGGCCGGCGTATCGATGCGGATGATCGTCCGGCGGAAGAAGGCGATGCGATCGCAGAGCCGGTCGGCCTCGTCGAGGTTGTGGGTGCAGAGGAACACCGTCCGACCCTCGCCGCGGATCCGGTCGATGAACTCCCGGACGGTCCGTGCGGCATCCGGGTCGAGGCCGGTGGTCGGCTCGTCGAGGAACACGATGCGTGGCTCGTGCAGGGCGGCCCGGGCGATCGCCACCTTCTGCTTCATCCCCCGGGAGTAGGTGATCACCGCCTGGTGGCGGCGCTCCCAGAGGCCCATGAGCCGAAGGTACTTCTCGGCCTGGGCCCGCGCGGTCGCCGGCGTCAGGCCGAAGAGCGTGGCGAAGAAGAGCAGATTCTCGAGGGCCGTCTGCCGCTCGTAGAGGCCGGGCTGCTCGGTGAGGATGCCGACCGATGCCCGGATCCGCGCGTCGTCGGTCCCGAGGCGGAACCCGGCGACCTCGGCCGTTCCCCGGGTCGGGGCGATGAGAGCGCAGAGGAGCCGCAGGGTCGTCGTTTTTCCCGCGCCGTTCGGACCGAGGAAGCCGAAGACCTCGCCCTCGGCGACCTCGAGATCGAGATCCTGCACCGCGACCAGGCGGTCGAACACCTTGGTCAAACCGCCGGTGCGCAGGACCATCGTCACCGGTGAAGTGTATTTCGCCGATCGCCCCACGGGCGGTCCGTACAATCCGACGATGACGGCACCCCAGACCGGGCGCGACACCGAGCGGAAACTCCAGGAGCTCTCGTTCCTTCACGAGATCACGCAGCTCGCGTCATCCACCCGGGACTGGGATGAGATGCTCCGGCTCATCATCGATCGCACGACCGACGCGATGCGTGCCGAGGTGTCATCGCTGTACCTGCTCGAGCGCCGCGAAGCGATCCTCCGGCTCGCTGCGACGAACGGTCTCGACCGGCGGTCCATCGGACGCGCGACGCTCCGCGTCGGCGAGGGGATCGTCGGGTGGGTGGCGAACGCGCGCGTTCCGCTCGCGGTGCGCGACGTTCGCAACGAGCCACGGTTCAAGTGGGTGAGCTCCGTCGACCAGTCGCGCTTCACGTCGATGCTCTCGGTCCCGCTGGTCACGCGCGACGAGGTCGTCGGCGTCATGAACGTGCAGACCGTCGAGGCGCGGGATTTCGACCGAGGGGAGATCGGGTTCCTCCAGACCATCGCGAACCAGGTCGCCGGGATCATCGAGATGAGCCGGCTCCACCGCGACGCGGAACGGAAGCTGCGCGAGGTGTCGGCGCTCTTCGAGGTCTCCAACGTCCTCACCTCGACCCTCGAGCTCGACGAGGTGCTCGCGCTCGTCGTCGACCGCCTCGTCCGGGTCTACCCGGGCTCCTCGGGCGCGGTCCTCCTCCGCGGCGAGAACGGAAACCCGGTCCTTCGCGCCCGTTCCGGGGATCTCCCCCGAGCGGTGCTCGCCGCCGCCCGCCGGGCGATCGACGAGGCCCGTCCGGTCGTGGGGCCCGATCATCTCGCGCTTCCGCTCCTCGCCGGCGAGCGCCTTCTCGGCGCGGTCGTCCTCAACGTCCCGGGGGAGAACACGTTCGCCGATCCGGAGGTCGCCTTCGTCGGCGCGCTCGCGAACCAGGCGGCGCTCGCGATCGATAAGGCCGCGCTCTTCGCCCTGGAGCGACGGACCGCGGAGAACCTGCGCGAGCTCGAGCGCGCGCGGAGCGAGCTCGTGGCGGTGGTGACCCATGACCTGCGCACCCCGCTGTCGGTCATCCGGGGGTATCTCGATCTCATCGGCGAGCGCGACCGGGCGCACCCCGCTCCGCGCGCCGGCGTCCGTCTCCCCCTTCGCGAGGCCAGCGCGCAGGTGGCGCATCTCGATCAGCTCGTCGACCGGATCCTCGAATCGGTGAAGACCGAGGGATTCGAGCGGCCGCTCCGCCGGGTCCGCTTCGATCTGCGGGCGGAGCTCATCGCGCGGCTCCGTGAGCTGGCGCCGATGGCCCGGCAGCATCGACTCGTGCTACCGCGCGCGGGCCGGCCGATCATCGTGCGCGCGGATCGGCGGCGGACCGTCGAGGTGATCGCGGCGCTCGTGCACAACGCGACGAAATACGCTCCCGCGTCCACGCCGATCGTGGTGAGCATCGTGAGCGAGCCGGGCCGCGCGGTCGTGCGGGTGCGCGATGGCGGCCCGGGGATCCCGTTGGCCGACCGCGCCCGGATCTTCGATCCGTTCGTCCGGGGCGTCGCCGAAGACGTCCCCGGAAGCGGTATCGGGCTCTACGCCAGCCGCCGCGCGGTGGAGGCCCAGGGCGGCGAGCTGTGGTACGAGGACGCCCCCGACGCCTCGGGGAGCGTGTTCGCGGTGAGCGTCCCCAGGTGAAGCTTCCGAAGCCCAGGCGTACCCCTACCGACCCCCAGCCGCATCCCACGGCGGAGGTCGGGTCAGTGCAAGATGAACGCGGAATGGAGCGCAGATGACGACGGTCCTCATCGTCGACGACGACCGGGCGATGGTCGGGATGGTCGCCGCCCTCCTCGGCGGCGAGGGATTCGATCTCCTCACCGCGTACGACGGCGAGACCGCCCTCCGCCGGCACACCGAGGATGCGCCCGACCTGGTCATCCTCGACCGGCGTCTACCGAAGCTCTCCGGCGACGAGGTCTGCCGGCGGATCCGCGCGAGCTCGGCCACGCCGATCCTCATGCTCACCGGGGAAAAGGGCACCGACGAGCGCGCCGCGCTCCTCGACCTCGGGGCGGACGACTACCTCGAAAAGCCGTTCGGGATGCGCGAGCTGGCGGCCCGGGTGCGGGCGCTCCTCCGCCGCGCGCCGCCGACGATGCGCGAGCAGTCGAGCGTCGGCGGCCTGATGGTCGATGGCCGCGCGCACGCGGCGCGGATGGACGGACTGGCGCTCGATCTCACGCCCACCGAGTTCCGGTTGCTCGCCGCCCTTGCCGCGCGTCCAGGGCAGATCGTCGATCGCCGCGCGCTGCTGAAGGCCGGCTGGCCGGACGAGCGGGATCCCGATCCGGAGTGGCTGAAGGCGCATCTGGCGCGGCTGCGGGCCAAGCTCGGCGCGGCCGCCGCGCCGCTCCCCGAGAACATCCGAGGTGTCGGGTACCGGCTCGGGTGAGCCCGCGCGAACGCGCGACCGTCCGCATCCAGGCCCCCCGCGACCGCGTGTTCGCGTTCCATGCCGACGCCGCGAACCTCGCGGCGGTCCTGCCCCCCGGCGTGCCGCTGCGGACGATCGGACCATCGAGCCTTGGACCGGACGCGCGGCTCCGCTTTTCGTTCGGGCCGTTCTCGGGGACCGGGACGGTCGTCGAATGGCAGCCCCCGTTCCGCTTCGTGGACGACCAGTCGTTCGGGCCCTTCGCGCGCTGGCATCACGAGCACCGCTTCCTGCGGATCGGCACCGACCCCGGAGTCACCTGGGTGACCGACACCGTGGACTTCGGGTTGCGCGGGCCGGCGCGGGTGGCCGAGCCGTTCGCCGGTGTCCTGGTGCGGGCGATCCTCGCCCAGAAGCTCCTCCGGACCAGGGCGCTCCTCGAAGCCCGGGAGCGCCGGCGGCGCTCGTTCCGTCACTGAACCGCAACCTCCGACGCCATTCCGCATCCGTTCGGAATCTGGTCGGTGGGAGATGGTCTCCGTAGCGTTCCTCTATGGCGGAAGAGCGCGATGCCTGTGCCCTGGTGTCGGTCGTCCGGAAGGACGGTCGCCCGGATGGCGCGGTCGCGGAGCTCGCCCGGGCCGGGCTCGTCGCGCTGGCCCATCGCTCCGGCTCGGTGGACGGCGAGGGGGACGGTTCCGGGCTCCTGACCGATATCCCGCTCGCGCTCTGGGCCGACGAGCTGGCCGCGAGCGGGCTCGACCCCGACCTCGCGCGCGACCCCGGCTTCGCCATCGGGCATCTGTTCGTCCCGCGCGAGGGGGATGAGCTCACCGCCGAGGCCACCCGACGGATCCTCGCCGCGCATGGCGCCCGGATCCACCATGAACGGCACGGCACCACCCGTTCGGCGGCGCTCGGACCGCGGGCCCGGGCCAGCGAGCCGCGGTTCTGGCAGATCGCGCTCACGGTCGACGGCGATCCGGCGGACGTCGATCGCGCCCTCTGGCGCGCGATCGCGGCGATCGAGGCGGATACCGCCGCCACCGTGGTGAGCCTCTCGCGGTCGTCCGTGGTGTACAAGCTCCGCGGCGACGCCACGCAGCTGCCCGGGTATTTCACCGACCTCGCGGACCCGCGCTTCGCGACCTCGATGGCCTTTGGGCACAACCGCTACTCCACGAATACGACGACGACGTTCGAGCGCGTGCAGCCATTTCCGGCGTTCGCGCACAACGGTGAGATCGACACCATCGGCAAGCTCCGCGACGAAGCGCAGGCGCTGCGGCTCCCGCTGTCGCGCGAGGGGAGCGACTCGCAGGACGTCGATGCGGTGCTGCGCGGGTTGACCGCGGGGCTCGGACTCGATCCGATCGAGGCGATCGAGCTCCTCTTCCCGCCGATCGTGAACGAGCTCCGCCGGCTCGGCACCGATCTCCAGGATGCCTACGTGCAGACGCGGGCCGCCTTCGGTCCGTTCGCCCAGGGCCCAGCCGCGTTCCTCGCGCGAGTCGGGGATCTCTGTCTCTTCGGCGTCGACGCGATGGGCCTTCGCCCGCTCTGGCACGTCGAGACCGACGAGGCCCACGTCTTCGCGAGCGAGCGCGGCTTCATCCCGCTCGCCGACTACGCGACCGACCCGCGGCCGCTTGGCCCGGGCGAGCGGGTGGCCCTTGAGCGCCGGCGGCAGGGCTGGGTGCTCATCGATCAGGACCACCTTCGCGAGCGGTTCCTCGCCGCCCGCCGGGCGCGCGGGACCGTTGTCGCGGGCCGCCGCGAGCGGCTGGCCACCGGCGGGCCCGTCGGCCTTCCGGCCGACGATCTGCCGAGCGCCCGGCTCGAGGTCGGCTCACCGCCCGATGAGGTCGAGGATCTGGTGGTCCGGCGCGAGCAGCAGTTCGCGGCGCTCGGCTTCGACCCGGACGACCTGAAGGCCGCGGCGTACATGGAGAGCACCGCGAATGAGCCGATCGGCTCGCTCGGCTATGACGGTCCGCTCGCGGCGCTGTCCGCGCGGCGGATGAACCTGGCCGATCATCTCCAGGAGACCGTGGCGGTCGTCACCAATCCGGCGATCGACCGCGAGCGCGAGATCGAGCACTTCTCGACGCGCGCCATCATCGGGCCCCGGCCGCCGCTCGATCGCGAGAGTCCGCGGCGGTGGATCGAGCTGCGCCAGCCGATCCTGCTGGGTGGGCACGTCCCCGAAGCGCGAGTCTCCGCGGACATGGAGCGACCGGTCGCGCGGTCGCTCGGGACCTGGCTGCTCGAGGACCTCGTCGCCGAGCTCGCGCCGGAGGGCGCGACGGCGCTCTCCGCCGACCGGGACTGGGACGAGCACGCCCATGACGCGCTCGCGCGCCTCGGGGCGGAGGCGTGTCGCGCGGTGCGCGGCGGATCACCCCTGGTGATCATCAACGACAGCGGTCTGGCGGCGGAGGGACGGGCCTGGCTCGATCCCCTCCTCGTCACCGCGGCGGTGCACGGGGCGCTGCTCGCGCAGCCGGCGAGCACCGGGTCGCTCCGCCGGGATGCCGGGCTCGTGGTCTCGTCAGGCAGCCTGCGCAATCTCCACGACATCGTCGTGGCCCTTGGCCTCGGCGCGGATGCGGTCAGCCCGTATCTGCTTCTGGAGCACGCGATCGCCTCCGGCGATCCGGACGCCCTGCCGAACCTCGTCGAAGCGCTGCGAAAGGGGATCGAGAAGGTCATCTCGACCCTTGGCATCCACGAGCTCCGGGGCTACGGCCGGGCGTTCTCGGCGATCGGCCTCGCACCCGAGGTCGCGAAGCTCATGGGGGTCCGGACATTCGCCGCGAGCGCCACCGCCGGCCTCGATTGGGAAGCGATCGAGCGCGACGGCATGGAGCGGGCGGCGATGCTCCGCGAGCGGACCCCGGCCCGCCTCGAACCGACCTTCCGGCTGTATCCGCGGGTCTGGAAGTCGGCGCTCGCGGTGGCGAATGGTGAATCGACGTACGCCGCGTACGCCGAGCGGCTGGGCGAGCTTGAGCGGGAGCATCCGGTGGCGCTCCGTCATCTCGTCGATGTCGTCGCCGCGGACCACGGTGGCTCGTCCCCCGGGTCCGAGGGCGTCGAGGCGAGCACCCGCACCGGTGACCACGCCGCGCCCTTCTACATCTCGTCGATGTCGTTCGGCTCGCAGGGGGAGACCGCCTACCGGGCATACGCCGAGGCCGCCGCCCAGATGGACATCCTCTGCATCAACGGCGAGGGCGGCGAGCTGCCCGATCTCCTCGGGCGCTACCCGCGGCATCGCGGGCAGCAGATCGCCTCCGGGCGGTTCGGCGTGTCCGCGCTCCTGGCGAACTCATCGAACTACCTCGAGATCAAGATCGGCCAGGGCGCCAAGCCCGGGGAGGGCGGCCATCTTCCCGGTCGCAAGGTCTCGGCAAAGGTCGCCCTCGCGCGGAACGCCGAGATCGGGGTGGACCTCATCTCGCCCTCGAACAATCACGACATCTACTCGATCGAGGACCTCGCGCAGGTGGTCCACGAGCTGAAGACCGTGAATCCGCGCGCGAAGGTCGCGGTCAAGGTGCCGGTCGTCCCCGACATCGGGATCATCGCGAGCGGGATCGCCAAGGCCGGCGCGGACATCGTCACGCTCTCCGGCTACGACGGCGGCACCGGGGCGGCACGTCAGCATGCGCTGCGGCGCGCGGGCCTCCCGGTCGAGATCGGCGTCGTCGAGGCGCACCGTGCCCTCGTCGCCAACGGGCTCCGCGACCGGGTCGAGCTCTGGTGCGACGGCGGCATGAAGAGCGCCGTCGATGTCGTGAAGATGCTCTGTCTCGGCGCCGACCGGGTCGGGTTCGGCACCCTCGCGATGGTCGCGATCGGCTGCACGATCTGCCGCGGCTGCCAGCTGGATACCTGCCACGTCGGCATCGCGACGCAGATCGACTCGCTGGCCGAGGCGTCCGCGCGCGGCCTGAAGCGCTTCGTGCCGCAGGAGCAGGAGCGGGCGGTCGAGAACCTCCGTCGCTTCTTCGGAGCGCTGCGCGTCGAGCTCGCCCAGCTCGTCGCCGCTCTCGGCGCGAGCTCGGTGCGCGATCTCGTGGGCCGCGCCGATCTGCTCGTCCAGGCCCGGGGACAGGACCGGGTGGATCTCGCCGCGCTGCTCACGCCGGTCGCGACGACCGTCGCCGCGCAGCCGCTGCAGGTCGCGCTCGTTTCCGCCGCCGCGATCGAAGGTGGCCGCTCGCTGTCGGCCGCCGACCGCTTCGTGGGGACGGGCGACGCCGGCGCGCTCGCGCGGGCGCGGATCTTCTCGGTCGCCCCGCCACCTCCGTCGGCGATGTTCGGCGGCGGGTCCGTCGCCGGGAACGGGTTCGCCGCCTACGCGACCGAGGGCCTGGATCTCGCGATCGGCGGCGGCGTGCAGGACGGCGCCGCGAAGACCGCGCTCGGCGGCACGGCCGCGATCCTGAAGGCCCCGAACGCCGCCGGGCGATTCGTCGATGGCGCGGTGGGGAAGTCGTTCGCCTACGGCGCGCAGCGCGGCCGGTTTTTCGTCCAGGGGGGCGCCGACGCGCGCGCCGCGATCCGCCTCTCCGGGGCGGAGGTCGTGTTCGGCGGCGACCTCGGTGGGTTCGCGTTCGAGTACATGACCGCCGGCACGGCGATCGTGCTCGGCGACCCCGGCCGATGGATCTGCTCGGGGATGTCCGGTGGCATCGTCTTCGTCCGCCACGATCCGGCGCGGGGCATCGACGAGGCCGGCCTCCGTGACCGGCTGGCGAAGGGCGCCAAGGTCTCCATCGGCACGCCCGGGCCGACCGGGCCGGCGCGGGCGAAGCTCATCGACCTGCTCGGCGGCTACGCCCGGTTGCTGGTGGGGTCCGGTCAGGAGTCCGAGGCGCGCGCGGTCCGCCTGCTCATGGAGCAGGCCGATGCCGCGTTCCTCGCGATCCGGCCCGGCGGCGAGCAGGTCGATCAGACCGTGACGACCGAGTAGCGATGATCGTGAAGACCGTTCCCGAACGGATACGGACCCGGGTCGCTCGGACACTGTTCAGGCCGCGCTCGCGGCGCATCATCGGGGATCGGTGCGGCACCGGACCTGCCACGGAGAAAGCGCGCTGCCAGACCGTAAGGAGGCCAGCATGACGCCGCTCACGTCCATTCAGCCCGGCGACCACTCGGTCGCCCGTCCGCTTCCGGCGCCACCGCGGACCGCCCATGTCTCGCAGTGGTCACACGACACCGACCGGCTCACCAGGGCGCTCGAGGAGTGGCTGGTCGAAGTGAAGCTCCGCTACACCCTCGGCGGGGATTAGGCGAGGGCCCGCGACGCCGGCCGGCCCGCCGCCGCCAATCCGGCGGAGCGTGCGGGCGCACCGTGGGACCCGCGGGATCTGCCGGCGAACAGCGGCAGGACCGCATCGGCGAGCCGCCGCGGTAGCGCGGCCTCCGGATCCTGACGCGGGTCGTAGCCACAGATCTCCACTCCCCGTACGTCGCTCACCTGCGCGATGGCGGTCATCAGCTCGCACAGACTCCCGAGGCCCGGCCCGCCCTCGACCGGAAGCACGACGGCCGGGACCTCACGCGGATCGACGACGTCGATGTCGATGTGCACCCAGACCGGCCGCCGACGCACCGCCGCGAGCAGGCCGGGGGCATCCGGCTGATCGCGGTCGAGGGGGATGCGCAGGATCCGCGAGCGCATGAGGTTCCCGGCTTCGCCGGGATCGAGCTGTCGCGCGCCAACGAGGATGGTCCGATCCTCCGAGATGCGCCCGACGCCAGGCCAGAGCAACGCCGCGACCTGGCGGCCGCAGATATGGGCGAGACACATTCCGCCGACGAAATGCGACGGGGTGGTGGCGAGCGTGTTGAAGTCGCCGTGCGCGTCGAAGTAAACGAGGGTGAGATCGGGCTCGATCTCGAGCGCGCCGGAGATCGTCCCCGCCACCAGGGTGCACTCGCCGCCCAGCACTCCGACGGTCGCTCCGGCCCGGAGCGAGGCGGTCACCGCGTCGGCGAGCACGCGGCAGGCCTCGCGCGCCGCGGTGAGCCAGCGGTCGCGCGGGTTGAACGGCACGCGGATCCGCTTCTCGGCGGCGAGTCGCTCGGCGAACAGCGCGCCGAGCGCGGCGGGAGCCTCGCTCACCCCGGCATACCGCTGCTCGGTCACGATGCCGGCCTCGAGCAGATGGATCGGGCGATCGCCCACAGTCGGGCCGAAGTCTACACGCGCCTGCTCGCGTGCTTGCGCCCCGTTCGAGCGGTCGCGCTCCGCGTGTGCGCTCGGGCCGGCAGCGGGATGACGTCGGCTCGGCCGTGCGCCACGGGTCGGGGAGCGGTGTCCCGTCCGGAGCGGCGGGCCCCTCTGCGGAGGGAACCCCGCCGGCCTCGCGGAGCACCGCTCCCCGACCCTGACAGCGGCTTCGGGCGGGTGTCGCAGCCGCCCTGTTCCTAGAGCCTGCCGCCGAGCAGGCCGCTCTGGTTCAGGGCGAGGCAGATGATCGCGATCGCGGCGAGCGGGGCCTTCGACCAGCGGCCGCTGATCAGCATGAGAACGCCGCAGATGAGGGCGATGATCGCGAGGATGAATCCGATGCTCATGTCACTCCTCCGTGCGCCAGCTTGCCCCACCGCCTTGCAAGGGACGGGCCGTCCGCCGGGAAGACCTCAGATCGCCGCCAGGGCCCGGTCCAGCGCCTCGAGGCCGCCACGCAGCGTCGCGGTGGGCATGCCGAAGCCGATCCGCAGGTGCCGCTCGGCGCCGAAGTGGGCACCCGGGACGAGCATCGTGCTCCAGTCCCGGATGAGGCGATCGGAGAGCGCGGTGGAGTCGACCGGGAAGCTGTAGCCGAAGAAGCAGATCGCGCCGGCGGCGGGCGGGATCCAGTGGAGCTCCTGCGCGTGCGCCGCGGCCCACGATTCGAGGATCGGCCAGCGCTCGTTCAACAGGAAGCGGGCGCGCTTCAGCAGCTGCGGCCGCCGAGCGAGCGCGATCTCGGCGAGGAGATCGGAGAGGGTCGCCGGGGCGATGCTCGTGTAGTCCTTCATCGACCATGCCGCGGCGACGCGGGATGACGGAGCGACGATCCAGCCGACCCGAAGGCCGGGCAAGCCGTACGTCTTCGAGAGGCCGCCGGTGACGATGATCCGATCGTGGTGACCGGTCTCGGAGGAGAACGTCGCGGTCTCGCCGCCAACGCGCTCGGCTCCGCGGAAGACCTCATCAGCGAGGATCCAGGCCCCGTGTCGCGCCGCGATCGCCGCGATCTCGATGATCTCCGGGGTCGAAAGCACCTGGCCGGTCGGGTTGTTCGGGTTGCAGACGCAGATGACCTTCGTCCGGTCGTTCACCGCCGCGCGGATCGCGTCGAGATCGATCTTCCAGCCCCACTCCTCGCGCAGCCAGACCTCCCGCACCCGCGCGCCGAGGCCCCGAGCGAGACCATGCAGCTGCAGGTAGCTCGGCATGAGCATCACGACCTCGTCGCCCGGCTCGAGGAGCGTGGAGAGGGCCAGGAAATTCGCCTCGGACGTCCCGGTGGTGAGCAGCACGTTCTCCACCKYCGCGGGCGCGTGGAACGACGCGACCTGGGCCCGGGTCGCTTCGCGGCCCGGGCCGGCGGAGTAGCCCAGGCGCTCGCGACCGAGCGCGGCGAGATCGCGCGCGGCCTCCTCGAGGGTCAGCGCCTCCAGGCCCGACGCGGAGAGGTCGTAGCGGACGGCGTGCTCGTGGGTCGACTGCATCCGCTCCATCGCGAATTCGGGAAACCGCATCGCCGCTATCCTGTACGAAAACGAGTCCCAGGGCCCGCTCGTCGGAGCCGGGCCCTTTTGGGCGTCCACTCAGGATCGGAGCGTGATGCGGGGACTGTTCGGGGGCAAAGCGCCACGGGCGGAGAAGCTCGTCGTCGGGTTGGGGAATCCGGGTGACGGGTACGCCCCGACGCGCCATAACGTGGGCTTCCAGGTCGCCGGCCGTCTGGCCAAGCGTGCCCGGCTTGATTTCGCGACGAAGGCCGCCGACGCGCGCATCGCCGAGGGCCGGCTCGGGGGCCTGCAGGTCGCGATCGCCCGCCCGCAGACGTTCATGAACGACTCGGGCCGCTCGGTCCGCAAGCTGCTCGACCGCTACCGGCTCGCGCCGGCCGATCTCATCGTCGTCTCCGACGACATCGATCTGCCGCTGGGCAAGCTCCGGCTGCGCGCGAATGGCGGGCCCGGAACCCACAACGGGATGCGCTCGATCGTCAGCCTCATCGGGACCGACTTCGCGCGCCTCCGGGTCGGCGTCGCGCCGGTGGACCCGTCGGTCGAGCTGCCGGATCTCGCGGACTTCGTGCTCGGGCCCTTCGCCCCCGACGAGCAGGACGCCGTGCTCGCGGTGGTGACGCGGGCGGCCGAAGCGGTCGAGGTCGCGCTCCGCGACCTCCCGCGCGCGATGGAGCAGTTCAATGGCTAGGCCGGCCGCGCCCGATACGTCGCGGCGCTCGGCGCGGCTGGCGGGCCTCCTCGCGCTCGCGGACGGCAGCGTAGCGTATCG
>JRHI01000640.1_pt1 | contig 36086 bp, 40 predicted proteins | sample 215371 | NCBI WGS metagenome assembly JRHI01 (sample SAMN02929681, study PRJNA255918) | sediment metagenome | biome: cave system; feature: Ice Cave; material: Sediment; isolation source: sediment from deep within a dark volcanic ice cave with no known source of... ...
TTCAGCCGGTCCGGCGTTCCCTGCCGATCGAAGATCAACGCCCTGTTAAGGGTCCGGCACGTCGGAATCAGGAGGACGCTGATGCACGTACACATGACCAACGAGCAGAACCAACTGGGCTTCCGGCTCAATGCGAAGGGGCTGTCGCTGGTGGAAATCGTGCGTCAGGTGGGCTGTACGCACCCATGGTCGGCCTGATGGTCCGCGCCGGCAAGTTCCCGCACGAGGTTGCCCCATGGCTGGAGTCCTCGAACGGGACGGCTCACGATGGGTGACCGGGAACAGTACTTCTGGGACTCGGCCGCGGCCTTCCACTCGCGGCGATAGGCCGCACGTTGAACCGGCCGACGTCGACTGTCAGCCGAGAGGTGACGTCAACGGCGGCCGCAAGGGCTACGCTGGGAGCGCCGCAGCAACGACCGCGCTGCGCTCGCTGATCACCGGCAGCCAGGCGGACTGAACCCCGACCAAGTCTGTGGCTGGAGCATCTGGTGACCCCCGGCGGTTGGGTGCCGCAGTGGATTTAGCCTGGATTCAGCTAGGCGCGTGATACTTGATCGGTGCGGCTCCTCCGACGTGCTCGTCCGTCGATCGCGTCCGGGCTGTTCGTCGCGACTGGCGTCTGCGCGTGCGGCACCACAGCGGCAGCGGTCCCCACGCCACAGAGTGCTCTCCCAACGAGCAGCACTGCCCCAGCCAAAACGTTCCCCCTGAGGGCGACACTCGCCAACTGCCGTGCGCCACGGCCGCTCGACCGCCTCACCATCATCCATAGGTTCTCCGTCTCACCTGACGACATCGCGGTGGACGTGAACGGTGGGCTTTGGGTGACCGCGCGATCGGCCAACCTCCTCGTCGGGATGAGCGCCACAGGGTCGGCGCTGAGCGAGCGGACCGTGGGCGGCGGTCCGGAGGGAATCGCGGCAAGCAGCGGAACGCTGTACGTCGCGCAGCAGGACCTCAACGCCATCGCCGCGGTGGCGTCGGGGATCCGGACCGTGGTCAGCTTGCCCAATCGCACCTCGAACGCAGGCATCGACGGCATCGCGCTCGATGCCGCGCACCGCCGGCTGCTCGTCCCCGACAGTCCCACCGGTGAGCTGTTCGCGGTGACCCTGAGTGGGAGCATGATCCCGACGCTCCTCGGCGCCGGACTGGGACGACCGGTGGCGGCGGCGACGGATCCCGCGGGCGACATCTTCGTGGCCAGCGAATCGAGTCCAGGCCTCACTGTGCTGCCGGCCTCCGGCGCGAGGCACACGCTCGGCAACTTCACCAATCTCGACGAAGTGGTGTGGTACGCCGGTCTGCTATACGTCAGCGACCTCGACCACCGCGGCGTCGCCGCCGTCGATCCGACGACCGGGGCGTCGGTACCGGTCACTATGGGCCTGCCGGCGCCCCAGGGCCTGGCTGTGACGGCGGCGGGCACGCTGGAGATCGTCGACGCCAGCACCAATACCCTGTACGCGATGCCCGCCTGCGGGCCGGCCGTCTGACGGTGCGGGGGATCGCTCTGGCGGGTCTGCTCGGCGTGGCTATGCTGAGCGGCTGCTCGTCGGCCGCCTCGGTGGTGCAGAACACCCCCATGCCAGGCCGGACGCCGACGCCCACACCGACCACCACCACAGCGCCGCCGAAGTTCCTCATGCCGGGAGAGGCAGCCGGGCTGCCCGCCGTGCCGGCCGGCGTCCCCTTCACGGGACACCTCCTGATCGCGGAGAGCAGCAGCCACAGCCGCGTGCTGGAGATCGATGCCACCGGCCACGTCACCTGGACCTTCTCGACCACCTCACCCCCGCTGGCGCGACCGTTGGGGGCGCCCGATGACGCCTTCTACACCCCGGATGGCTCCGCCATATTGCTCAACTCCGAGGATGGCCAGGGAGGGATGGTTGTCGACCGGCGCACCGGCGCGACCCTGTGGCAGATTGGCACATACGGCGTGAGGGGCAAGGACCCGACGCATTTCAACAATCCCGACGACCTGGTGCCGGCCGCGGACGGAAGCGCCTGGATGGCCGACATCCGCAACTGCCGCCTGGTCCACTTCAATGGCGCCACCGGGTCGGTGATCGGGACGCTGGGCGGCACCGGCTGCGGCCACCACCCGCCGACCCGCTTCTCGACGCCGAACGGCGCCTTCCCGGTCCATGATGGATCCTTGGTGGTCACCGAGATCGGGGGCGCATGGATCGACTGGATCAATCCCGACGGCAGCCTGCGCTGGAGTCACCACGTGGCCGCGGCCTACCCCTCGGATGGGATGGCCTACCCCGATGGCTCGGTGCTGCTCACCGACTACTCCACCGCCGGCCAGGTTCTGCGCATCGCTCCTGATGGGACAGTGCTGTGGCGGTACGCACCCCACGGGGCGGCGCAACTCAACCACCCCTCGATAGCCGTCCCCCTGGCCAGCAACCGGGTGGCCATCAGCGACGACTACGGTAACCGGGTAGTCATCGTCGACCCGACCACCTCCGCCACCGTCTGGCAATGGAGTGGCAGCGGGCAGTACCAGCTGGCGCGTCCCGACGGACTGGACTACCGACCGTCCTGATCCCCGTCAGACGGCTGCTGCGCTCGGCAGCCACAGCCGGAAACAAGGCGCCGTCTGCGCTGCTCACCGCCAGGCCCAGCCCGGCAGCTCCTGAGGGACCGCCGGGAGTCCGCGCCGAACTGGCCCGGAAGAAGCGATCGAAGAGCAGCGCACGCATCTCGAGCGGGACGCCTGGGCCCCTGGTCGACGACGTCGACCGCACACCACCGTGAGCATGGCCCGTGCGCAGCGCGACGGTGCTGCCCGTCGGTGCGTGGCGCCGCGCGTTGTCGACAAGGTTGTCTAGTACCTACGAAGCAGCACGGGGTCGGCGGGCACCGTGCCGCTGTCAACAGCATCGGACGCGATCGTCACCCGGCGACGCGACGGAGCGGTCCGCCATCGTTCGGCGATGGCCGCGGTCGGGTAGGGGAGCGGGTCGCTGCCGACGCTGGCCACAACCCGTGCCGCCGCTCACGATGACCGCAGCAACGGTGACCGGCCCGGCGCCGTCACCGGCCGCGCCGAAGGAGATGTGGCCATTGGAATTGTCGAGGCCAGCCTCCGCGAGTGAGGTCTGCGCGACCAGGTCGTTCTTCACCTCCGCGCACTAAGTGCTCGTGAGCGTGAGGAGGAGCACGACGTCGGCGACGACGAGAGCTGGAGCGACGGCGACCAAAGCGAGCAGCGAGAGGCGCGCCCGGTTGCCGAGCGTGGGCCTCATGTGCTCCCGCTCTCGTAGCGGTAGCCCGACCCGCGCACCGTCACGAACGGATCCGCGATGCCCGCGCCGATGAGCTTCTGGCGCAGCCTGCCGATGTAGACCTCCACGAGGTTACGGCCGCCGTTGAAGTCGTATGGCCAGCCGTGCTCGAGGATCTGCGAGCGGGTGAGCAACCGGCCTTGGTTGAGCAGGAAGTACTCGAGGATGGCGAACTCCTTGGCGGTCAGTGCAACGTCGACGCCGTGGATACGCAGCCGGTGCGCGGCGGTGTCGAGCTCCACCGGACCGGCGTGGAGCACGGCAGCGCGGTCGTCGAGGTGGCGGCGGGTGAGCGCTCGGATCCGCGCCACCACCTCGCGAATGGCGAAGGGCTTGACCAGGTAATCGTCGGCGCCCGCCTCGAGCCCGCGCACCCTGTCGTCGATCCCGTCGCGGCCGGTGAGCATCAGGATGGGCGTGCGCACGTGGCGGTCGCGCAGCGTTCGCGTGGCAGCCACCCCATCGAGCCGAGGCAGCATGACGTCCATGAGGATGACGTCGAACTCGGTGGTCAGGGCGGCGCCGACACCCTCCTCGCCGTCTTGGGCGGTGTCGATCGCCATGCCCGCCTCGCGGAGCGCGCGCCGGAGGATGGACATGAGCCGGCGGTCGTCCTCGATGACCAGGATGCGCATGCTCGGAGTTTGAGCGCGCTGGCTAAGACCTTTCTAAAGAGGAAGATGAGGTGGCCAATTTAGGGTGGGTTGATGTGGGTCCGCCACTCTGAGGAAACAACGGCCCGTCGGGCGCGACCGGCGCGGCTCCACAGACCACTCCAAGGAGGAGAACGATGCAACGACCCAACATCAAGCGACGGATTGCCCTCGCAGGTGGCACAGCGCTGATCGCTGCCGCCGGCGTTGGCGGATACCTGGCGATGAGCGGCGGCTCGGCCGCGAACGTCCACCTCACGGCGGCCCCAGCCCTGGTCACCACTCCAGACACCGAGGCAGCGGCGACGGCGCCGGACACCGACACCGTCCAGCAGGGAGGCCAGAGCGGCGTCCAGGACACGACCGGCGTCGACACCACCACCACCACGGCGACCAGCGGCGCCGAGGCACCGAGCACTGAGGCCGATTCTGCTGGTGGCCACGCTGATGCGGCCGGATCCGCGGGCCCGGACGGCAACTTCAACAACTAGTCCCAACCACTGGTCTCCCCCGACCACTAAAGACGGCGGGGGGCGGACGGCAGATCCCGCCCCCCGCTTCACATTCGGCTGGGCAGCAGTCCCGGACTGGGCAGCGACAGTCCTTACAGCACCGCCACCACGACCAGCAGCGCGCGGCAGCAGGACAGGAGCCGCGCGTCGAGCACACTGTTGTCGAGCAAGGAGTCGACTGCGCGGCGTGTGCCTGGCTCGGGCGACCTTGTCCTGCGCGCCCGGCATCATCATCGCCGCATCGGAGGGTGCGCTCTCCGATGCCAGCCGTCTCCAGGAGCAGGGCGCGCTCGATCTAGCGGCGGGAGGCGGTGGCTCGGCAGCGACGGCTGGCGCTCAGGCGAAAGGTTTCGCGATGGTGCTGGCGACCGCGGTCATCGCAGCCATTGGTGTCGTCATCCTCGCGCTCCAGCACACGGAACACGCACGCGCCGCCGCGAGACGTTTGGGCATGGTACTCGCGATTGGAGCGAGCATCGCCCTCGTGCTCGCCGCGGCGCCGCTGGCAGTGCAGTTCCTTGGCCCGTACCGCCCCACCGGGCGGTTGGTCCCCGGCGACGTCGTCGTGACGGACGCGGGAGCCTTCCTGATGCCGGCGTCGCGCCAGCTGCTGCGTTTCCCCGGGCTGTCGGCCGATCCCTGGACGCTTGTCACTGAGGACTCGGGTGCCTATATCGGTCTGCCGGTGATGTTGCTTCTCTCGTGGCCTGGGACCGGTTTCGCCGCACGGCGCCGTCGATTCGCTGGGCAGCACCGCTGGTGGTGTTCACATCCGTGCTTGCGCTTGGCCCGCACCTTCCCCTCGGCGGCGTCACCACCCCCATCCCGCTGTCGTGGATTGCGCTGAACAGCGAGCCGTTGGTGGAGAAGCTCGACCCCGCGCGCCTGATGGTCGTGGCCTGGCTGCCCATCGCCATGGTCGTCGCCGTCACGGTAGACCGTGCACTGCGCAGCCGCGAGCGCGATCGCATCGTGCGGTGCGGCCTGATCGCCATTGCGCTGGCCACGCTGACTCCGGCCGCGATTCCAGCGACCGCCGCCGCCGCCCCAGCGTACTTCACCGGCTCCCACGCCGCCACCATCCCCACCGGCGACACCGTGCTGATTCTGCCCCTGTCAGATGGCTCGGGACTTGAGGCGCTCATCTGGCAGGCAGAGGCAGGTCTGCGATGGCGAATGGTCGACGGCAACGCCTACGGCCAGGGCCACACTGTGTACTTCCCCGCATCGACACTGACCAACACCCTGGCAGGGCTGGAGTCCGGCGCGCCAGTGAACACCGGTCCGGCCGCGATGTCAGCCATGCGGGACGACCTGCGCAGACTGCGAGTGGGCACGGTCATCGTCGCCGGCGGTGCTGGCCAACAAAGGGAGCTGGACCTGGTGCGGCGACTCCTCGGCCCGCAGACCTACGTGGGCGGGGGCGCCTTCACCTGGCACAACGTCGCCGAGCTCATCGTCCGAGCTTCTGCGCAGAACCGTCAGAGAGGGCTTCCGCCACAATACGTCAGTGCCTCCGATTGAACGCGGCGCGTACTTCGCCGCCGCCGTTCGAACCCCGATGGGACGCGCCGGCGGGCAACTCGCGTCGGTGCGACCGGACGACCTCGCCGCGCAGGTGATCAGCAGCGTCCTCGCGCGCATCCCGGAGCTGGCCCCCGAACGCGTCGACGAGGTGGTGTGGGGTGCGGCCAACCAGGCCGGCGAGGACAACCGCAATGTCGCCCGCATGGCCGCGCTGCTCGCCGGTCTGCCGGTCGCCGTGCCCGGGGTGACCGTGAACCGGCTCTGCGGCAGCGGCCTCGAAGCGGTGGCCGCGGCCGCCCGGCTGGTGGCGGTCGGCGAGGCCGACGTGGTCATCGCCGGAGGTTCAGAGAGCATGAGCCGGGCGCCCTTCGTGGTGCCGCGCCCGGATCGCGCCTATCCACGAAGCATGGAGATGGTGGACACCCGCCTGGGCTGGCGGTTGGTCAATCCGCGCATGCAGGCGCTGTACCCACCGCTGACGCTCGGTCAGACGGCCGAAGAGGTCGCTGCACAATGGGGCATCACCCGCCACGACCAGGACGTCTTCGCCGTCTCCAGCCATCTCAAGGCGCATGCGGCTCAACTGCACAGCCGTTTTGATGCCGAGATGGTGCCGGTGACGGTCTCGGGCGACACCATCGTTGTGACCGACGAAGGCGTCAGGGCGGACGCAACGGTGCAGAAGCTGGCCAAGCTGGCCCCGGTCTTTCGCGAGGGAGGGACGGTCACGGCTGGGAACTCGTCACCCCTGAATGACGGCGCCGCTGCCGTCCTCGTGGTCTCAGAGCGCGTCGTCGAAGAGTTGGGGATCACGCCATTAGGGAGATACATCACCACGGGAACCGCGGGAGTTCATCCCGACGTGATGGGCATCGGCCCTGTGCCGGCGACTCAGCGAGCGCTGCAGCGCGCCGGCTGGACGGTGGACGGCGTCGACCTCATCGAGCTCAACGAGGCGTTCGCCGCGCAGTCGGTTGCGGTGATTCGCGAGCTGCACCTCGACGACTCCCGTGTCAATGTCCACGGCGGAGCCATCGCGCTCGGCCACCCGCTGGGATGCTCCGGGGCGCGGCTGGTGACCACGCTCCTGCATGCCATGCCGCAGCGGAAGGCCCGTCACGGCCTCGCCACCATGTGCGTCGGTGTCGGCCAGGGGATCTCCGTCCTCGTCGAGGCGCCGTAAAGAGCGACCCGATTCAGGCCATCAGCTCGGGAAGGACCTTCACGCTCTGCGCGTCGGCACGCACAAGCAGCGTGGTCACCGGGGAGCGTTCCCACTCGCGTATTTCCTCGCGGATCTTCGCGGCCGGCCCGACCAGGTTGAGCCGCTCGACGAGCGCGGTCGGCACCGCGACGGCCGCGTCCTTGCGGCGCCCATCGAGGTAGAGCCGCTGGACCTCGACCGCGGCCTCCTCGAAACCCATCCGCGCGATCACGTTGAAATGGAAGTTCGTCCCCCGCGCCCCCATTCCCCCGATGTACAGCGCCAGCCCCGGTCGCAGGCGATCGCAGGCGCGCTCGATGTCGTCGTCGACAACAACCGACACCATCGCTGCTATCTCGAAATGCGCGGGGTCGCGGCGCGCCCCCGGACGCCCGAATCCCTCGGCGAGAGCGGTTCGCTGTTCGGCGTCGTCCCGCGGTGAGTAGAACGCCGCCAGCCAGCCGTCTGCGATCTCAGCGGCGAGCGCGATGTTCTTCGGCCCCTCGGCCCCGATGAGGATGGGCAGGTCGCTGCGCAGCGGATGCACCGTCGACCGCAGTGGTTTGCCCAACCCGGTTCCATCGGGATACGGCAGCGGATAGTGCGACCCGTCGCTGCGGACGGGTTCGTCGCGGGCGAGGATGCGGCGCACGATGTCGACGTACTCACGCGTGCGCGCCAGCGGTTGGGAGAACGGTTGCCCGTACCAACCCTCCACAACCTGCGGGCCGGAGACGCCGAGACCGAGAACGAAACGACCGCCGCAGAGATGGTCGAGGGTCAGTGCCGCCATCGCGGTCGCGGCCGGCGCACGCGCCGCCATCTGCATCACCGCCGAGCCCAGGCGGACTCTGGTTGTGTGGGCCCCGTACCAGGCCAGCGGCGTGAGCGCATCGGAGCCATACGCCTCCGCCGTCCAGACCGAGTCATAGCCGAGTCGCTCGGCCTCCAGCACCAGGTCCTGAGTGGAGGGATCGGGCCGGCTGCCCCAGTAGCCGAGCATCACTCCGAGCTTCATCGACCTGCCCCGATCCCGGCGGCACCCAGCGCCACGGCGGCGAGGTGCCCGCGAGCGCGCGCGTCACGCATGATCGTATCGGTCACCACCGCCCTCACTCCCCGTTCCTCCAGCTCCGATGTCGCACCCGCGTCGACATCGTCGATGACCATGATGTCGACGATCCCGCTGTAGAGCTCCGCGACTCCCACCGGCGACACTTGGTGGCCGAGCGCCCGCAGCATCGCGGCGGCCGGCCCGCGCAGCGCCGCACCGCCGACGATCGGGCTCACTGCAACACAGGGAGCCGACCGCGAGACGAGTGCGTCTCTGATTCCCGGTATGGCAAGGATCGGACCGATCGAGATCAGTGGATTCGACGGGGCGAGGAGGATCGCCTCCGCCGCGCGAATGGCGTCGAGCACGCCCGGCGCGGGCGTGGCAGTCTGTGCGCCGTCGAAGCGGATGCCCAGGACCTCGTCGGAATGCCCGTGGCGCACGAAGTAGGTCTGGAAGTCGAGCTCGCCGGTGCTGGTGTCGATCATCGTCCGCACCCGGTCGTCGGTGCTCGGCAGCAGGCGGCCGGCGAAACCGAGGGCTGCGCACAGACGCGCTGTCACTGCGCTGAGCGGCTCCCCCGCGTTGAGCCACTCGGTGCGGGCCATGTGCAGCCCGAGGTCGAGGTCACCCAGCCAGAACCACGCATCCGCGCCCAGCGAGCGCGCCCGCTGCAGGGCGCGGGCGCTGTCGCCGCGCACACCCCAGCCGCGATCCTCGTCGATCCCCCCGGTGAGTGTGTACAGCACTGTGTCGAGGTCCGGGCAGATGTGCAGACCGACGATGTCCGTGTCGTCTCCCACGTTGCCGACGATGGTCAGGTCAACAGCCGCAAAGGTTGCGGTCAGGCCTTGCAGGAAGCGGGCCGCGCCCACACCACCGGCAAGAACCACGACCGGCTGCGCGCTCACCCGCGGCGTCCCTGGTTGGCGCGGAACTCGTCGATGATCCTGCTGTTAAATCCGGCCACGTCAGCCGCGTCCTCTACAATGAGTGCTCATCGTCCTTGCGCGACAACGTGTTCCCGCAGCCGCTGCATGCCGCGCAGCCAGCGGTCGTAGTCGGAGGCCTTGCGGGCGAAGAATTCCCGCACCTCGGGGTGCGGGAGGATCAGGAAGGCTTCGTCGCGGAGCCCCTGGAGGACATGCCTGGCCACGTCATCAGCATCGAGCGCTCCCGCCGCGAGGAAGTCCTGCTCACCCGCGGCCGCGAGGGCAAGCATCGGGGTGCGCACGCCCTGGGGACACAGAGCCGAGACACGGATTCCGTCGGCGCAGTGCGCGATGGCGAGCCACTCGAGGAAGGACAGTCCCGCCGCCTTGGTCACCGCATAGGGCGCTGCCGCCACGTGGTTGACCAGCCCGGCCGCGGACACGGTGCCGAGGATGTAGCCCTCGCCACGCTCGAGCATCGTCGGGAGCAGGGCACGCGCCGCGTAGACATGGGCCATGACGTGGACCTCCCAGCTCCGCTGCCACGCTTGGTTGGGAGCCTCGGGACCACCGCCGACGGCGATGCCGGCGTTGGAGCAGTAGATGTCGATGCGTCCGTAGCGCTCGACCGCGGTGGCAACCAGCTCACGCACCGACGCTTCATCGGTGACGTCGGTCGTCAGCGGAACGCCATTGACCTCGTGCGCCACCGCCTCCGCGCCTGCAGCGCTGATGTCGGCGACAACCACGCCGGCAGCTCCCGCCGACGCGACAGCACGGCACAGGGATGCGCCGATGCCACTGCCGCCACCGGTGACGACCACGACGCGGCCGGAGACTTCCACCGGGCTACTCTACCCACGTGCAACACTCGGAGAGTCTGTTCGTCGACGGTGAGTGGGTCGCCTCCACCGCTGAGTGCTGGATTGCCGTCGAGAACCCCGCGACCGAGAACGTCATCGCCCGGGTCCCAAACGGCACCCCGGAGGACGTCGATCGCGCCGTCGCCGCCGCGCGCGCAGCGTTTCCCGGCTGGTCGGCAACTCCGGTCGCCGAGCGCGCCCGCTACATCGCGGCCCTCCGCGACGGCTTGCAGGCCCGGCAGCAGGAGATCGCCGATTCCATCACGGCGGAGATGGGCGCACCCGCCAAGCTGGCGATGACCGTGCAGACCGGTCTGCCGCTGCAGGTACTCAGTGGCTACGTCGATCTCGCCGCCGCCGTCGAGCAGACGGAGACCGTGGGCAACTCGGTGGTCCTGCACGAACCGGTCGGAGTCGTCGCCGCGATAACGCCGTGGAACTACCCGCTGCACCAGAGCATCGCCAAGCTGGCACCGGCCCTGCTCGCCGGCTGCACGGTGGTGCACAAGCCCAGCGAGGTCGCACCCCTGTCCGCCTACATCGTGGCCGAGGTCGTGGAGAGCATCGGCCTGCCCGCCGGTGTGTACAACCTCGTGTCAGGCACCGGGGAGTCGGTCGGCGAGGCGCTCGCCAGACACCGCGATGTCGACATGGTGTCGTTCACCGGCTCGACGCGCGCAGGCCGCCGCGTCGGCGTGCTCGCGGCGGAGACGGTCAAGCGGGTGGCCCTCGAGCTCGGAGGCAAGTCGGCGAACCTGGTCCTCGAGGACGCCGACATCGCCGCCGCGGTGAAGGTGGGCGTGGCCAACTGCTTTCTCAACTCCGGGCAGACGTGCACCGCTTGGACCCGAATGCTGGTGCCGGCGTCGCGGTACGACGAGGCGGTGGACCTCGCGGCCGCGGCCGCGGCGACGTACACCGTCGGCGACCCCACCGATCCCAAGACCCGCCTGGGACCATTGGCCAGCGCCGCACAGCGCAACCGGGTGCACGCGTACATGGAGCGCGGCGCCGGCGACGGCGCCCGCGTTGTCGCAGGCGGACGCAACGCCGCCGGTCTGCCCGAGCACGGCTACTACGTTGCGCCGACGGTGTTCGCGGACGTGGATCCCGACGCGGTGATCGCGCAGGAGGAGATCTTCGGACCGGTCCTATCGGTCATCAAGTGCAAGGACGAGGACGACGCGGTGCGCATCGCCAACGACACCGACTACGGGCTTGCCGGGGCGGTGTGGTCGGTCGACGTCGACCATGCCATGCGCGTGGCTCGGCGTCTGCGCACCGGGCAGGTGGACATCAACGGCGCGCGCTTCAATCCCGGCGCACCATTTGGTGGCTACAAGCAGTCGGGCAACGGGCGTGAGCTCGGGCGCCATGGCCTCGAGGAATTCCTGCTGGTCAAGTCAGTGCAGCTGCCGTGAGCGCGCCGGTGCGGGCCGCGGTGCTGCGTGCGCCCGGCGCACCGCTTCGCGTCGAGGAGATCACCCTTCCAGCGCCGGGGCCGACCCAGGTGCGCGTCCGTCTGATCGCGACCGGCGTCTGCCACTCCGACCTGTCCCTGGCGCGGGGCACCTTGACGCACAGCATGCCGGTGGTGCTCGGGCATGAAGCATGCGGCCGTGTCGTCGACGTCGGTTCGGCGGTGAGCGGCGTCAAGCGCGGTGACGCGCTGCTGTTCAATTGGGCGCCGGCGTGCCGTGCCTGCTGGTGGTGCGAGCACGGCGAGCCGTTTCTCTGCGCGCACGGGAACCGGGCCGGAGCCGAACCGTACGCCACCCTCGCCGACGGTACGCCGGTGTACCCGGGGCTGGGAGTGGCGGCATTCGCGACCGAGACTCTGGTCGCGGAGGCGGCGTGCATACGCATCCCCGACGACGTCAACCTCGAGGAGGCTGCGCTGCTCGGCTGCGCCGTACTCACCGGCGTCGGGGCGGTCAGCCACGCAGCCGGCGTGCAGCCTAATGACTCTGTGGTGGTGATCGGCCTGGGCGGGGTTGGCCTCTGCGCGGTCCAGGGTGCACGGATCGCCAAGGCATTGCCGATCATCGCCGTCGACGGCTCGAGCGCTAAGGCGAACCTGGCTCAGAGCATGGGCGCGACCGACGTGCTCGCGCCCGGCCCCGACCTGGGCAAACGAGTGCGGGCGCTGACCGGGGGCAGAGGTGCCGACCACGCCATCGAGTGCGTCGGCCTGGCGGAGACGATTCGCAGCGCGTGGTCGGTGACGCGCAGAGGCGGCCGGGCCACGATCGTCGGCCTCGGTTCGAGAACGGACACCCTCATGTTCAACGCGCTGGAGGTTGCGCACTTTGCGCGCACCCTGCGCGGATCCATGTCCGGCAATTCCGACCCCGCGGTCGACGTGCCGGTCCTCCTCGACCACGTACGCGCCGGCCGCCTCGACCTCGGGGCGCTGGTCACGCGCCGGCTTCGGCTCGACGACGTCGAGGACGCGTTTACCGACATGATTGCCGGCCAGGGTGCCCGCAGCCTGATCGTGTTCGAGGAGAACAGTTCGTGACTGATCCAGCCACGCGTCGATTCCAGGATCGCGTCGCGGTCGTCACCGGCGCAGGCCAGGGGATCGGCGCGGCGACCGCTCGTCGCCTTGCCTCCGAGGGTGCCACGGTGTTCGTGTTCGAGCGCAACACCGCGGCCGGCGCGGCCACCGCGGATTCCATCACCGCGGCCGGAGGCCGTGCCCTGGCGGTCGAGTGCGATGTGTCATCGCGTCCCAGCGTCGACGCCGCGGTCAGTGCCGCGGTGGCCGAATCCGGGCGGGTCGATGTCCTCGTCAACAACGCCGGAATCACCCGTGACAACCTCCTGTTCAAACTGTCCGACGACGACTGGTCGACGGTGCTGAACGTCAACCTCACCAGCGTGTTCCTGATGTGCCGCGCCGTCCAACAACACATGGTGGCGGCGAAGTACGGGCGCATCGTCAACCTGAGCAGCCGGTCCGCGCTGGGCAACCGGGGGCAGGTCAACTACGCCGCTGCCAAAGCCGGCATCCAGGGCCTGACCGCCACGCTCGCGATCGAGCTCGGTCAGTTCAACATCACCGTCAACGCGGTGGCACCGGGCTACATCGCCACTCCCATGACCGCCGCCACCGCCGAGCGCGTCGGTGCGAGCGCCGAGCAGCACCAGAAGGAGGTGGCGGAACGCACCCCCCTTCGGCGCGTGGGCCAACCCGAGGAGGTGGCCTCCGTGATCGCGTTCCTGGCCAGTGATGACGCCTCGTACGTGAGCGGTCAGACGCTGTACATCAACGGTGGAGCGCGCTGAGTGCGCCACTTCGAGTCGCTCGAGCAGCTCAAGGCTGCGGTGGGCGAGGAGCTCGGCGTCAGCGACTGGCGCGTCGTCGACCAGGCTCAGATCACGGCGTTCGCGCATGCCACCGGTGATCAGCAGTGGATCCACACCGACGCGGTTCGGGCGGCCGACGGTCCGTTCGGACACACAATCGCGCACGGCTTTCTCACCCTGGCGCTGACCCCCGTCCTGGTGCGCGAGGTGTACGCCGTGGGCGGGGTGCGCATGGCGATCAACTACGGAGCCAACCGGGTGCGCTTCCCCGAGCCCCTGCGCAGCGGTGGCAGTGTGCGTGCGCGAGTCCGTCTCGACAGCGCCGAGCCTGTGACCGCGGGTCTACAGGTGGTCAGCCATGTCGTGGTCGAGCTGGCCGGTTCTGAGAAACCGTGCTGCGTCGCGGACCTGGTGACCCGTTTCATCACCTGAGCGGTGCATGCTCGGTTCAGGCGAACGCGCTCACGCCCGTCAACGCCTGCCCGATGATCAGCATCTGGATCTGGCTGGTGCCCTCATAGAGGGTGGTCACCCGCGCGTCGCGCAGGTACTTGCCGACGGAGTACTCGTCGAGGTATCCGTAGCCGCCGAATACCTGCAGCGCCCGGTTGGCGCATCGCACAGCGGCCTCGCTGGCGAAGTACTTCGCCTTGCTCGCGGCCAGCTCGATGCGCTCGCCGGCGTCGGCGAGGTCGGCCACCACCCAGGTGAGCGCGCGGGCGGCATCGGTGTCGACGGCGATCTCGGCGAGCATCTCCTGGACAAGCTGGTGACCCGCGATCGGCTTGCCGAACTGCTCCCTGTCCCTGGCGTAGGCGACCGCGTCCTCGAGGCAGCCGCGGCAGATGCCCACGCAGCCGGCGGCGAGGCTCATGCGGCCGCGGTTCAACGCGCCCATGGCGATCTTGAACCCGCGCCCCTCCGCCCCGAGCCTGTGGCTGTCCGGGACGCGCACGCCGTCGAGGTGGAGCGTCGCGGTCGCCTGGCCGCGCAGACCAAGTTTCCCCTTGATCTCCGCGCTGCTGAAGCCGGGCGCGTCGGTGGGGACGACGAATGCTGTGACGCCACGCGGCCCCTCCCCGCCGCTGTGCGCGAAGACGAGGGCGAGGTCCGCCCAGGTGCCGTTGGTGATGAACACCTTCTCGCCGCTGATGATCCAGTCGTTGCCGTCGCGCCGGGCGCGGGTGACCAGGTGGCCCGCGTCGCTGCCCACACCGGGCTCTGTCAGCGCGTAGCAACCGATGCTGCCGCCCGAGCAGATCCCCGGCAGCCACTCCTGCTTCTGCTCGTCCGAGCCCTCGGCGAACACAGTCTTGCCAAAGAGGCCGAGGCTGACGCTGACGATGCCGCGCACCGACGAGTCGCCTCGCCCGAGCTCTTCCATGAGCAGGCAGTACGCTCGGTAATCGGCCGGTGTGCCGCCGTATTCCTCGGGAAGGGTGAGGCCGAGGAAGCCGAGGTCGCCGAGCCGCGCGACGATCGACCGGTCGACCTGCTCGGTGCGATCCCATTCGATGCGATGCGGGACGACCTCGCGGTCGACGAAGTCAGCGACGGTTCGGCGCAGCAATTCCTGATCCGGGGTCAGCGTGAAACCCACCTCGACGTCCTCCACGGTTGCCGGGCGCGCAGGCCGAGGTTGCCACAAAGCTCAGGGCTGTGCGAGGGCGGCCAACCCGCTCCAGAGCAGGGAGGTCAGGCTGGCGGTCGCGTCGGCAACGGAGACGTCGGGGCGATCGCGGCGCCACCGTGCGATGCGTTCGCAGGCGCCGATGATCGCCTGCGCGAAGGCCTCGAGGTCTTGGGTCCTGGTCTGCGGGAACTCCACCCCAACCCTCTCTGCAACGAACGTCGCCTGGTCGCGCCTGATGGCCTCGAGTGCGTCGGCGGCCTGACCGACCACCGCGCTCGCTCCGATCAGCATGAACCACCCCTGGCCGTGCGACTCGATGAAGCCGAAGAAGCCCGCGAAGCCGGTGGCGCTGGGCAGATGGGGCGCACTGCGCGCCGTGGCCGCCTTCCTAGTGATCCGCGGCCTGGTCGCCCTGCTCGTCGGGCCGGTCTTCGGTCTCGCGCTCGAGCGGTTTCCCGCTGTACCTCGGCGGAGCGCTCGTCGTCGAGGGCGTCTTTGCGCTCACACCGCGGATGCTCCCGGCGACGAGGGTGTTGATCACCGCGCTCCTGCTCGGCACCGCGGGGATGGCGGTGGAGTGGGGATGGACGCAGTTGTGGAGCCCGCAGCCGTGGCATCCCCGTCTGCTCATCTCGTGGTGGGTCGTGATCGTGATCGCGGTCGCCGCGTCCTTCCTCGGTTCTGCCCTGGGCCGCGCCGTTGCCCACCTTCCCTAGGTGGTGCACTTCTCCGGTGTCGCCGCCGCCTTCGTCGTCATGGTGGCGACGCTGGCCGTGCCGTTCCCGCGCCACGGGCTCGACGCTACCGCCACGGTGACGGCGGCACCAGCCGGCCCGCGGGTTCCCACGGTCACCCGGAGGGATTGGCCGGCTACAAACAGGACATGACGGTCTCGCTGACACTGTCGCCCGCCACCGACGTGGGTGATGCCGACGTGTTCCGCGTGTTCACCTGGCAGGGTGGCGGCCTCATCATCAGCCCACTGCACCCCACCGGAAGCGGTCGCTACGCCATCGACGGACAGGTCCCGACGGGCGGTTCGTGGAAGAGCATCGTCTTCCTCCAGAGGGCCGGCGTGGTGGCGGCGGTCCCGGTGTCGTTCCCCGCCGACCCCACCTATGGCCTGGCGGCGATTGCGCCGCGGCTGGGGACCGAGCGGACCGCGACCTTCGAACCGTCCACCGCCTACCTGACCCGCGAGAGCCACGCGGGCAGCCCGCTACCGGCCATCCTCGCCTACTCCGCCTTGGCGGCCGTCTTCATCACCTGGTGCGTGGCCGTGATCGGCGTGGGCGAGGCGCTGCGCCGTCGCGTGACCGCGAGCCTGACGCTGCCCGGCTCGACAAGTGGTCCTCCCCCAAGGGCAAGCAGCGCCGAGGCGCGACGCTGACATCGGCAGCCCTCCGCGGGTCCGCGTGGAGACGCTCTCGCTGGGGGTGACGCCGTCACAATGGCGGCCGTGCCAGTGCGCCGCTCCGCAGCAAGAGTCGCATACGCGGGCGTCGACCTCGGAGCCAGCAAGATCGAGGTGGTCATCACGGGCGCTGACTTCGTGCCGGTCGCCCAGGCCCGCGCCGCCACCCCGGCGCGAGGCGGCCCCGCGGCCGTGGTTGTCGCCGTCGGGGGCGCCGTCGCCGAAGCGACGGAGGCGTCACCGCATGAACGGATCTCCGCGATCGGGATCGGGGTCCCCGGGCAGGTCGATGTCGCCAACGGAACCGTGGCCAAGACCCCCAACATCCGTGGCTGGACGGCGAGCTTTCCGCTTCGCGATGAGCTCGAGACGCTGTTTGGTGTGCCGGCCGCCGTTGACAACGACGTGCGCACCGCGCTGCTCGGCGAGCACCGCCTCGGTGCCGCCCAACCGTATCGCGACGTGCTGGCGGTCTGGTTCGGCACCGGTGTCGGCGGAGCGCTCCTCCTCGAGGGCGTCATCCGCGAGGGCAGGCTCGGTGCCTGTGGGGAGATCGGCCACGCGTGCGCCTCGCCGGGCGGACGGCGCTGCGCCTGCGGGCGCCGCGGCTGCCTCGAGGCCTACGCGGGGCGTGCGTCGATGGAGCAACGAGCCCGCGAGCGCGCCGACAAGGGCGAAAAGACCGCCCTGTTCACGCTGATGAAGAAGGCCGGCCGCACCCGGCTGACCTCCAGTGTCATCGCCAAGGCACTGGACCAGGGCGATCGGCTTGCCAACGAGCTCATCAACGACGCTGTTCGGGCGGCCGGGCCGGTGATCGCGTCGGCGGTCAACGTCGTGGATGTGGACGCCGTGCTCATCGGTGGCGGGTTGGGCAGCCGGCTCGGACAGCCGTTCGCCCGGCGCATCCAGCGCTCGATGCAGCCGCACCTCTACCACGATGGCCGCGAGAGCGTTGCGGTGCTCGCCGCCGGCCTCGGCGACCTCTCCGGCGCCCTCGGTGGGGTGGTGCTCGCAGCCGAGCGCGCCTCGGCCTAGGCGCCGGCGTTCGGCGCTGCCCTGCGTGTTGCGCGCTTGCGGGTTGCCGGTTTGCGTGTTGCGGGTTTGCGTGCAGTGGTCGCGGCCCTGCGTGCGCGGTGTGTTGGGGCGGCGCCGTCGCCGACGATGCGGCCGGCATGGGCCGTCAGGTCGGCGATGGCAGCTGCTTGTGCATTGATGCGCTTGGCAACCTCGGCGAGCCTGGTGTGCGCCTCCTCGAGCTTGCGCAATCGCTTCTGTGCTTTCGCAGAGTCGCTCGTGGGCATATGGGGAACCCTCCTCGTCCGTCGCTCCAGGAACCCTGGACACGCGAGCGCAATGCTACTTGAACTCGACCGCCACCTCCGGGGGGCGCCCCCGTGTGCGCGGGTGACTGAAGTCGCTGAGCTCGCGCACGTCGCGGCGAAGAATCGTGCGGCAGCGCTCGGACAATCCCGCGGGCAGGAGCATCGGCGGCATGCCACCGACGTCAAGACAGCCGTCGCGCCCGAGTTCCCCGACCGCCGCGCCACATCGGGGCGGGAGCCGCATATCGATGTCGTCGGCGAGGGCCAGCAGCACACCGGCTCGCTCCAGGGCTGCCAGCGTCGCCTCGCTCTCGCGGCGTAGGGCGATCGGGATCGGCGCCTCACCGGCGATGAGCAGCACAGCGGCGATGGTCGCCAGCTTGGCGTGCGTGAAGCCGTCGAGATCGGCAGTGGTCACCAGGTTGGCGGTCTCCGACCAGCGCCCGTAGTGGTCGAGATGGGCGCCGGCGTCGACCAGCCTGGCGGCGTGAGCGGCCAAGTCGAGCAGCGCGGTGTCGAGCTTCGGCGCGAGCACGGGGGCGAGGGCCGCGAGCAGCTGGCGGCGGCGCTGCGAGGTTGGGCTGCCACCCCGCAGGCGGCCCAGGACCGCGGTCACGCTGGCATCGCGGACCTGGCGCGGGCGCAACACCCCGAGATCCAGCTGGTCGAGGATCACCCCCTGGCGCACTCCGTACCCGGACACCATGACCTTCTCGGCACCGGCGAACTCCATGAGGGCCTGGACGACGAGCGCCCCACCCAGCACAGATTCGGCACGCGTCCCGCTGATGCCCTGCACCGATGAGCGGCGCGCGACGGGGAGCCTGGCCAGCCGCTCCACCAGTGTGTCGACGTCGCGCTGGCGTAGCTCGTAGCCGTGGAGGCGGTTGACCGCCACCGGACCCCGTCCGCGTGCCGCCTTGGCCAGGGCCCGAACCGTCCCGCCGGTCCCGACCAGGCTCTCCGCGGTGGCCACGTCGGTGACGTCGACAGCGATCAATGCGGTGCGAACATGGTTCCGTAGCGCGGCGATCTCGTCAGCCCGGGGCGGGTCGTGATGGAGAAACGCGTCGCCGAGGCGCAGAGCACCAAGCGGAAGGGTCAACCCGGCGCGGAACCGGCGGCGGGAGAACGCCGCCACCTCCATGCTGCCGCCGCCGAGGTCGACCACCGCGCCGCTCTCGACGGGAAGAGCGGACACAGCGCCCACAAGGGCGAGCCTGGCCTCGTCCTCACCGCTCAACACCGTGATGGTGGCGCCGGTGCGACGCTGGGCCTCGGTTACGAAGCTTTCCCGATTGCTGGCATCGCGGACAGCGGCAGTGGCCACCACGCTGACAGTGCGCGCGCCATGACGGCGGGCAATGCTGGTGAACGCCTGCAGCGTCTGCACGGTTCGCTGCAAGGCCGCCCGGCTGAGCCGCCCGGCGGTGTCGACATCGCGCATCAGCCGGAGCGCGACGCGTGCGTCTGAGAGCACGTCGAGGTGACCCTGTTCCGTCGGGCGCACCACCAGCAACCGCGCCGAGTTCGAGCCGATATCGGCGACGGCGCGGGGTGCAGGGCTCACATCGAGCGGAGTATAGGCAGCGGCGCCGGCGGTGACCCTGGCCCGGCGGCGCGCACAATAGGCCGCCATGGCCATTCAAGAGCGCCTGCGTGAACCGTCCGGTCAGAAGCAGGAACCCGCGGACCAGCCCGCCGACGCGGAGCCGAGGTACCTGAACCGCGACGTCTCGTGGCTGGATTTCAATCGACGTGTCCTGGCGCTGGCCGGCGACGCCAAGCTGCCGGTGCTCGAGCGCGCCAGATTTCTGGCCATCTCCGCGCACAACCTCGACGACTTCTTCCAGGTGCGCGGCGCCGTGCTGGCACAAAACGTCGAAACTGGCCTCAGCGACCACTCTCCGGACGGGCTGACCCCGGTCGAGCAGCGGCAACTCTTCCGCGAGCGTACCTCGGCGTTCGCACGCGACCAGGACGCGGTCTACACCGACTCGGTCGCGCCTGCGCTGGACGCGGCCGGGATCCACATCTCCGACTACCACGAGCTCGAGCACGCCGAGCGCGCCCATCTCGACTCGTATTTCGCGCTGCAGATCTTTCCCGTGCTGACGCCGCTTGCGGTTGATCCGGCGCATCCCTTCCCGTACATCTCCTCGATGTCTCTCAACCTCGCCGTCGTCGTTGCCGACCCGTTGACGCGGGAGCAGAGGGTCGCCAGGGTCAAGGTGCCACCGGCGCTGCCGCGCTTTGCAACCCTGCCCAGCGGTGACCGGTTCGTCCCGCTGGAGCAGGTGATCAGCGCGCACCTCGACGCGCTGTTCCCGGGCATGGACATCATCACCCAGCACCCCTTCCGGCTCACCCGCGGCGCCGACTTCCAGCTGGACAGTGACGAGGACGACCTGCTCGAGGCGGTGCGCGACGTCCTCAAGCGCCGCCGGTTGTCGCCCCTGGTCGTCCGGCTGGAGATCGACGAGCGCATGTCGCACGAGGTGCGCGACCTTTTGGTTCGCGAACTGGAGATGGACGAGCGTGACCTCCAGGTGGTACACGCGCCACTCGACCTTTCCGCACTCTTCCAGCTGACCGCGCTGAATCGGCCGAAGTTGAAATACGCGCAGTGGACCTCCACCATCCCCGCGGCGCTGCTGCCCCACCAGGATGGCGGCTATGACATCTTCGCGGCAGTGCGCTCCAACGATGTGCTCGTGCACCATCCGTACGAGGACTTCGAGGCGTCGGCGGTCGCGTTCGTGGAACAGGCCGCGTCCGATCCCACCGTGCTGGCCATCAAGCAGACCCTGTACCGGACGTCGGGCACCGATAGCCCGATCATCCACGCGCTGATCCGCGCCGCCGAGGCGGGCAAACAGGTTGTCGCGCTGGTCGAGTTGACGGCTCGCTTCGACGAGCAGGCCAATATCAGCTGGGCGGAGGCGCTCGAGCAGGCCGGGGTGCACGTCATCTACGGCATCGTCGGCGTCAAGACCCACGCCAAGGTGTCGTTGGTGGTGCGCCGCGAGGGTGGACGGATCACCCGGTACTGCCACGTCTCGACCGGCAATTACAACCCGGACACCGCGCGCATCTACGAGGACGTCGCGTTGCTGACGTGCGACGACGAGATCTGTGCCGACCTGAGCGAGCTGTTCAACGCTCTGTCGGGATACAGCCGCGATGTGCAGTACCGGCGCATCGTGGTGGCTCCGCAGCGACTCCGCGGGGTGGTCACCGGTTTGATCCACCGCGAGGCGCACGCCGGCGGCCGGATCACCCTCAAGCTCAACGGCCTCATCGACCCGGGGGTCATCGACGCGCTCTACGAGGCCGCCGAGGCCGGCGCCGAGGTCGATCTGATCGTGCGCGGCATGTGCACCCTCAACCCAGCAGCCTCGGCCGCACCGGAGCGTCTGCGCATCCGCTCGTTGGTGGGGCGGTACCTCGAGCACTCACGGATCTACCGGTTCGGGGCCGGGCCGACCTCGGCCTACTTCATCAGCTCCGCCGACCTGATGCCGCGCAACCTCGACCGGCGCGTCGAGGTGGCTGTGCCCTTCTCCGATCCCGCGCTGCGCGCCCGGCTCGACGAGATCATCGAGCTCTCGCTGGCCGACGATGCGCTGGCGTGGCAGTTCGACGGCCACGTTTGGGAGCGCGTGCCGCCGAGCGCTGGGGTCAATGCGCAGGAGGCGCTTGCGGAGGGCGCGACCAAGCGCAACCGGGGACTTGTCTGAGCCCGGTCTGGGGCGGCGGATTCGGGTGCCGCTCGACGTTTCGGTGAGCCGGAGCCTGACCGCCGCCGGGTACACCGTGCAGACAGGGCCGGTGACGCAGCGGGTCACGGACCTGTTCGATACCGGCGACCGCAGGCTCGCCGCTGCGGGGGCCGAGCTCACCCTCAGCCGGCGCGATGGCTGGCGCTGGCGGCGCGACACCCTCGGCAACCCCAAGCTGGCGGTTCGCGAATGGGGCGCACCCCCAAACGCGACCAGCCAGTTGGTGGGCGACTGGGCGCGAGCGTACCGGCGGGGACGACCGCTGGCGCCAAGGGCACGGGTGTCCGTCCAGCGCCGGACTCACCAGGTCTCCGGCGCCAGGCTGGCTGCGCCGCTCACGGTCACCGAGGAACGCGTCGACGACGGCGTCGCCGGCGCGTGGACGCCGCGGCTGCGCAGGCTCGCGGTGCCCGACGGTGACGGCGGTGAGGGTGTCGCCGCGATCCGTGACCTGTTCGCAGAGCTGGCGCTGAACGAGGAAGCCACGCTGGCGCTTCTCCGTCCGGCGCTGGTCCGCGCGCCTCGGCTGCGGCTCCCCGACACCGACGCCACCGGCCCGCGCGACCTGTTCAGCCGGAGCACGACGCTGGCGATGATCCAGTGGCTGTATTTCGACTGCGAGCTTTCCGGGCCGGGCTCACCCGATGCGCTGCGCAAGCTGCGGGTGGCGCTGCGAAGGCTGCGCAGCGACCTGCAGACATTCGCCCCGCTGCTCGACGGCGAGTGGGCCGAGGAGTTGCGGACGCGGCTCGGAGGGTTGGCGGCCCGGCTCGGGAGCGTCCGCGATGCGGAGGTGCTCAGCACTCGGCTGGTCGAGCTCAGCGCCCTGCTGACAGACGGCGATCTTCAGGCGGCCCAGCCGCTTCTCGACACCGCGGCGTCGCAGCTGTCGATGGCACGCGCGGTGCTGCTCGTGGAGCTGGCCGGCGCCGAATACCTGGCGCTACTCGACAGCGCCGTCATGGCCGTGACCCACCCCAGGTGGTCCGACGCGGACAGCGAGGTTCCCTCGGTGACCAGCCTGGCCGCCAAACGGTGGCGCCGGCTGCGCGACTTCGTTGCGGCCCTGGGCGCAACACCCACCGATGACCAACTCCACCGCGTCCGGATCCTGGCAAAGCGGGCGCGTTACGCCGCCGACGCCTGCGTGCCCGTCGCGGGCGATGCCGCGACCGCATCAGCCGCGAAGGTGGCCGATCTCCAGACCGTGCTCGGCGAGCAGCACGACGCCGTGGTGACCCGCGAGTGGCTGCGGGGCCAGTCCGAAGCTGCGGCGAGGGTGTCTTTTGCGGCCGGACAGCTCGCCGCGCTCGAGGTGGGCAAGATGCGCGGAGCGTCGCAGCGCTGGCGCCAAGCCTGGGAGGCGGCGTCGCGGAAGAAGGACTGGCGATGGCTGCGCAGCTGATCCACGTGGTCCGCCACGCCCACGCCGGCGATCGCGCGTCGTGGTCGTTCGACGATGACCTGCGTCCGCTCTCGGAGCGCGGTTGCGGGCAGGCGGAGCGGCTGCCCGGCCAGATCGGCAAGGCGATCGCGGCGATCTACTCGAGCCCGTCGCTGCGCTGCCTCGGCACCGTGCTGCCGCTGGCGCGGAAGCACCGGCTGGCGATGGTCACCCTCGACGAGCTCTACGAAGGTGGCGGCGCGGCGCCGGTGCTGGCGCGGCTGTGTGCCGAACCGGAATACCCGGTGGTGGCTTGCACCCATGGCGACATCCTCGCCGACCTGCTCGGACTGTTGATCAGCGCGGGCCTGACGCTACCGTCGCTCCGCGCCGAGAAAGGTTCGACCTGGACCCTCGAGCTCGACGGGGGCGTGATCAGCTCGGCGCGCTACGCCCCGCCACCATGAGCCTCTGAGGGCCATCAGAGCTTGGCGACCACCGCTGCACAGGCACCGGCGATCAGCGCCGATGCGGGAATGGTCAGCACCCACGTAATCAGGATTTTGCGGGCCACTCCCCAGCGCACGGCTCCCAGCCGCCGCGTGGCTCCGGCGCCCATCACCGAACCTGAGACAACGTGCGTGGTGCTCACGGGCAGTGCAACTTGGGTCGCGACCTGGATCACCACCGCGGCCACGGCCTGGGCCGCAAATCCGTCCGCCGGCTCGAGGCGGACGACGCGCGTCCCCAGCGTTCGGATGATCCGCCACCCACCGGCGTAGGTGCCAAACCCGATGGCACCGGCGGCCGCCAGCACGACCCACACCGGCGGCGATGGGAAACCTCCCGCAGTCGCGGCGACATGGCCCGTCGCCACCAGCGCCAGGGTCATCACCCCCATCGTCTTTTGCGCGTCGTTGGCACCGTGGGAGAACGATACGAATGAGCCGGCGAAGATCTGGGCGACGCGGAAGCGCGAGTTCGCTGAGCTCGGATGAGCATGACGGAAGACGTTGAGAAGGACGAGCATGAAAAGGTACGCGAGGACGAGCCCGGCGATCGGCGACGTTACCAGCGCGACGACGATGGGGACGACCTTGCCCCAGTTCACCGCGCCAAACCCATAGCCGACGATTCCCATGCCGATCAGGGCCCCAATGAGCGCGTGTGACGAGCTGGAGGGGATCCCTGCCCGCCAGGTCACGAGGTTCCAGACGATTGCACCGGCGAGCGCTGCGATGATCAGCCCCAGAGCGATGCCTCCGCGGGGCGCCACCAACCCGCCGATGGTGTTGGCAACGTGCGTGTGAAGCAACTCGATTGCCACAATGGCACCCGCCAGATTCAGCACTGCCGAGATTGTGACGGCGACACCGGGTCGCAGCGCTCGCGTGCTGATCGTCGTCGCCACTGCGTTCGCCGTGTCGTGAAAACCGTTGGTGAAGTCGAACCCGAGGGCCACGACGATCGTCAAGGCCAGGAGCAGCGTCTGGCCGTCAGGCATTCTTGATGACGATGTTCTCGACGACGTTGGCCACGTCTTCGCATCGATCGAGGGCGTTCTCGAGCAGCGTGTATACGTCTTTGAGCTTGATCACGCTGAGGGCGTCATGGGCACCGCTGAAGAGATCGGCGATGGCGAGGCGCGACGCGTCGTCGCCGAGGTTCTCAATCCGGTGCACCTCGATGCCGTGCCTCTCGAGGTCGCGGCGCGATTCGAGCTTGGAGATCGCTTGCTGGAGTTCGATGACGGCCAGTTCGACCAGCTTGGCCAGCTCGTTGGCTGCCGGGGGCACGGCTCCAATGCCGTACAGCATGAAGGTCTCGGCGACCTCATCGATGTAGTCGAGGACGTCGTCCAGCCCAGAACTGAGCTCATAGATGTCTTCGCGATCGAAAGGTGTCACGAAGCTGCGGCTGAGCAGGCTGATGACGCTGTGCGTCAGCTCGTCGCCGGCGTGCTCGATCGCCTTGATCTCGGTCTGCCGCTCACGCAGATGGCTGATGTCCGCGAAGGCGGCTCGGAGGACGCCGGCGGCGGCGCACATCTGTTCTGCCTGAGCTTCGAAGAGTGCATAGAATCGGCGGTCTCTGGGGATCAGGCTGGGCGCCACAGGCGGGCAGTCTATCCGAGTGGCTGCCGCATGGCCCCATCGACTCCCCGGTGGGGGGCGGTTGCCCAGTGCAGCACCCAGCTCAGTTAGAGGTCGGCTTCTCGTTCAGGGTCGAGGCTGGGCTGGCGATGGCGTCGAGCCTGTCAAGGCGGTACCCGACGCCGAACACCGTGGTGATCCTGAACGGCAGGGTGTCGAACGGCTCGAACTTCTCGCGCAGCCAGCGGATGTGCACGTCCACGGTCTTGTGGTCCCCAAAGAACTTGCTGCCCCACACTCGATGGATGATCGTCGACCGCGACAGGACCCGGCCGACGTTGGCCATCAAAAGCGAGAGAAGGTCGAACTCCTTCGGCGAGAGATGTACGTCGACAGCGCCGATGCGCACGGTGCGCGCGGCGCGGTCAAGCCGGAATCCACCGAAGTCCTCGATCTCGCCCGGGCGTTGCTGCTGCCCGCCGGCGAGCTCGGCGCGGCGCAGCATCGCCGCCACGCGGGCCAGCAGCTCGTTGAGCGAGAAGGGCTTGGTGACGTAGTCATCGGCACCGACCTGCAGCCCCACCACCTTGTCAAGCTCGCTCGCCTTGGCCGTCAGCATCAGGATCGGCGTGCTCATCTCGGCGCGGAGCACCCGGCAGACCTCCAGCCCGCTCATCTCGGGCAGCATGAGGTCGAGCAGGATGAGGTCAGGGTTGCGCTGGCGGGCGAGCTCCAGCGCCTGGGTACCGGTCGCCGCCTCGCTGACCTCGTAGCCCTCGCGGGTCAGGTTGTATCGCAGGGTCTGGCTGATGTTCGCCTCGTCCTCGACGACGAGGATGCGCTTGGGCCCGCGTGCCGGCGCCATCAGCCGAGCTCCTCGACCGCGCCGGTTTCGAGGAAGACGAGGTCCTCGGCGAGGTTGGTGACACGGTCGGCGATGCGCTCGAGGTTCATCGACACCAGGATCAACTGGGTCCCCGGGTACACGTTACGGCTGTCGCCGACCATGAGCTGAAGGATGTCGTCGACCATGCGGTGGTAAATGCGGTCGACGCGGTCGTCACGCGCGGCGATCTCGCGGGCGCGATCGATGTCCCGGGCGACGAGCGCATTGAGCATGTCGCGCACCTGTTCGGCGACGGTGCGCGAGAGGACGGGGAGGTCGACAGGGGCCCCGAGTGGTGGAAGGTCGGACAGGTTGCGCGCGATCCGCGCGATGTTGACGCAGTGGTCGCCCATGCGTTCGAGCTCGTCGGACATGTGCAGGAAGCCGAGGATCTCGCGGAGGTCGCGCGCCACCGGCGCCTGGGTGAGGATGACCGACAGGCAGTGCTCGTGCACCTCGGCCTGGCGCGCGTTGACGAGGTGGTCGCCGTCGATGACCGCAGTCGCCAGAGCGACGTCACGATCGATGAGGGTCTGCGCGGCTCTGGTAATCGCCACGTCCACCATCTCGCCCATCTCGAGAACGAGGTCGCGGATCCGGCGCTGCTCGTTTTCGAGCGATGGGCGCAGAGCATGCGGCGCCGCGTCGCTCAACCGAAGCGACCCGTGATGTAGTCCTCTGTACGACGGTCGCTGGGCTGGTTAAACAGCGTGCGCGTGGGGGCGAACTCGATGAGCTCGCCGGCGCGTCCTTCACCCATGAGCATGAAAGCCGTGTAATCGGAGATGCGCGCTGCCTGTTGCATGTTGTGGGTGACCACCAGGAAGGTCACCTCCCCGCTGAGCTCGCGCATCAGCGACTCGATGCGGAGTGTTGCAATGGGATCGAGGGCAGAGGTGGGCTCGTCCATGAGGATCACGTCCGGCCCAACCGCCAGGGCACGCGCCAGGCACAGCCGTTGCTGCTGGCCGCCGGACAGGCTCAGGGCTGAGCGCTCCAGCCGATCCTCGACTTCGTCGAAGAGGCCGACTCGCTTCAAGGCTGCGAGGACGACCTCCCGCAGGGCGTCCTTGGGCATTCGCTCGCTGAGCCGCAGGCCGTATGCCACGTTGTCGTAGATGGACATAGGGAACGGATTGGGACGCTGAAAAAGCATCCCCATCCGACGCCGAATGCTGAGCGTGTCACGGCCCTCGTCGTTCAGCTCGGCCCCGTCGAGGGTGATCGACCCTGTCGCGCGGAATCCGGGGACCATGTCGTTGATGTGGTTGAGGGTTCGCAGCAGCGTGCTCTTGCCGCAACCGCTCGGTCCGATGATCGCCGTGATGCGCCCCTGAGGGACCTCGATATCGATGTTCCGAAGGGCGAGGAAATCGCCGTAGTAGGCGCACAGACCCCGGGTCACCAGCTTGGGGCTGGTTGGCTCGACGGGAAGCTCGGCCGACGTGACCTCGACACGCGGCCGGACGGAATCCGCAGCCATTGGTGGCCTCCCCGTGTCGATGTGGTTGTCTGGCAACCGTAGCTCACTCATCGCAATACCTTGCTTCTGCGCGCGAAGAATCGAGCGGCGGTGGTCAGGATCAGGACGATGGCGACCAGCGTCAGCGCCCCTGCCCACGCCCGTTCCTGGTTGGCTTTGTATCCGCTGATTGCGTTGCTGAAGATCTGCAGTGAGAGCGTCGACATCCGCTTCCCAGGGTTCGCCTCGGTGAAGAGATCATTGCCCAAGGCGGTGAGCAGCAGTGGAGCCGTCTCCCCCATCGCCCGTGCGATTGCGAGCATTATCCCGGTGATGATGCCCGAGAGCGCGGTGGGCAGCACGACCCGCGTCACCGTCTGCCGCCTGCTGGCGCCGAGAGCGTCGCTGGCCTCGCGTAGCTCGATCGGCACCAGCTTGAGCATCTGTGTGGTGGTGCGAATGATGAGCGGGAGCATGACGACCGCCAGCGCCAGCGACCCGGCAAAGCCCGAGAACCCGAAATGAATGACCCAGATGGAGTACACAAACGCGCCGGTGACGATGGTGGGGATGCCGATGAGGATGTCGGTGAAGAAGTCGACGGCCTTCGACCAGCGACCGCGTCCGTATTCGGCGAGGTACACCGCTGAGAGGATCCCGAGCGGAACCGCAATGGCGGCAGCTATTCCGACAACGATGAAGCTACCCAGTATCCCGTTGGCGAATCCACCACCGCCTGCTCCTGGGATACCGGGCGGATTCTTCAACAGGAAGGAGGGTCCGATGTACTGGAGGCCTTGCGCCGCCACGTAGAGCAGCACCCAGGCGAGGACGCCGATGGTGAGCGCCATCAGCAGGACGAGCACGGCGGTCACCACGCGATTGCGGCGCTGACGTCCGCCCAGACTCCGCGAGAAGCTGGCGGGAATGGCGCTCACAGCGCCGCCTGCGCAGCAACGATTCGCCGGGCAATGACGTTCACGATGAGAGCCACCACGAGGAGCCAGAAACCCACCACGAACAGTGCCGACAGGTGAAAGGATTCGGTCGCCTCGGTGAACTCATTCGCGATCACGCTCGACATCGTGGCGCCCTGGGACAGGACGCTCTTGTTGATGCCCAGCACGAAATTCCCAATGACCATGGTGACCGCTATGGTCTCGCCGAGGGCACGCCCCAACCCGAGGATCGAGGCGCCCATGATGCCGCCGCGTGAGGGCTTAAGCACCGCGACCTTCACCATCTCCCAGCGTGTCGCGCCGAGCGCAAGGGCTCCCTCTTTCCACGCTAACGGAGTGGTCTGGAAGATTTCCCGACAGACGGCAGTGATGATGGGCAGCACCATGATCGCCAAGATGATTCCGGCAGCTAGGTACGAGTAGCCGAAGAATGGGCCGGCGAAGACGACGCCGACACCTGGGATCTTGCCAAGCGTGCCGGCAAGGAAATTGCCGATCGGCTTGAGGGCGGGGAGCAGCGCGAAGATCCCCCAGAACCCGTAGACAACGCTGGGCACTGCCGCCAACAGGTCGACCATGGAGGACAGCGGTCGACGCACGCGCGGGGGCGCGAAGTTGGTGATGAACAGCGCGACGGACACGGCGATTGGCACCGCGATGATCATCCCGATCAACGAGGTGATCAGCGTCCCGTAGATGAACTGGAGGATACCGTACGGGTTGGGTGAGGTCTGGACCGGATCGGCCTCGGAAGGTGCCCAGCGTGTGGATGTCAGGAAGCTGAAGAATCCGTAGTGGCGCATGGCGTCCAGGCCCTGGATCAGCAAGAAGGCCACCATGCCGGCGATCAACACGAGGACCAGGCTGGCGCACGCCGTGACCAGCAGGCGGAAGAATCCATCCCCTCGCAACCATGGGATGATCGCCTGCCGCTCACGGGGCGCCACCGGTCCCGTCCGGATGTCGACCGCGGTCATTACCTGGTCAGGTTCCCTGTGAGGTGATCACGGAACGATCGGCGACCCGTTCAGCGTCATCTTCTTCAGCTGGGCGATGCAACGCTGCTGAAGATCCTTGCCGAGCGGAGTGTAGTTGAGAGCGATTGTCTGATCCTGTCCGGTGGTGAGCACCCAGGAGAAGAAATTGATGAGAGCGGCCGCCTTGGACGCGTTGGTCTGATTCTGGTAGATCAGCGCCCAGGTCAGCCCGGTGATCGGGTAGGCCTGCGGATCGCTTGCATCCGTGAGATCAAAGCGCAGGTCGTCCGGGTAGGAGACGCCGTTGGTGGCCGCCAGCACCGTCTGGACGCACGGCTCAATGTACTTCGCCGCCTTGTTCTTCACGTCGGCGTACGGGAGGTTCTGGGTCAGGGCGTAGCCGAGCTCGACGTAGCCAATGGAGCCCGGAGTCTGTTGGACCGCACCCGACACCCCCTCGTTGCCCTTGCCGCCGATGCCGTTGGGCCATGCCACGGTCTTGCCCCGGCTCTTGGCCGCTCCGCCGAGGGTGGTCACCCACGTTGGACTCTCCTTGGTCAGGTAGTCGGTGAAGATGTCGGTGGTACCCGATCCGTCTGACCGGTGCACCGTCGCGATTGGGGTGTTGGGAAGGGTGACGCCAGGGTTTTGGCCGGTGATCGCGGGGTCGTTCCAGCTGGTGATGAGGCCGCCGAAGATCTTGCCGATCGTCTCCCCATCCAACTTCAAGCCCTTCGCGACGCCTTGGACGTTGTACGTCACCACCACCGGGGCCAGCACGAGCGGGACCTGGAGGATGGGACCCTTCGCCTTGGCGATATCGGTGTCCTTCATAAAGGCATCGGAGTCGCCGAAGTCGACAGTGCCGGCCTGCACTTGGGCGATTCCTCCACCGGAGCCGATGGACTGGTAGGCGACCTGGACGCTCTTCTGCTGTGCGTACGTGGATGACCACGCCGACAGCATCGGCGCGATGAAGGTCGAGCCGGCGCCGCTGAGGCTCGTTGCCTGATTCGGCTGCACCGCCAGGCCATTGGTGTAACCCGGGTTGGGGGTCGTGCCCTGGCACACCGCGGTCGCTCCCGGCGTGGACGACGTACCTGCTCCACTGGTTGTGGTGTCGGTACTGCCGCAGGCGGCGAGAGCCGCGGTCAGCGCAGTGGCCACAGCGGTCGTTCGCAAAACGTTTGCTTTCACTTTGCCCTCTTTTGAACGCGTACTTCCAGCGCTGGACGGCGGTCCAAGGCCAATCCTCGCGGGCGGCTGGAGAGGCACGGGTTATCTGAAGGTTGTGCTTTGGTTAAGCCACCCTCTCGGCTGCGCGCTCCACAGCCTGTGACTTCAAAGCTGCGTTCGATCTCGGTCAGCCCACTGGCTCAACTGGTGGAAGGCCTAGAGACGCGTGCTTCACGGAACTGACGATGCCGCTGGGCCTTCGTGCGCGTCGGTCTGCCACACGTCGGTGCCGTTCGCGACACCCGAAGCGTTGGCTCCCGGCCCAGGGGTCGTCGTAGAATTGAGCCGTAGCGGCTCTCGTCCGAGATCAGAACGGGTCGCGACGCGGTCACCGACACGAGGCCTACCCGGACCGCCTCCTTGGTAAGCCGTTCGCGCGGCGGATTCATCGAGCTATGCAGGCCCACCCGTTGAACGACGGCCGCCACAGCGTGCCGGTTGTTGCGGCTGGCCTCGGTGACCTGTCCGGCGAGCTCGGTGGGGTGGTGCTCGCCGTCGAGCGAGGAACCGCCTAAGCCGAGGCGGCCTTGCCCGGCGCGCGTCGCTCTGCGCTGGTTTGGCCCACCGTGACGGGACGGCTGGTGCTGGGTCTTGAGACGCTCGCCATCGTGTGTTGCGCGGCTGGGCGATTGGCAGTCGCGGGCTTCCGAGCCGGCGCGGTCGAGCCCGTGCGTACCGCGGGCCTTGGCATGGCCATCTCATTGACGAAGCCCCGGGCCACCTTGAGCAGTTCTGCGAGGGTCTCAGACTGCACGCCGATCCTGGTGGTGATGTCGCCCAGGCGTGTCTGAGCGCGCTCGACCTTCTGCAACCGCTTGAACAATCTGTCAGCGGAATCGCCTTTTGTCATCGACGCTCCTCCACAGCCCGGGCCGCGGTGCGACCGCCGAGGCGGATGCTACTTGAACTCGACGGCGCCATCGCGCCGCCGCCACCGTGGGTGACCACAGCCCGTGTCCCTGAGCTCGCGAACGGCTGAGCTCACCACTAGGGTTCAGCGCTCCGAAGGCGTCGACGGAAGCAGCATCGGGCGCGTGTCCATCGCCGCCTCCGCGCAAGGAGAAGAGCTACCTGGATCGTCGAGTAGGACGCCCCACGGTCACGGCGCGGCACGCACCCCCTCCCCGGAAGAGTGCGTCGACGCCGCACCCGGGCGGGGCCGGAGCTGAGATCCCAGGGCCAGTCGCACCAGGTCGACGCGATCGGTGGTGATGGAATCGACTCCGGCCTGTGCCACCATCCGAGCAGCGAACGGGTTGTTGACGGTCCACGTGTTGACGTGGAGGCTGAGTTCGTGGGCCTGCTCGATCAGCTGCTCGGAGACCACCCAGTGGTGGACGCAGAGTCCCGCCGCAGAGGTGTCGATGGACGCTTGGCGGATGTCCTGCGGCAACCGCTCGCGCCAGGGCAGACCTCCGAGCCGGATCAGGCTCTCCTGCGGAGCACGGGGCAGCAGTAGGGCAGCGCGCTGGACGTCCGTTGCTCCGCGGCGCAGCCCGCTGAGGCTGGCATGGCTGCGCCAGAGTCCCGCCATCACCCGTTGCACATGGTGTGTTCGCCGCTCGCCGATATCTGGGTACGACTGCCAACGTGCCACGTTCGGCGCGGCGAAGCGGAGCTGGATCAACCACGGAAGGTTCTCAGTGCACACTGCAAACCCTTCGGCGTCGCGGCGGCCGCGAAACCAGGCGCCGAGCAGGTACGTCGCGTGAGCCGACTTGAGGTCGAGCAGGATTGGCATGCGGCCAGCAAGGTGCTCCACGGCCTCGTCGATGGTCAGCAGGTCGGGGCCGGCACGGCGCAAGTCGGCAAGGTCGATGTCACCAACCAGTCGGCCATCGGGGAGGGAGGTGTCGTGCAGCATCAGCAGCGCTCCGTCGGCGCTGGCGCATACGTCGAGCTCGACTCGATCAACCCGCGCCTCCAAGGCGCCGTCGAGGGTGGTGCGCGTCGGTGAGCCGCCCTCTCCGCGGATCGACAGCCCGGCGTGTCCCACGATCTGAATGGAATTGACAACGTGGTCACCGGGAACAACCGACATGCCCCGGGCCATCGCCGATGGTCTCAGCGTCGCGGCGGGGGGACTGACCACGCAACCAGGGTAGCCGCCGACCGATTAAGCCGAGGTTGGCTTCTCGTTCAGAGTTGTGGCGGAGCTGTCTGCATCATTCGAGACGATCCAGCCGGTACCCGACACCGAACACAGGGCTTGGTCACGTAGTCGTCGGCTCCGACCTGCAGGCCAACCACCTTGTCGAGCTCACTCGCCTTGGCGGTGAGCATGAGGATCGGCGTGCTCATCTCCGCGCGGAGCACACGGCACACCTCGAGCCCGGTCATCTCGGGAGCATGAGGTCGAGCAGGATCAGGTCGGGGCGTCGCTGGCGGGCCAGCTCGATGGCCGCGGTGCCCGTGGCCGCCTCGCTGACCTCGTATCCCTCGCGGGTGAGGTTGTAGCGCAGCGTCTGGCTGATGTTCTCCTCGTCCTCGACCACCAGAATCCGTTTCGGCCGGCGCGCAGTGGTCATCAGCCGAGCTCTTCGACGTTCCCCGTCTCGAGGAACACCAGGTCTTCGGCGAGGTTGGTGACTCGATCGGCGATCCGTTCCAGGTTCATCGCGGCAAGGATCATCTGGGTCCCGGCGTAGATGTCGTGGCTGTCGGCAACCATGAGCTGCAGGATGTCGTCGACGATGCGGTGGTATATGCGGTCGACGCGGTCATCCCGCGCGGCGATCTCGCGTGCACGATCGATGTCGCGCGCCACCAGTGCGTTGAGCATGTCGCGCACCTGTTCGGCACAGGTCCGCGATAGCACGGCAAGGTCGATGGGCGCACCGAGTGGGGTAGGTCGGTGAGGTTGCGGGCGATGCGTGCGACGTTGACGCAGTGATCGCCCATGCGCTCGAGCTCGTCCGACGTGTGCAGGAACCCGAGGATCTCGCGCAGGTCCCGGGCAACGGGTGCCTGGGTGAGGATCACGGAGAGGCAGTGCTCGTGCACCTCAGCCTGGCGAGCGTTGACGGCGCTGTCGCCGGTGATGACCCGGGATGCCATCTCGATGTCCCGGTCGAGCAGGGCGCGGGTGGCGTCTGCGATCGCCACGTCGACCATCTCGCCCTTCTCGAGCACGAGCTCCCGGGCCTGACGCTGCGCCTTCTCCAGCGAGGGACGATGTAAATGTGTCAGCGGTTCCATCAACCAGGTCGACCCGGGACGTAGCCGTTGGTTCCTCTGTACCGCGGGCCGATGAAACGGTCGGGCCGCCGCAGACGGATTCCAGAGTGGCGGCGCAGCGCGATGACCCAGACTGGGTCCGTTGGGGCGGGCGTTTCGTTGAGAAAGATGTTTGCCTCCCTGCGGTCGGGAAACAGACCATTCATGGGTTGGGCGCGCAATCGAGTGCTTGCCGCCGCCGCTCGGCCCATGAGTGCGGCGCTCTCTCCCTTGGCGCGACTGAAGCGGCTACCGGGAATCCGACGAGTGATAGGGGCCGCGGTTGCCATGCCCCAGCATCGGCGTGTCTGTTCGCCGCTGCGCAGTGGCTTCCCGCAGCGTTTCGCGGCCCTTCCCCATCTCTTAATTTTCGAGTAACCCGCCGACAATTCGGCCCCCGGTAGGCTGCGCTGCGTGATCGCACGATCGTCGTCGCAACTGTGAGACGCAGGTCGGCAATGCGGCGCATGTGATCCGCCAGGTCACGGTGGCTGTCGCCTGACGTTGCCCGGGCAGCCGGCCGGCACCTGCAAGTTGAACGCCTTCGCAAGGACGCGCGCAAGAGTTGACCCGACGGTCTCGTCTCGATATTCACGGCACCGATTCAATAGTCGTGAGTTAACACGCTCGTAAACCGCGCCCCCGTATCGTCGCGTCGTCTCACACTTGTCGGGAAAGCCGTGACGCCGCGGCTCACCGTCGCTGGGACGAGTCCTGTATCCGTCATGTCAATCAGGGAAGGAGAAGCGGTGAAACGGAATCGCATGTATGCCCGGGCTGCTCTGGTCGCCCTCGCTACCGGTACGTTGGGCCTCACCAGTGTCACGGCATCGCCGACCGCAGCGAGGGTTTCAGGGCCCCCGACGGCGACACCCATCAAACATCTGGTCGTGGTGTTTCAGGAGAACGTAAGCTTCGACCACTACTTCGGAACGTATCCGAATGCCACCAACCCCGCCCACGAGCCGCAGTTTCTAGCCAGGCCGGGCACCCCGAGCGTGAACGGGCTCACCCCTGCGCTGCTCACCGCCAACCCCAACGGTGTTGATCCCACCCGTCTCGATCGCTCAGTGCCCCTTGTGTGCGATCAGAATCACGATTACACCCCAGAGCAATTGGCCTTCGACCATGGTCTGATGGACCGCTTCCCGCAGAACACCCAGGTCGAGAGCTGCTCCCCACCAGACCAGGCGCCGTCCGACCTGGTCATGGACTACTACGACGGCAACACAGTCACGGGGTTGTGGAACTACGCGCAGCACTTCGCGATGAGCGACAACTCATATGGCACCACGTTCGGCCCATCGACCCCCGGGGCTCTCAACCTGGTGTCCGGGCAGACGCACGGCACAATCGATGTCATTCCCGGGACCACCGCAAACGGCACGGTCATCGGTGACGCTGACCCGCGCTTCGACGATTGTTCGTCGGGCTCGACGATCCGGATGACCGGCACGAACATCGGTGATCTCCTCAATGCGCCCAACGTCAGCTGGGGCTGGTTCGAGGGAGGCTTCCGGCCCACCACGGCGGCCACCCAGACAGCGCCGGCCGTGTGCGCGTCATCGCACGCCAATATCGGGGGCGCCACGGTCAGCGACTACAGCGCCCACCACGAGCCCTTCCAGTACTACGCGTCCACCGCGAATCCGCATCATCTCGCCCCCTCGAGCCTCGATGAGATCGGCCACGCTGGGCAAGCCAACCACCAGTACGACCTCACCGATTTCAACCGAGCCCTGGCCAACAACGAATTGCCCGCGGTGAGCTTCGTGAAGGCTGCCAAGTACCAGGATGGCCATGCTGGATACTCGGATCCGCTCGACGAGCAACACTTCCTCGTCGGCCTGATCAACAGGTTGCAGGCGAGCGCGGAGTGGAAGTCCACCGCCGTGGTCGTCGCCTACGACGACTCCGACGGGTGGTACGACCATCAGATGGGGCCGATTCTCAACAACTCCCAGGACAGCACCAATGACGCGCTCTCGGCACCGGGCCTCTGCGGAACCCGCGCGCCCATGGCAGGCTACCAGGATCGCTGTGGCTACGGACCACGCCTGCCGTTATTGGTCATTTCGCCGTACAGCAAGGTCAACTACATCGATAACACGCTCACCGACCAGAGTTCCATCCTGCGCTTTGTCGAGGACAACTGGCTGGGCGGGGAGCGCATCGGCAACGGTTCGTTCGACGCGCTGGCTGGGAGCCTGAACAGCGTGTTCGACTTTTCGGGTTCGCGAGCCCGAACGCTGTTCCTCAACCCGGTGACTGGCGAGCCGAGGGACTGAACCGGGCCGCCCCGACCGCGACAGCTAGTGTCCCGCACCGGAAGTAGCTTGTACTTTCGGTCGGCGTAGAAC
>JRHI01000641.1_pt1 | contig 36046 bp, 34 predicted proteins | sample 215371 | NCBI WGS metagenome assembly JRHI01 (sample SAMN02929681, study PRJNA255918) | sediment metagenome | biome: cave system; feature: Ice Cave; material: Sediment; isolation source: sediment from deep within a dark volcanic ice cave with no known source of... ...
TGCAACAACACATACTCCTCACCAGGGGTTGACACAGGACGTCTCATCGCGCATCGCCCTTCCCAGAGCGAAAGCCGCTCCAGCGCGCCACGCCATCTCCGAGGATCTCCGCTTCCCCGGTAGCGAAGACGCCGTCCAGGACAGTCGCCGGATCGGGCATCGGCGCCGCCAGTGCCGCCTCTGTGGCCGTGTCGATCTCGGCTGCCACCGAGGAGCGCACCGCGGCGACGTCAACCCCAGCCGCAACCAACCGCCCCTCCTGACGGTCGATCGGATCTCGCGCCCGCCACTCCTCGACCAACGCCGTCGGCACGTACTTCATGTCGTCGTGGGCGGCGTGGCCGTGCATCCGCATCGTCACGGCTTCGATCAGCGTCGGACCCGCCCCGCACAGCGCCCGTTCCCGCGCGGCAAACGTGGCTTCGAACATCGCCTCGACGTCGTTGCCGTCAACAGTCACGCCGGTGAATCCGTAGGCCACGGCCCGCTCCACCGGGTTGACTGCGAACTGCTTGTCCAACGGGGTCGAGTACGCATACTGATTGTTCTCCAGCACGAATACGACGGGCAGCTTCTGCACGCCGGCCCAGTTCATCGCTTCGTGGAAATCGCCCCGGGAGGTGGATCCGTCGCCGAACCAGGTCAGCGCGCAACGCTTCTCTCCGCGCAGCTTGAACGCCATCGCCATTCCCGTCGCCACCAGCATCATGTCGGGCAACATCGAGACCATCCCGACGCAGCCCAGGTGCCGGTCGCCAAAGTGCACGTTTCCATCGCGCCCGCCGGTGATGCCCGTCGCCCGGCCGAGGTACTGGGCCAGGATGCGTGCGGGCGACACGCCACGGATCACGTGCGCGGCCAGGTCACGGTGCAGGATGCAGAGCCGGTCCTCAGGCGCCATCGCGAACGCGGCGCCTGCCGACACGGCTTCCTGCCCAAAGCCGTCGTAGAACGAACCGGGAACCTTCCCCTGGCGGTACAGACTCATGGCCCGTTCCTCCAGGCCGCGCATCAGCAGCATCGCGCGGAGCAGCCAGATCTGGTCCTCGGCTTGAAGATGCCCGGGCGTGGCGCTGCTGTCGCCTACGGCCGGCTCAGCCATGTGGGTCGCCATCTATGCGTCCCTTTCGTCTCGTGGGCCGGTCCGGGATCTCCGTCCGGCCCCACTTTCAGAAGCCCGTCCGGGATCTCCGGCGGGCCCCTCGAACGGGGGGTGAGGCGAGCTTACTCCTGCGATCGGCCGCCGGCGAGCGGGACCACAGCCGACGCGTCTAGTCTTCGACCCATGGACGGTGCCTGGCTCGTCCGCATGCGCTGGCGCCGCCGCGGCGCCTGGCTCTGGCCGGCATTCGCGGCGGCGACGATCTTCGATGCGGTGATTGGGCGCGCCCTGCCTCCGTCGGGGGACACGCAGAGCCTGGTCGGCGCGGCGCTCGTGGGCTGCTTCCTCAATCTGCTGGGAATCGTGGTGCTGGGCCGGCTGTTCGGGGCGATCCTGCGCCGGCGGCGCCGCGATCTGCCCCGGATCGTCGCGCGGGACTACGGGGGCACGATGATCGTGCTCGTGATCGCGGCGGCGCTGCTGGGCGCCGGCTTGATCAACCACTCGACCGTGCTCGAGCACCGGCAGGCCAAGCGCGATGCGATCGTCCGCGCGCAGGCCTTCATCGGCGATCGCGCGCCGGCCGAGTTCCGGGCCGACATGTCGCTGGTCGACACCTACGCGATCGAGCCCGGAAGCATGTATCGCGTCTGTATCCCCAGCCACTACCGCTCGCGCAACTTCTGCGTCGTAGTCAGGACCAACATCCCACTGACCCAGAGTGTTAGGTTCGATGGGTACGAATCCAATGACGTGTTCGCCGCTGGGGCGAGATAGAGAGGAGCAGAGTTGTTCAGAGCTCGACCCAGGATTTCGGCGATCGCCGCATCAGCGGTGCTCGCCGCGGGGATGGGAGCGGCCGGGGTGGCGCTGGCGGCCCATCCGCAATCCGGGACCAAGTACCGCGGCTTCACGTCGGAGAAGGCCCTCGGCTTCAGCGCGCCGGTGAGCTTCAGAGTGTCAGGCGACGGCAAGTCGCTGCTCTCGTTCAAGTACTCGAGCCTCGGGTGCTTCGGCGGCTCCGACTTCAGTCGCGGCGAGGACCCGTTCACCAAGCCGTTCGCGCGGCGCCGAGTCGGGTCGATCAACGTCTCCCGCCAGGGCGCGTTCTCGATCCACGGAGCCGAGTCCACCTACACGATTCAGGGTCAGACGACGGTCACCACGACCACGGTCGCCGGGCGGTTCACGACGGCCAGGACCGCGAGCGGGACGATCCGCTTCACCCAGCTGTTCATGGGGCCGCACCTGACCATCAACCGCTGCGGACCGAGCAAACGGACGTTCACCGCGACCGCAACATAGGCCCTTTCCGCGGTCACTAGGCTGCGGGAGATGGCAGCCAACACCAAGCGGATCGCGCTGATCTCGGCCATTCTCGGTTCGGGGATCGTGTTCCTGGACGGGACGATCGTCAATGTCGCGCTGCCCTCGATCCGGGCCAGCCTGCACGGCGGGCTGGCCGAGCAGCAGTGGGTGGTGGAGGCGTACATGCTGACGCTTTCCGCGCTGCTGCTGGTCGGCGGCTCGCTCGGGGACCTGTTCGGCCGCACGCGCGTGTTCTCGGCAGGGCTGATCGGCTTCGGCGTCTGCTCGCTGCTGTGCGCGATCGCACCCAGCAGCACGCTGCTGATCGGCGCCCGGGCGGTGCAGGGAATCGCCGGAGCACTGCTCGTGCCCAGCACGCTCGCGCTGATCATGGACACCTTCGAGGATCACGAGCGGGCCGCGGCGATCGGTAGCTGGACGGCGTGGACCGGGATCGCGACCGTGATCGGGCCGCTCGGCGGGGGTATCCTCGTCCAAGCCGCGTCTTGGCGGTGGATCTTCGCCATCAACCTGGTCCCGGTGCTGGTCACGCTGACGTTGTTGCGCCGGCTGCCGGCCGACAAGCGCACCCCCGGCCACGTCGATGTCGTCGGCGCCGTGATGTGCACGCTCGGATTGGCCGGCCCGGTGTTCGCGCTGATCGAGCAGCCGACCTACGGGTGGGGGAGCGCACGCGTGGCGATCCCGCTGGTGGTCGGGCTTGTCCTGCTCACTGCCTTCGTGCCCTGGGAGCGGCGCAGCCCCCAGCCGATGCTGCCCCTCGAGCTGTTCAGGGTGCGCAACTTCACCGTCGGCAACCTGACCACGCTGATGATGTACGCCGGGCTCGGCGTGGCGACCTTCTTCCTCGTGCTGTTTCTGCAGCAGGTCGCGGGATATAGCCCGGTCAAGTCGGGAGCGTCGCTGCTGCCGATCACCGTCGTCGTGTTCTTGCTGTCCAAGCGCTTCGGCGCCCTGGCCGACCGGATCGGGCCGCATTACTTCATGGCTGGCGGCCCTGTGGTGGCCGGTCTGGGCCTGCTGCTGATCTCTCGCAGCGGACCTGATGCCGGTTACGTGAGCGAGATCCTGCCCGGCGTGATCGTGTTCGGGCTCGGGCTGGCCGCCACCGTGGCGCCGCTCACGGCGGCGGTGCTCGCCTCGGTGCATCAGCGGCACTCGGGTCTGGCCAGTGGGGTCAACAACGCCGTGGCGAGGGTCGCCGGCCTGCTCGCCATCGCCGCCCTCGGCGCGGTCGTGGCCGGAAGCTTCCAGAGCCGTCTGGATCACGACCTGGCCGGTCGCTCCCTAAGCCCGAGCGGGCAGACGGCCGCCGTCCGCGCACGGACCCGTCCACTGGTCATTGACACCCCCGGACTGCGGGGTGCCGACCGCACGGTGGTGCGCGCCGCGCTCGTCGACGCATCGGTCAGCTCGTTCCGTCTCGGGATGGAGATCGGCGCCGGCCTGGCGGTGCTCGGCGGACTCGTCGCACTGCTGGGGATCGAGAACCCGCGCCGCCGCGTGCTGTGCGCCGATTGCCCGGGCGGAGCGCTCACGGGGGCGAGCGAGGACACGGCCCGGAGCATGCCGCCCGTTCCCGCCGGGGCGCTGGCCGAGGAGGCCAGCGCCCGGGTCTAGCCGGCGGGCAGCCGGAACATCGACGGAAAGCGCAGGGCCAGAAACGGGTCGCCGGTCATCGTCATGCGCCCGCTGGAGACCAGCTGCGGCCAGCCGACCGTGCCGGCGACCAACCGGACGATGTCGTCGGCGCCCAGCTCGACCGCCGCGCCGGCCTCGGGCGCCGCGCCCGGTAAGACCCGCAGCTCGCCGTGACTGATCCGCAAACCCAGGCGGCTGATTCCGTGTCCGTCCGGGCGCCGCACGCGTAACTCCAGCGTCGCATCGAGGCCGCTGGCCCGCCCGGGATCAAACCGGGCCGGGAGCGCGACCTGTATCGCCCGCACCGCCGCCGCATGGGTCATCCCGTGAGCGCTCAACGTGGCCACGCGCTCGCCGCCGCCCCGCATCAGCGCCTGAACCCGAGACCTCACGGCTGGGCTCCGCTCGCCCTCGGGCCTGCTGCCCGCTCACCATCCTGCCTCGCCGGTTCGGGCAGCGCCCGAGTCATCCAGCGGGCACGCCATCTGGAGGCCGCGTGAGTCATCCGGCTGACATCAGGTACTGCATCGCCTCGGTCGGATCCGAGAACAGCATCAGCGCGTCGTCGGTCGCCACCATCCGGCCGTAGTGCGTGGACATCTCATGCTGGATGGAGTAGGCGTCGATCTCGTATCCGAGCTGGTCGGAGACCTCCGCGTAGGGGATGGCGAGGCGAACCTTGGCGCGGATGTCCCAGAACGACGGCTGCTCGATCACTTCGATCTCCTCTCGGCGCCCGAGGATGTCGGCCACCGCGTCGCCTTCGGCGCTCTTGGCCATCACGATCCCGACGTAGTCATAGTCGCCCTCGCCGCCCAGCGCGGCCGGGGGGTCTGCGGCCGGCGCTCGCCGCGCTGGGGTCGGACGCACACGCTGCGTGGGACGATCGGCAGGTTCAGGCAAGGCCGCCCCATCCAAACCCGTCTCCGCCAGCACCGCGTTGGCGTAACTGACGAGGTTGACGGCTTCGACCGGGGCGAGCGAGCCCAGCGCATCGGTCGCCTCCTGGGCGCCGGGCTGCCAGTCGGCCAGCCAGCCGTCGATCGTCTGGCGATTGTGGGCGCCGTGCTCAGGGTCAGCCAGCAGCATCCGGATCAGCTCCGTGGTCCACTCGCGCGCCCATTCCCACTCATGGTTGGCGACCTGCGCGATCACCGGGGTGACCGTGTCGCCGCACCCCGAGGCGGCCCGGATTCCGAGCTCACGCCGGAGCATCGTGCCGAGCACCGGCTCGAAGCACACGTTGGCGGCAACTATCACCTCGCCCCAGTCGGCGGTGGCGGCCAGCCGCTCGACGTAGCGACGCGTCGGCTGCCAGCGCTCGTCGTGCAGGAACGTCTCCCGCGCGTCTTCGATCGGGAACGCCCCGTGGTGCTGCTCGAGGTCCATCGCGTACAGCACGAGCGCCTGGGCTGAGCGCTGCTTCATCGCCGCCTGCAGGCACACGCAGGTGGCCACCGAGTCAGACAGGCAGTCGCGGCCAATCGTGGCCAGCGCGAACCACAGGCCGTGCTCGATGTAAGCCGCGACCTGGAGGTTGGCGCGCAGGAAATTCACCCACTCGGGCGTGAAATCGGCCAGCAGTCCCTCGTGGGCGGCCGAGCGGATCGCGCTCTCGATCTGGTTCTCGACGGCGCTGGCGCGCTGGTAATACGGCCGCTCCCACTGCTCCCCCGGATCCCGGAAGGCATACCAGTCGCCGCTGCGCAGCTTGGTCGAGGAGTCCTCCCAGGTCCCGCGGCCATCCTCAAAGGAGACCGGCCACCCGCGCGTCAGGTGGCGGTGGATCGAGGGCTGGGTGTCGATCGTGACGTCCTCATAGAGCGAGGCGCGGCGCTTGCGGGGGGTGAACCAGGCGAAGTCGCGCTCGGCGTCGGGGCCGGCGGGCGCCGGCGCCCTGTCGACGTGCTTGAGCGGCGGGGCGTCCGGCGTCGCCGCGAGGACGGCGTCGGCCGAGGTGGTGAATTTGTCGCTGAAGATCCGCGCCTCGTCGATCCCCTGTGCGCTCAGCATCGTCTCGGCCGCCTCGATCATCGGCGGCGGGCCGCACATGTAGACGTCCGGCGCGGCGATCTCCTGCGTGGTCAGATACTCATCGACGGCCTCGTGCACGAAGCGCTCCACCACCGGCGTGAAGCGAAAATCGCTGACCGCTGCGCCCAAACGCTCGATCTCCTGGACACCGAACAGGTCCTGCTCAGTGCGGGCGCCGTAGAAAAAGCGCACCGGCCGCTCACAGCCCTCTCCGGCCAGCTGGCGAAGCACGCTCAGGATCGGGGCCATCCCTGAACCGCCGGCGATCATCAGGATCGGGTGCTCGGCATCGCGCAGGCGAAAGGCTCCATAGGGGCCGGTGAAGCCGATCCGGTCCCCCGGCTTGATCTGGCCGTCGAGCATCCCGGACAGACGCCCGCCGGGGTAGCGCTTGATCATCAGCTCGATCCGGTCCTCGCCCGGCAGGTTGGCCATCGAGAACGAGCGACGGACCCCGTTCTCGCCGGGGACGTGGAGGTCGACGTACTGCCCGGGGGTGAAGCTGAAGCCGGGAGCGCTGAGGACGAGCCGGGTGATGTCGTGGGTCAGCGGTTCGACGTTCTGCACCATCGCCTCGCCGTCGCTGATCGCGTGCTCGAGCCGGTAGTTCTCGGGGTCGTAGTGGAGCAGCTCGACGACCAGATCCTGCTCGGGCATCGCCCGGCACATGAGCGAATATCCGCTCTCGCGCTCGGAGTCCGAGAGGGCGAAGTTGGAGTAGCGCTTGAGCGCCACGTCACCCTCCTGGAGGAAGCACTTGCAGGCTGAACACTGCCCCTCACGGCACCCGTAGACGAGGTTATAGCCCTGGCGGAAGGCGGCGTCGAGGACCGTCTCGTCAGCGGCGCAGTCGATCTCCTCGCCGATCGGCTCGAGGCGGACCTTCATGCGCCGGGGGTGCTCCAGTCGCCGCTCGGGAGGCCCAGCTCGCGCGCCGCCCGGATGTTCGGCGAGACGAACCCGAGGTCGTGCCTGCGGATGTCTGAGAGCTTCCAGCGGCGGTCATCGCGCAGGTGGGGCTGGCTGATCAGGGTCTCGCCGTCGGCACGGACGAAGCCGAGATCCTTGATCACCTCGCTGGCCTCCCAGCCGTGGTAGCGATCGAGGTAGTTGCGATCGCCCGTGTAGCGGCCGGGATTTGAGACGTCCATCCATTGGCATTCCTTCGAGCAGTAGAAGCGAGTGCGTGGGTGCCCGGCGGCGTCGGCGAAGATCGCGTGGCAGCGGTCCTCCTCGGCCACGCACAGTCCCTGGCAGGTCCAGCAGAACGGGGGCGCCATGTTGATGAAGTCGAGCGGTAAAAAGCCGGAGTCGGGGTCCGTGTTGCGGCGGAAGGCCTCCCAGAACGGCCCGAACTGGGAGTACCACCCGGGGTACTTGCTCTCGAACCAGTCGAAGTCACGCTCGTCGAGGGGATCGAAGCGCCAGAACGACAGCGGCCAGCCGGCGAACGCGAGGATCGCGTGGCGGTGGTGCACGCCATTGACCAGGCGCTCGCGGGCGCGGTCGAAGATCTCGGTGGGAATGTCGAGTCCGAGCTTGCCGAGCTTCATCACGTAGGCGCGGTGCCAGTCGTCGCGCACCCAGCGGTCCCACTTGTCCAGGTAGCACTCGGGGTCCGAGCGATCCTTGGAGAAGTACTCCATCACCACCGCGGCGAAGACGTCGATGAAGGCGTGGTTGATCCAGAACGCCTGCTGCAGGTCGCGCTCAATCAGCGGCGCGTTGTGATCGTCCTGGAGGACGGTGAGGAGCGTCGCGTAGCCGTTGGAGATATGCCTGGCCTCGTCGGACTGGACGCTCAGGTAGGTGGTCGGAAGCGTGAAGTCGCCGTTGCGCGCGGCGACGTCGGGCAGCGCCACGAAGACGATGTTGGTGAACGCCGTCTCGGCCACCACCTGCAGCGTCAGCGCGCACTGGATCGGATCGCCGACCATGAAGTGGCTGAACATGTTCAGCCCCGGGTTGGTCAGCACCGAGCCGGTGAATGCCTTCGGGCCGAGGTTCCAGCCCGCGGGGTCAGGGACATTCTTGGCGTACCAGCGGGCCAGAGACATCTGCAGCCCGGTGTGGCGGATCTCGTCGACGAACTGCACGTGGTAACCGTTGCGCAGCTCGTTGTTCGGCACGGCGCTCATCAGCATCGACATGCAGCGCCCGGCGCCGATCTCGGCGAAGTTCGTGACGGTGATGAACGGCTTGAGGATCTCCAGCCAGCGTTCGTTGGCCTTGCTCGGCATGTTCGCGCGGACGGCCGCATCGAGCCCCCCATAGACGCGCTCGTCCTTCTCGAGCTCCATCGGCAGGTACTCCCGCATGATGTGCTTCATCGGGTCCTTGGCCTTGTGCGGGAAGCGGTAGCGGGTCGGATACCGGACGGCGGGCTGGTGGTAGCTTGGATCCCAGCCGAGCTGGGCGATCCGCTCGTGAGTCTGGGTGATGCTGCGGCGGCGGGGGTTGGTAGTGGTCATGTGAATGAGACCCTACTTCTCAACCGCGATGCGTATCTCCGCTCTCTGGCAACGTGTTCTCGCCCGCGGTTTGTCACAATTTGCCAATGGCTGTGCAGCCATGGTCAGCGGAGCGGCTCTCGCCGGAGACGGTGGCGGCGGTTCGGCGGGACCTGGCCCGCCTGGTCGACCAGATCGTGGCGGCGATCCGGACGGAGAACCCGGTTTACGCCGAGGTGCTGGCCGATCCCTCCGGGATGGGGATCAGGCTCGGAATCGAGCAGGCGCTGGGGACGTTCCTGGACGCGGTTGAGCGGGGCGCGGCTCCGGCCGGCGAGACCGACGAGGTATGGCGCCGGCTCGGGGAGGCGGAATTCCAGTCCGGCCGCTCGCTCGATGCACTGCGGCAGGCCTTCCGCACCGGCACGCGCGCGGCGTGGCGGGCCGCGGCCGAAGTCGCGGCCGAGGTGGGCGTCCCGACTCAGGGGGTGATCGCTCTGGCCGAGGGGATCTTCGTCTACAGCGATGCGCTGGCCGCCGATGTCGTCGAGGGCTATCTGCGGATGCAGTCCGACGAGGCCGGCGAGCGCGAGCGCCGGCGCCGGCGTTTGGCCGCGCTGCTGCTCGACCCCGACGGGCACGACCGCGAGGGCCTCTTCCGCGCGGCCGAGCTCGCGCGCTGGCCGATCCCGCGCCGGCTCGCTGTGATGGCTCTGGCCGGCGACAGCGCGGCACCGGTGACCAGGCGTCTGGACGTCGACGCGCTGACCGGAGCGGACGCGGCGGGGCCGTGGCTGGTGGTACCCGATCCGGACGGACCGGGACGTTCAGCGGCGCTGACCCGCGCGGTCGAGGGGATCGACGCGGCGCTCGGCCCGAGCGTCGTGCCGGCGGACGCCCACCGCTCGCTGCGCTGGGCCCGTGGCGCGCTATCGCTGATGGCGCGGGAGGCGCTACCAGCGGTGGGCCTGCTGCGCGTGGGCGAGCACCTCCCGACGATGATCGTGCTGGGCGACGAGGCGTTGGCGCAGGCGCTCGTCGGGCGCGCGCTGGCGGTCTTCGAGGGATTGCGGGCGGCCGAGCGCGAGCGCCTGATCGACACGCTCGAGGCGTGGCTGGCCCACCAGCGCCACACCCCCGGGATTGCGGCGGAGTTGCACGTTCATCCGCAGACCGTCCGCTACCGGATCGCGAAGCTGCGCGAGTTGCTGGGCGAGGCGCTGGACTCGCCTGAGGGTCGGTTCGAGCTCGAGCTCGCGCTGCGGGCGAGGCGGGGACTGAGGTAGGGGCGCGCCGGGTAGGATCGCGCGCAGGCGGGAACCCACCTGGAGGAGGCGACGTGGCCGAGGCGACCAAGACCCGGAAGAACAGCTCGAACGGCAAGGCACAGGTGCGCGCGGGCAGCGTCGCGGACCGGGTCACGAAGCTGCGCCGGCAGGCGCGAACCGACCCCGAGGGCGCTCGCGAGGAGGCCTGGACCTGGATCGCCGAGCTCGGACGCCGCGCGGTCGGCGATCGCCCGGGCGCGCTTGGCGAGTTGCAGGAGCTGTTCCTGTGCGGTCAGCCGGCCGAGGGGATTGACGGTCAGACTGAGGGAATCCTCGTCACCTGGACGATGAACCCCGTCGTCGACAAGCTGATCGGATCGATCACCAACGCGTGGATGCCGTGGCTGGGCAAGAGGTTCTTCCCTGATCGCCAGCGCGGGGTCAACACGTTGACCGACAGCGCGCGTTGGGCTTCGAAGCTGCTGTGGCCGTTTTACTCGACCGGCGCCTCGCCGCTCGGCCGCAGCGCGTTCGACTTCACCACCTACGTCGAAGCCGGGAGACTCGATCCCTCGGTTGATGTGCTGGTGATCGATTACGGAAGCGTCAGCAGCAATCCGCGGCTATTGATCCGCCAGATCCGTGACGAGCTCGTGCAGATCGTTCCCGGCGCCAACCTGGGCAAGATGTTGGTCAGCGTGCCCGGTCGTCAGCGGCTGTTTCCGGCGCTGTACTTCGCGCTCAAGTCAGAGCTCTAGCTCAGTCCTCGAGCGTCAGCGCTTCGATCTCGGCGGAGTCGGTCGGTAGACAGACCACGCAGAAGTCGTGCCCGAACGGGGTCAGGTGAATGCTGCGTCGGATCGTCTTCGCCCGCGAGGTCTGCTTGATCGCCTGCAGGACCTCCGGCTGAGCTTCAAGCACCTGGTAGACGATCGGGTCCTCGAGCGGGTCGTCGCGGAAGGCGATCAGGCCGAGCCGCTGGAGATTGTCCAGGTATGAGGGCACTCGGTCCTGGCGCCGCAGGCCGGCCTGGGGGCCGATCATGTTGAGGCCCGGGGCGACCAGCTGCGAGCCGACGCCAATCAGGTTGGTCGCGCGCACGTCGACCAGTGGCTGCGCTCCCTCGAGCAGCAGCACCCGGAGGATCCGCGCCTCATCGGGGGCGAGCTCGGTCAGGATCCGGGCGAAGGCGGGGTGGGCGCCGTCGTCGGCGCTGACGTCGGCGGCCTGGCGCAACAGCTCCGCCCCCCGCGCGCGCAGCGAGACCTCCTCGCGCTCGTGCCCGTTGCGCCGGCCGCGGCGGGAGAACGTCGCCGACGGAGGCGCCATCTGCCTGACCCGGTCATCCAGATCGGCCACGCCGAGGAACTCCCGGGCGTAGCCGCGCATGCCCTGGCTGAACTCCTGGGCGAGCTCCGCCGCGGCTCCCGGATCAATCGCCATCTGCACGAGCCGGGTGCCGACGCGGACCGAGACTTCGAGGCCCCACCACGCCGTCCGCCACCACACCTCGGCCGCCACCCGGGCGAGACCCGGGAGCGCGTCGACCACACTGAGCTCCTGCTGGGGGCCGGGTTCGTCGTTCATCCGAACAGCGCCAGGTGCACGAGGCCGCCGGCGAATCCGAGGACGGCGCCGTGCAGCAGCAGCAGCCACTCATCCTCGCGTGTGGCCGTGCGCAGCATTTCGGCGAAGTCCGTGGGGGCCATCTCTCTCATCCGCTCGGAGATCAGCTTACGCATGGTCAGGCTCTGACTGCGGCTGAACTCGGGATCCGAGAGCGGGGCCATCATCGATTCCACCGGCTCGGAGGCGAACGAGCGCTTGATCGACTCGTACTCGCGGGCCCCGATGGCCACGCGCAATGCTCTCCGCGCCGGGCCGATCGCGCGGTCGATGGCCGGCCGCATCGAGCTCTCGATCAGCATCCGCGTCCGGTCTGACTGCGGGCCGTGCAGCAGCTCGGCGCCGAAGTTGGCCACCGTGATGATCTCGTCGGCCACGATCCGCGCGTAGACGTCGGCCACCTCCGGCTGGCGGCGAACGAACAAGCCCTGGAAGCGAACGGGGCCATAGCGTCGCGGCTCGGGCGGCTCGTAGATCATCCACAGCGCGAGCCAGTTGGTCACGTAGCCGACGGCCACCCCGAGGACCGGGAGCAGCCACCAGAGGGTGACGAAGTGCGTCAGCGCCGCCACCGGGATGCCGAGGGCGAAACCGAAGAAGAAGCCGAAGTTCTGGATGAACTTCAGCTCGCGCCGGCCCATGTCGAGAAACACGCGGTTGGCCAGCTCGGGATCGAAGCGCTTGATCACCATCAGCTTCACGTCGACGAGCTGGTCGATGTGCTCGGCGATCTGGTCGGTCAGGTGATCGACGATCTCTGGCAGTTGCTGCTCGACGCGCTGGTAGACCAGCTCCCTGACCTGCCACGGGAGCTCGCTCCAGAGCCGCGGCTGCTCCCGGGTCATCACGCGGTCCACGATCTCCCGCATCTCTTCGCGCATGCTCTGGACGATTTGCGCGGAGATCTTTTCCGGTTCGAGGCGATCGAAAAATTCCCGGGGACTGCCCAGCTTCGCGATTCCGACGTCAACGGCCAGGCTGCCCATCTTCGCCGCGCGGGACGGAATGATCCCCTGCCAGCCGATGCCGCCGACCATGATCCCGGGGATCTGCTGGAGCTTGTAGGGCAGCACTTGGGACACGCGCTTCAGCCAGCCGGCGCTCAGGCCCTTGAAGTGCACTGGGTAGAACAGCATCAGCACGCCGGTCCAGTTCGTCACGTAGCCGATGACGCCCGTGAAGAACGGCACGGTGATCAGGGCCAGGGCGCTTTGGCTCAAGGTGCGAGCAACGCTACCCCAGGCCGCTGCGGGCCGCACCGGGGGTGGTCCGCCTGAACTGGCGGGTCCGGATGTCCGTCGGACGATGTGTGGTGGGCGATTTGGCCCTGGCGTTGCGCAGCGCTGCTCCCCGGGGCGCGACCTACTAGGCTCCTCGCCCGTGAGTTTTGTCGCCCTCATTACCGGTGCGTCGAGCGGGATCGGCGAAGCCACCGCCCGGCGCCTGGCCCGCGAGCCGGACGCACGGCTCGTCCTCGTTGCCCGGCGCGAGGAGCGGCTGCGCTCGCTGGCGAGCGAGCTGGGCGGTGCCACCACGATCGCGGTGGATCTGACCCACCCTCACGCGCCCGCGCGGGTGCGCGATTCGGTGGTGGAAGAGCACGGCCAGCTCCACCTGCTCGTCAACAACGCCGGGGCGGCATGGCGTGGGCGATTTGGCGAGACCGGGTGGGCGAATGTTGAGCGCCATATGCAGCTCAACTTCGAGGCGCCGGTGCGGCTCACCGAGGCGCTGCTGCCGCTGCTGCGCAAGACGGCAGCGGCTCCCGGCAGCGGGAGCGTGTCGATCGTCAACATCGCCAGCACCGCGGGCCGGGTGTCGCGGGCGAACTCGGGGGCATATTCGGCCAGCAAGTTCGCGCTGGCCGGCTGGAGCGACGCGCTGGCCGGCGAGGAGCGCGAGCATGGTGTCCATGTCGGCCTCGTGCTACCGGGTTTCGTCAAGACCGAGGGCTTTCCCGCCGCCGAGCTGCTGGCCAAGCCCCAGACGCGCTGGCTGGTGTCCTCGCCGGAAAGTGTGGCGGAAGCCATCTACGAGGCCGGTCCCGGCGGCAAGGCCGAGCGCTACGTGCCGCGGCCCTACTGGTTGGCGGCGGCCGCGCGGATCCTGCTGCCGGGCCTCGTGCGCCGGGCGACCGGCGGCGGCGCCTTCACGACGGCGACGAAGTCAGGCGACTAAACCGTCGAGAAGTGGGCAGCTAAGCCGTCGGGAAGTCGGGCAGCTAGCACCCTGGCTAAGCTACGGTGCTGTAACAATCCGACCCAGGAGTCGCTCTCGATGAATGCAAACGCGCGCCGGGTGGCCGTGCTCGGCGGCATCCGGATCCCCTTTGCCAGGCAGGACGGGCCCTACGCGCGGGCGTCCAACCAGGACATGCTGACCTACACACTCGACGCCCTGGCGAGCAAATTCAACCTAGAGGGCGAGTCCCTGGGTGAGGTGGCCGCGGGCGCCGTGCTCAAGCACAGCCGTGACTTCAACCTGACCCGCGAGTCGGTGCTCGGCTCCAAGCTGGCGCCGGAAACGCCGGCCTACGACGTCCAGCAGGCCTGCGGCACCGGGCTCGAGGCCACCATCCTGGTGGCCAACAAGATCGCGCTGGGCCAGATCGACGCGGGCATCGCCGCCGGGGTGGACACCACCTCCGACGCGCCGATCGCGCTCAACGAGGACCTGCGCGAGGTGCTGCTCGAGGTCAACCGCGCCAACAGCAACACTCAGCGCCTGCGCGCGCTGGCCAGGATCCGCCCTCAGCAGATCGTCCCCGCGATCCCCCGCAACGCCGAACCGCGGACCGGCCTCTCGATGGGAGAGCACACGGCGATCATGGCCACCGAGTGGGGCATCGGTCGGGAGGAACAGGACGAACTCGCCGCATCCAGCCACCGCCATCTGGCGGCCGCCTACGACACCGGATTTCTCGACGACCTGGTGACCCCATTCCTGGGGCTCGAGCGCGACCAGAACCTTCGTCCGGACTCGAGTCCGGAGAAGCTGGCCAAGCTGCGGCCGGTGTTCGGCGGCCCGGACGGCACGATGACGGCCGGCAACTCGACCCCGCTGAGCGACGGCGCCTCGTCGGTGCTGCTGGCCAGCGAGGAGTGGGCGGCGGCGCGCGGCATCCCCGTGCAGGCCTACTTCACCGAGGCGCAGACGGCCGGAGTCGACTACGTGAACGGGTCCGAGGGCCTGCTGATGGCGCCCGCTTACGCGATGCCGCGGATGCTCGATCGCGCCGGCCGGGGGCTGCAGGACTTCGACTTCTATGAGATCCACGAGGCGTTCGCGGCCCAGGTCCTGTGCACGCTGAGGGCATGGGAGGATCCGGTCTTCTGCCGGGAGCGTCTGGGCCGCGCGCAGCCGCTCGGCGCCATCGACCGCGACAAGCTCAACGTCCACGGCGGGTCGCTCGGCGCCGGTCACCCGTTCGGGGCCACAGGCGGGCGGATCGTGGCCAACCTGGCCAAGGCCCTGTCCGAGACGGGCACCGGCCGGGGTGTCATCTCGATCTGCGCAGCCGGCGGACTCGGCGTCACCGCGATCATGCAGGCCGCCGATGTCTGACCGCTACCAGCAACTGATCAACACCCCAATCGGGAAGCTCGTCTCCAAGCAGGTTGGTCTTCCGCAACCGGTCAGGCTCGAGCGCTACCAGCCCGGTCAGCCGGTGATCGACGGGGCGGTCCTGTTCGGCGCGGCGCCCGGCGGGCGCCTGGCCGGCGCGGTGACCGGTGTCCTGGCGGCGATCGGCGCCGAGGTCCACACGCCGATGCAGGAGGACATCCGGACCGCGGCGGCGGGCGTCGGACTCGACGCCAAGGTGTTCAATCCGGCCGCGGCGCCGGCCGAGGCGCGGTTCAAGGCGTTGGTGTTCGACGCGACCGGGATCGGCTCGAGCGAGCAACTGCGCGAGGCCTGGGCGTTCTTTCACCCCACGATTCGCCGGGTGCAGGCCTCGGGGCGCGTGATCATCCTCGGCACGCCTCCCAAGGACGCTCAGACCCCGCCCGAGGCGGTGGCTCAACGCGCGCTTGAGGGGCTGACGCGGTCGATCGGCAAGGAGGTTCGCCAGGGCACCGCCGCGCAGCTGCTCTACGTCGCCCCCGGGGCAGAGGCGGCAATCGAGTCGACGCTGCGCTTTCTGCTCTCACCGAAGTCGGCCTACGTCTCCGGCCAGGTGGTTCGGATCGGGCCGTCGGAGCTGGTGGCCGACGACCTCGATTGGGAACGCCCGATGTCAGGCAAGGTCGCGGTCCTCACCGGGGCCTCCCGCGGCATCGGGGCGGCGATCGCCGAGGTCCTCGCCCGCGACGGTGCCCACGTCGTCGGGGTGGACATAGCGGCCCAAGCGGCCGAGCTCGACTCGGTGACCGGTGCGATCGGCGGCTCGTCGCTGATCCTCGACATCACCTCCGAGACCGCTCCGGTTGAGCTCGCGGCGCACCTGCTCGAGCACCACGGCGGAGTCGACGTTGTCGTCCACAACGCCGGCATCACACGGGACAAGACGCTCGGCCGGATGAGCGACGAGCTGTGGGATTCGGTGCTCGGCGTCAACCTGATCGCTCCCCAGCGCATCGACCGGGAGCTGTTCGGACGGAATCTGATGCGTCCCAACGGGCGCATCGTGCTGGTCTCCTCGATCAGCGGCATCGCCGGCAACGCCGGGCAGACCAACTACTCGACCTCCAAGGCCGGGGTGATCGGCGTGGTCGAGGCGTGGGCTTCGGCGCTGGCCAGGAAGAAAGCGACGATCAACGCGGTGGCGCCGGGGTTCATCGAGACCCAAATGACGGCGGCGATGCCGATCGGAACGCGCGAGGCGGGCCGGCGGATGAACAGCATGGCCCAGGGCGGCCTGCCGATCGACGTAGCGGAGGCGATCGCGTGGTACGCGAATCCCGCTTCGGCCGGCGTCAACGGCAACGTCGTCCGGGTGTGCGGCCAGAGCCTGTTGGGGGCCTGAGCTCAGTGGGCGTCCGAGAGCTCAGCTCGTCTCCCGGCATGCTGCCGCTGTTCGCCCGGGCGGGCGCGGCGATGATCCCGGGCGCCGCCCGCCTCCCGTTCGTTGGTGGGGGTGGGCGCGAGATTCCGGAGCTGACGCTGGTCCTGTCCGACGTCGCCGTCGACCGCGACCGCCTGGCCGCGTACGACCGGGTGTGCGGTTTCTCGCTCAGCGACGAATTGCCCGCGAGCTACCCGCACATGCTGGCGTTCCCGCTGCAGCTGGCGCTGATGACCGACCACAGCTTCCCGTTTGCGGTCATCGGGCTCGTGCACATAGTCAATCGCATCGTCCAGCACCGACCGGTGCGCGCCGGCGAGAGGCTGTCGCTGCGAGTGTCGGCGACGCCGCTGGAGCCGCACCCCCGAGGCCAGCAGTTCTCGCTGCTCAGCGAAGCTCGCGTCGGCGACGAACTGGTGTGGGAGGAGGTCTCGACGAACCTGCGCCGCGGGGGCGGGTCGGGGTCTGGCTCTGCGGGGTCCGGGTCCGGGTCCGGGTCCGAGTCTGGTTCCGGGTCCGGGTCGGCTGCGGAGGTGCCCTCGGCCAAGGGTCTGTCCGCGACCGCGACCTGGCGGCTAGCTGGCGACCTTGGCCGCCGCTACGGTTCGGTGTCCGGCGACTACAACCCGATCCACGTCCATGCGCTGAGCGCTCGCCTGTTCGGCTTCCCATCGGCGATCGCGCACGGGATGTGGACCAAGGCGCGCTGCCTGGCGGCGCTCCAGCCGCGTCTGCCCGATGCGTACACCGCGGAGGTCGCGTTCCGCAAGCCGATCCTGCTGCCCGCCAGCGTCCGGTTTGTCCAGGCAGCCGCGGTCGATGGGATCCGGTTCGGCGTCCGCGGGGCTAACACGGACACGGCGCACCTGGACGGCCGGGTTACGTTCGGGTAGCCGGGGGATGTTCGGGTAGCCGGGGGATGTTCGGTAGCCGGGGGATGTTCGGTAGCCGGGGGATGTTCGGTAGCCGGGGGACGTTCGGTAGCCGGGGGACGTTCGGCGTCAGGCCGAGACTGCCCCCGCCACCACGCTGGCCAGCCCCGCGATCAGGATCACGGCCAGCAGCAGCGGCTCAAAGCCGCGCGTGTCCAGCACCGCGAACGCGCGACGCCCCAGCGCGTGACCCCCGATCACGCCCGCGAGGCCCAGCACCAGCAGCGGAGCGTGCAGGTGGGCTCGGCCGAGCACCGGTAAGAGGGCGAAGCCGCCGATCACGCCGATGGCCAGAAAGCTCGCGCTGAGGGAGTCGCGGAGCTCGGCCGGCCGCAGACCTCGGCGCGAGAACCACAACGCGAGCGGTGGGCCGCTCACTCCCGAGGAGGTCGTCAGCGCGCCGGTGAGCGCTCCGAGCGCCAGCCGGCGCAGCGCGCCGCCGTGGGTTTCCGCGGTGGTGCGTATCCGGGCCCGCAGGACGGCGGCGGCAATCACCAGCACGCCGACGGCGATCTGCAGCACCGGTTTTGCCAGCGCGCGCAGGATCAGCACTCCGCAGACAGTGCCGGGGACGGCAGCCGCGAGAATCGGCATGACCTCCGCCCAGGCCACGACCGGCCGGCGCCGTTCCGCGAGTAACACCAACAGATTCAGCTCCAGCCCGAGCAGGGTCACCGCGATGATCGCCCCCGCCGGCGAGAGCACGGCGAACAGAACCGGCGTCAGCACCAGCGCGAAGCCGAGGCCGGTGGCGGCTTGCAGCGAGGAGGCAGCGAGCGAGGCGAAGCCGACGAGGAGGAGGGCGGCGAAGGACATCGTGAGTTGTCATGGTGGCGCAGCGGCCGTCTCTGACCGCGGTGCGCACCACACAGGATCCGATAGTCCGTCTAGACTTACGTCGTCAGCCGGGCAAGGCGCTCGGTCAATCAGTGCCCGCGTCCGTAGTGGTTGCCCTAAGTGCACCTCCCGCGTTTCGCAGCACACAACAAAATCCCGGGAGGGAACATGGCAACAGGAACCGTCAAATGGTTCAGTGACGAGAAGGGGTACGGGTTCATCACGCCCGACGATGAGGGAAAGGATTTGTTCGTGCACTTCTCAGCGATCTCCGGCAACGGCTTCCGCTCGCTCGCCGAGGGGACCAAGGTCTCCTACGAGGCCGAGATGGGTCCGAAGGGCCCGAATGCCGCGAACGTTCAGGCAATCTAGCCTGCTCCGGATCGCAGTCGGTGTGACGCGGCCCGCTTCGGCGGGCCGTTTGTCGTTCTCGGACGGCAGCCGTCTATGGTGCAAAACCAGATGACCGATTTCGCTGAACTGGGCCTCGCCCCCGATCTCCTGGAGGCGATCCGGGACGTCGGCTACGAGAGCCCGAGCCCGATTCAGGAGCAAGCGATCCCGCTGCTGCTGGAGGGGCTCGACGTGATCGGTCAGGCCCAGACCGGCTCGGGTAAGACCGCGGCCTTCGGCTTGCCGATGATGCAGTACGTCGATCCGACAGAGCACGATGTCCAAGGCCTCGTGCTGACGCCGACGCGCGAGCTCTGCATCCAGGTGACCCAGGCACTGCGCGCCTACGGCAAAACCAAGGGCGTCGACGTCGTCGCCGTGTTCGGTGGCGCGCCGATCCGCACCCAGCAGGCACAGCTGCGCGCCGGAGGCCACATCGTGGTCGGCACCGTCGGGCGAGTCAAGGACCTGATCTCACGTCACTCGCTGATGCTGAACGCGTGCCGTTTCGTGGTGCTCGACGAAGCCGACGAGATGCTCGATCTCGGCTTTCTCGAGGACGTCGAGAAGATCCTCGCGCTGACCCCGTCGAGCCGGCAGACCGCGCTGTTCAGCGCCACGATGCCGGCCGAGATCCGCCGGCTGGCCGACCAGTATCTGTACGACCCGGTGATCGTCAAGGTCAAGAACCCCACGCTGACGGTCGACACGGTCGAGCAGTTCGCGCTCGAGGTGCAGCCGCGGGAGAAGCCAGACCGTCTGGTCGAGGTGCTGGAGGCCGAGCGGCCAGACCAGGCGATCGTGTTCGTCCGCACGAAGATCCGCTGCGACGCCCTCTACCGGACGCTGCGTGACAAGGGCTGGAACGTCAAGGCCCTGCACGGGGACATGAGTCAGGGCTCCCGAGACGGAGTGATGATCTCGTTCAAGGACGGCCGCCTGCCATTGCTGGTGGCCACCGACGTCGCCTCGCGCGGGCTGGACATCACCGGGATCTCGCACGTCATCAACTACGACGTCCCGATCTCGCCGGACGTCTACGTCCACCGCGTCGGCCGGACCGGCCGGGTGGGGCGCAGCGGCCGGGCGATCACGTTCTATGAGCCCAAGCAGCGACGAGACATCGAGGCAATCGAGCGCCACGCGGGGGTGAAGCTCTCACCCTGGGTCAAGGACGCCCACGTCGCGCCGACGCCGGTCAAGGCCAAGCCTCCACGCCACTCCAAGCCGCACGTCTCGCGCAACGGCGAAGGCCCGGGCCGCAAGCTGATCGTCTCGGGCGGGCGGGCGGCCGGGCTCGAGCCCGCTGACATCATTCACGCGATCACCGCCGCCACCGGCCTGGACGGAGAGTCGGTGCGCAACGTGCGGGTGCTCGAGCGATTCGCGTTCGTCGAGGTGCCTGCCGACGAGGCGCAACGAGTTGTCGAGCAGGTCAAGGGCACGGAGGTGCGGGGGCATCCCCTGCAGCTCGAGGCCGCCAGAGTTTGAAACACCATTCGAGCGGGAGGTTCGTCATGAGTCGAGTTTCGTGGTTGAGCAGGCGTCCTTCGGCGTCCATGTGTGTCGCGCTGGTTGCCCTGTTCGCCGCCTTGGGCGGTGTCGGCTGGGCGGCCACGCAGCTCCCGGCCGACAGCGTCGGCACGACGCAATTGCGCGACCGCGCCGTAACCACGCCCAAGCTCGCCCAGGCATCGGTTGGCTCATCTGCGATCGATGCAGGCGCCGTGCAGCGTCGCGTCAGCACAGGATGTCCCGCCACCGCGGCGATCGCCTCGATCAGCCGCAGCGGCTCCGTCGGCTGTAACTGGACGCTGCCGCGGGAGTCTGGGGCTGCGTCGGCGCAGACGACGATCGACACGGCGGGCACCCCCGTGGCCACGCTGACGCTGAACTCCGGCTATGCCTACCTCGCGATCGCCAATCCCGATCTGGTGGTCGCCGGGACGGTGCCCGGCCAGCAGGTAACGGTCACCTGTTCGCTGTCCCTCGGTAGCGTTACGCAGACTCGCTCGGCCAGCGTCGAGGTCGGTTCGTCCCACCGGCGCCTGGAGTCGGGGCTTTCGCTGGTGGTCTCAAATCCGGCTGCCGCGAGGCGTCAGACCTTGGCCAAGCTCACCTGCCAGGACGCCTACACCGTGGGCGATGCCCCCACCGTTGGGGTCGCAACCGGGCTGAGCGTAATCCAGATCCGGGGCTGAATCGGCCGGCTACAGGTGCCCCAGCCCGGGTAGGCTGGGATCAATGTCTACAGCCAATATGCACACAACCCACGGCACGATCGCGCTCGAGCTGTTCGACGACGACGCGCCGAAGACGGTCGAGAACTTCCGCAAGCTCGCCGCAGACAAGTTCTACGACGGCATCATTTTCCATCGTGTGATCCCGGATTTCATGATTCAGGGCGGGTGCCCGTCGGGCACCGGTACCGGTGGTCCGGGATACACGTTCGAGGACGAAATCAACCAGCACAAGGTCGTCCGCGGCGGGTTGGCCATGGCCAACTCAGGGCCCGCCACCAACGGCTCACAGTTCTTCCTGGTCACCATCGACAGTGCTCCGTGGCTCGACGGCAAGCACACCGTATTCGGTCAGGTCACCGGTGGAATGGACGTCGTCGATGCGATCGAGGCGCTGCCCACCGGTGCCGGTGACCGTCCACTGGACCCGCCGAAGATCGAGTCGATCGAACTCGATCCGGCTTAGCGTCTGCGCCGCCGAGGACCCCGAGCGCGATGAACGAAACCACGGATTCCCGGCTCTGGCACCCGTTCGCTGACATGGGCACGGTGCGCCACGCCGAGTTCGTGATTGAGCGCGGTGAGGACGTCTGGGTCTGGGACACCGACGGCCACCGCTACCTCGATGCGACCGCGAGCCTGTGGTACGCCAACATCGGCCACGGGAGACCTGAGATAGCCGAGGCCGTCGCGGCCCAGCTCTCGCGCCTGGAGGCCTATTCCGCTTTCGGTGACTTCGCCAGCCCGCCCGCACTCGAGCTCGCGGATGCTCTGGCGCAGCGCGCGCCGATGCCTTCCCGGGTGTTCCTCGGTTCGGGGGGAGGTGACGCCATCGACACCGCGGCCAAGCTCGCGCGCCGCTACTTCTCTGAGCTGCAGGAACCCGACCGAACCGTTCTGATCAGTCGCACCGCCGGCTACCACGGCACTCACGGCTTCGGAACCGCGATCGCGGGGATACCGGCCAACCGAGAGGGCTTCGGACCGATGCTGGAGACCGAGGTGGTGCAGCACGACTCGCTGGAGGCGATTCACGAGACGGTGGATCGTGTCGGGGCAGCGCGGATCGCCGCCGTGTTCGTCGAACCGGTGATCGGCGCTGGTGGGGTGTATCCGCCCGTTGACGGTTACATCGAAGGGGTCGCGGCGCTGTGCCGGGAAACCGGGATCCTGCTCGTCATCGACGCCGTGATCTGCGGGTTCGGCCGCCTCGGCACGTGGTTCGGAATCGAGCGCTGGGACGTTCAGCCCGACATGATCACGTTTGCCAAGGGGGTGACGAGCGGATACCTGCCACTGGGTGGCCTCATGGTCTCCGAACGGGTGGCGGAGCCGTTCTGGCGCACGCCGGGAGGACCGGTGCTGCGCCACGGGCCGACGTATTCTGCTCACGCGACTTGCTGCGCTGCGGCGCTGGCCAACCTCGCGGTGATCGAACGCGACGGACTGCTGACCCGGGGCCGGGAAGACGAGCGCCCGCTGTTCGACGCACTGCTGCCGCTCGAGGAGCACGCCGCCGTGGCCGAGGTCAGAGGCGGTACCGGGACGCTCGCTGCTGTCGAGCTCTCGGCTGAGGCCCTAGCCGAGAATCCGGGGGCGGTGACGGCGCTCGTGGCCGCCGCCCGGGATGCGGGGGTGCTCGTGCGGCCGTTGGCGCGGGCGGTGGCCGTATCGCCGCCGCTGACCGCACGGGCGGAGCACTTTGAGCTGATCGCGCAAGCACTCGCGAACGGCCTGGCTGGCTGACCAGGCGTCCGCTAGCCTTCGGCTCGCCGCCCCGGCGGCACCTTTCCCGACCGCGGCAGGAGGAGAGACATGGCGAGCGTCGACCAGCAAGCACGGGCTGAGACCAACGGCGGTCAGGGGCCGGCGACGATTCCGGTCGAGAACCCGGCCACGGGGGAGCTGATCGCGACGATTCCGATCCTCGGCCCGGCGGAGATCGCCGAGATGGCGGCTCGGGCGCGGGCCGCGCAGCCGAGCTGGGACGCGATCGGCTTCGAGGGACGCGGGAAGATCCTTCGCCGCGCCCAGAAGTGGATGCTGGACAATGCCGAGCGGATCCTCGACGTCGTCGTGTCCGAAAACGGCAAGACTTATGAGGACGCCCAGCTCGCCGATTTCGGCTACACGGTCAGTGCTCTAGGCTTCTGGGCCAAGGAGGGGCCGAAGTACCTGGCCGACGAAAGGGTTCCCTCCTGGAACAACCCGGTCGCCGCCGGTAAGAAGCTGATGATTCGCTACGCGCCCGTCGGGGTCGTCGGAGTCATCGGACCGTGGAACTACCCGATCGCCAACTCGTTCGGGGACTGCATCCCCGCGCTGATGGCGGGCAACAGCGTGATCCTGAAGCCCAGTGAGGTGACCCCGCTGAGCTCGTTGCTGATGGAGGAGATGCTGCGAGCTTGCGGCATCCCCGAGTCCGTCTTCGGAGTGGCGACCGGCGACGGGTCGACCGGCGCCGCCCTGATCGCCGAGGTCGACTGCGTGATGTTCACCGGCTCCAGCCGAACCGGCAAGGCGGTCATGAAAGCTGCGGCCGACGCGCTGATTCCCTGCTACCTGGAACTCGGGGGCAAGGACCCGATGATCGTCTGCGCGGATGCCGACATCGAGCGGGCGGCCAACGCCGCGGCGTTCTACTCGATGAACAACGGCGGCCAGGTGTGCATCTCGGTGGAACGCGTGTATGTGGAGGAGCCGGTGTACGACGACTTCGTGCGCCGCGTCGCCGAGAACATCCGTGGACTCCGTCAGGGCGCTCCGACGGGTATCGGCACGGTAGACGTCGGTGCCGTCACGTTCCCGCCCCAGATCGAGATAGTCGACGACCACGTGCGTGACGCCATCTCCAAGGGCGCCAAGGTCTTGGTCGGCGGCCATCCCCGCGCCGGGACCGGGCGTTTCTATGAGCCGACCGTCCTGGTGGACGTCGATCACTCGATGAAGTGCATGCAGGAGGAGACGTTCGGTCCCACTATCCCGATCATGAAGATCACCGATGCCGAGGAAGGAGTGCGCCTGGCCAACGACTCGACCTACGGCTTGCAGGCCAGCGTCTGGACCGGCGACGTCAAGCGGGGCGAGGCGCTCGCCCGGCGCATCCAGGCCGGCGTCGTCTGCGTCAACGACGCGCAGGTCAACTACACGGCGCTGAACCTGCCGATGGGCGGCTGGAAGGCTTCAGGCCTCGGCAGCCGACACGGCGCCAACGGCATCCGTAAGTACACCAAGGTGCAGTCGCTGCTGGTCACGCGCCGCGCCCTCAAGCGGGAGCCGTTCATGTTCCCCTACCGGGCGAGGCGCACGCTCCTGCTGCGACGGATGTTCAAGCTGCTCTACGGCCGCGGCAACCGGGACTAGAGCCAGGTTCCAACTCGAGTCCTTCGGCGACTTCCGCGCTAGTCCACGCGCTTCCAGGGCGCAAAGGCGTTCTCTGAACCCTCGAGCGCGGGGGCGAGTTCGGGGAAGTGGCGCTTGACGACGTCGCCGAACAGGTGGTCCTCCACCCAGGTCATCCCCTCCGGGGTGTAGACCTCCGGCGTGTAGTCGCTGGTGAAGAAGCGGTCTGACTTCAGCCGGCGCGAGGCCATCAGGATGAAGATCCGGAAGGCGGTGTCGCTGAAGCCAAAGCCGGGCGGTAGCTTCTCGCCGAGCATCCCGACCTGCGTGTCGACCTTGTCGATGTGGCCACTGTAGACGTCGCGGATCTGGTCGTTCCATTGCGGGTTGGGAGTGAGGTCCTCGAACTTCTCGACCCTCCGCTTACGCAGCTTCTGGCGGAAGTCGTTGTAGCGCGGGACGCCCCGCTCGCGGTCTCGGAGGATGTCGATCGACGCGATGTCGACGTGATCGCCGTTGACGCGAGTCAGATTGCGCAGCGCGTTCGGATGGTTGTGCAGGGTGATCGCTCCCGGGTGGGCCAGGCCGAGCGAGTAGATCCAGTCGGCCATCCCGTGCTCGTCGATCATCTGGCGCGTCCCGTGACCCTGGATCGGCGTGAAGTCAGTTTCGGCGATCACCTCGCCGGTCTCGTGGGAGCGGATTTGGTAGTCGTCGGGGAGCAGCGGATGCATCCGGTAGACCGACACGAATTCGCTGGTGATCGAGTACGGCGCGGTGTGGTGATCGAGCGGTGAGCCAACGATGCCACTGATCAGCTCGCCGCTGCCGATGTGGCCAAACTTGCGCTTGACCCACTTGGGCAGCACCCCATACCAGTTGGCATTCATTGCGACGTGCAGCGCCGGGTTGTCGAGGATCCCGGGCGTCCACTCGACCGTGTGGATCTTGGCGATCAGCGCAGCATTGATCAGCCGGGCCTTGTGAAACAATTGTTCGTCGTCCCAGCTCGGGTGGTGAGCCTTCAGCATGTCGCAGATCGCGTTGTGCTCCCGCGCGAACAGCGTGTGCATGATCGACAGGCCGACCCAGTAGTTGTCACTGAACCCGGTCAGGTCGACGCCGTGCAGCGCCGGCTTGGTCTCCTCCGGCAGGCGCCCGTTCTCCAGCCTCAGCTTTCCGTCCTCGCCCGCGCGCAGCTCGCGGTTGCGCTCCTCGGTCGATCCGTACAGCTGGGAGCCATCCCACCACGGCGTCACCTTGTTGACGTAGGTCGGGGGGAGCTCGCCGCCCGCGTTGGTCGAATCACCGCTGGTTCGTCGCACCTCCATGATGCCGCCGTCCCAACTGTCCTCGTCACTCAGAGGGACCTGGATGAACTCGGTCTCGGAGTTGTCGCCATGGCTGAACCAGTCATGGTTCTGAAACTGCAGCCAGCAGGCCGCCAGCACGTTGAGCGAAGTCGCCGGCTTGAACGAATCCCGGTTGAGCAGGTGGGTCGAGACCTCACGTGGGCTGGGATCGAGCATCGACTGCTCTTCCGGATAGGTCGCCTCGATCGGCATGTTGCGCCCGAACCGAGCCCCGGTCTTGCCCATGGCGGGATTCTGCGGATCGGTCTGCGAGCCGTCGTATGCCCGGTGCTGGGGCGGCTCGGCGACGACGGCAACGCCACCGCCGTTCTCGATCTGCTCGGTGTCGTACAGGTTGAATCGCCGCAGGTCCTCCCGGAAGTGAGTCAACTGCAAGAGCTGTGCCGGCAGCGGCAGCTCCCACCAGTCGGCCACGCGGTCGACCACATCCAACCCCCCGCGCACCACCCGCCGGGCGGCGCCCTTGGTGAGGTCTCCGGGCTTGTACGGCATGTTCGCTCTCTCCTCCCGCCGGTGCAGAAACGGCGTGAGTCTATCCCGGGAGCAGCGGGCCGGCGGGAAGGTCGGCCGCCTGGGGACGGGAGCGACCCGCCAACCCACCGCGACCCACTGCGCCCCGGCGGCCCACCGCGCCCGAAGCGCCTAGCGACTCACGCAGGCTGGGATCTGCAGCGCCTGCCAGCCTCCGTTCTCCTGGGTCTCGATCGGCGCGAGCTCCCGCTGGAGGGTCTTCAGTGCGATCAGCGGGTCCTCGCCGCTCTTCAGGTCCCGCAGGGCATCCTTCAGATAGGCGAGCTTCTGTCCGAATGCCTTGACCGAGGCGGAGTACACGTCGGCCACGTCACTGGGCGGATGCAGGGCGCGCAAGCCTGCGAGCTCAGGTGACAGGGTGGCGATCCCGCGGCGCAGAAACGCCTCGGTCTCGGCCGGGGAAGTGGGGATGGCGATCTGGTCGCTCTGACGACTGGTCGCCAGACACACCCGGGTGGCGTCGCTGCGGAGGTCGCTGCTTGACAGGGGTGAGCTGCCGCAGCCTCCGAGAATCATGCTGAGAACCGCGACCACGGCCGCCGCCAGCCACCGCCTCACCGCAGCTGAACCTCCAGCAGCCGCTCGAGCTCGGTGATCGTCTGAGCCGGATCGACGTGGTGAACCGTCGCCATTCCAAGCTCCGTCGCGGGAGCCAGGTTGAACGGCAGGTCGTCGACGAACACGCAGGCGGACGGCGCCAGGTCGATCTGCTCTGCCCCGAGCTCATAGATCTCTCGCGCAGGCTTGCGGATCCCCACCTCGCCGGAGATGACGATGCCGTCGAACAGCTCGCCCAGACGCTCCCGGTCGTAGCGCCGCGTGCCCCAAGAGTTGGAGATCAGCCCGGTGCGAACGCCGGCGCCACGGGCTCGGCGCACGGCCTCGACCATCGAGGGTTCGGGACCCGATCCGGCGAACAGCCGGTCGATCAGCCCGGCCCCGGTGACGCCGAGGTTGCGGCCGAGCTGCTCCTCGAACTCCGCCTCAGGCAGAGTTCCGGTCTCCAGCCCGATGAGCAGCTCCCGACAGGCCGGATCCTTGCGGAAACGTCGCCCGATCTCCTCCGGCTCGAGACCCTCCAGCTCACAGAACGAGCGAAAGGAATCGAACAGGTTGCTGGTCAACACCCCGCCGTAGTCGACCAGCAGCCCACGGTAGCCACCGCTCTCAGAACCCATGGCGCGTAACTTCCAGGGCCCGCTCGGCGAGCTCCACGACACCCTCGCCGAAGGTCTTCAAGTACGGGTCGTCGGTCGAGCCTGAGACGGCTCGCTTGTAGTTGCCCTCCATGAAGACGATTCCTTTCCACAGCGCAAGCGTGACGTACCAGCTGAGCGACTGCATCGAACGCCCAGAGCGCTCCTCGTAGCGAGCGATCAGCTCCTGCCGCGTGGGAAAGCCCGGAAGCGTGGTCACGCTCTGCAGGTTGAACTTGCCGACCCGGTCGCCCGGCTGAGTCCAATGGATCATCATGTACCCCAGGTCGGCCAGCGGGTCACCGATCGTCGCCATTTCCCAGTCGAGGATCGCGATCAGGCGGGCCGGCGCACTGCCGTCGAAGATCGTGTTCCCGAGCCGATAGTCGCCGTGGACGATCGTCGCCGTCGGCGACTGGGGCAGATTGTCCGCCAGCCATCCACCGACCTGCTCGACCTGTGCGAGCTCCCGGGTGCGGTTGTGTTCCCACAGTCCCGTGAACCGGCGAAGCTGGCGCTCGAGGTAGCCGGTCGGTTTACCGAAGCCCTCGAGTCCGGCCGTGCTCCAATCGACGCTGTGGAGCTCGATCAGTGAGTCGATCAGCTCGTCCGCCACGCGCGCCCGCTCACCGGGGGTGTCAAGTGGCCCCGGCATCGACGTCGTGATCACCTCCCCGGAGATCTGCTCCATCACGTAGAACGGGACACCGATCACCGTCTCGTCATCGCACACGGCAAGGACCTTGGGGGTGCGTACCGGAGTCTTCTCCAGCGCTCGCAGCAGCCATGCCTCCCGGAGCACGTCGTGGGCGCTGGGGGGGAGCGGCCCGCGCGGGGGCCGTCGCAGGACGACGCCCGTCGACAGGCTGAACGTCACGTTCGAGTGTCCGTCGCCGATCGGGGTGGCGCTCAGATCTCGCGGCGCCGCCAGTCCGGTGGCCTTGAGGAATGCGATCAACGGGTCGAGCACGAGCAGCGGCTCGCGGTCGTTCGCTTCGCCTTCGGCGTAGGTCCGGACGACGTCGTCAGGGGCGAGGGCGACGGTCATGATCGGCAGCCAGCGTACCGGCGCGGGGCGCCCGGTGGCGCCTTGGAGCCGTTACCGGGCGGGCTTCACGCTGCCGCGGGCAGGCGGCCACCGACAACGCGGTCAAAACGCCAACCGCGCAGCTGATCGGCGTCACCGGCCATTCCAACCACGACCGCTCCTGTGCGCTGCTCGATCGCGTGCAGCAGTTCGGCCAGCCGATCACGCGTCGCGCGGGCGGCCGCCGACTCCTCGGTCGCCCAGCCGCGATTCGAACTCTCAACGAGCACGGTCACGCGTTGCGGGCGACGTCGGGCGATCTCGGTGAGCAGCCGCTCATCGGCGTCTGCGGGTCCAACGATTGCCAGTAGGTCACTCATGCCGGGGAGTCTTCTCCGCCCGCGTAAAGGTTTGCTGAACCGCTGCGAATGGTTTGCTAGAGCTCGCACTACGCTGGGGGATGAAGATGCCAGAGCTACCGGAAGTCGAGATCACCGCGCGCCGGATTGCAGCGGCCACCGCGGGGGCACGGGTCGAGTCGGCCCTGTCGCCTGGGATCAACGCACTGAAGACCTTCGACCCGCCGCTGGCGGCGCTTGAGGGCAAGGAGCTCAAAGGCGTTCGGCGACGCGGGAAGTTGTTTCTCGTCGACGCCGAGGACGAGCTGACGCTGCTGATCCACCTGATGTCGGCCGGACGCCTGCAGGTATTCGACGTCCGCGCGTCGTTGCGCGACCGTGCCTCTCGACTGCTGGTTCGACTCGAGGATGGGCGGGAGTTGCGTCTGCGTGAGTTCGGCACCAAGCAGCGCGCCTGGGTCAAGCTGCTCCGGCCTCCCGATCTCGAGGCCGAGGAAACGCTGGTCGCGTTGGGTCCGGATGCCTGGCCGGCCCCGCCTGACTTCGCCGAGCGGCTGAATGTCCCCCGCCCTCTGTACGCGCTGCTGCGCGACCAGCACGTGATCGCCGGCATCGGTCGCTCCTGGGTCGACGAGATCCTCCACGCCGCCCGGATGTCCCCGTTCAAGCGCGGCACTGATCTGGCGCCCGATGAGGCTGATCGCCTGCGTCAGGCCACAGTCAAGATTTTCGATGATGTGATCGCGCATTACGAGGAGACGATCACATTGCCGATTCCAGACAAGCTGCCGATGCCGTTGCGCGTGCACCGCCGCAACGGCGAGCCCTGCCCACGTTGCGGAGATCGGCTCGAGGCAGTGTTCTACGAGGACTACGTGATGTGTTACTGCCCGACCTGTCAGACCGACGGGAAGCTGCTCAAGGACCGCCGGCTCTCGCGCCTGCTGAAATGACCACGATGGCCCTGCAACCCGGCGCCCCAGCGCCTGACTTCACGCTTCCCGATCAAAACGGAGATCGCCTCTCGCGCTCAGCACTGCAGGGGAGACCGGTGGTGCTGTACTTCTACCCCAAGGCCGACACGCCCGGTTGCACCGTCCAGGCATGCGGGGTTCGCGATCACCAGGCCGATTACGGGCAAGCCAAGGCGGTCGTGCTCGGCGTCTCGGCCGATCCGATCAAGCGGATCGCCAAGTTCGCGGGCAAGTACACGCTTGGGTTCCCGCTGCTCTCCGACGAGGATCACGCGGTCTCGGAGGCCTATGGCGTGTGGGTGGAGAAGTCGATGTACGGGCGCACCTACATGGGCATCGAGCGGACCACGTTCGTGATTTCGCCTACCGGCGTCATCACGGAGATATTTCGCCGGGTCAAGCCCGGGGAGCACGACGAGCTCGTGCTGGCCTCACTCGCCTCGTTAGGCAGGTAAGCCAGGCTACCCCGCTACTGCAGGCCCTCGCGCGCCTCGCGCACGAGCGTGACGGCCTCGGGGAAGATCACCGCCATCACCGAGCGCAGCTGTTCAGACTGCTGCTCGGTGGTTCCCTGAATGTTGGCGCGGTTCATCGCGGCGACGGTCAGGTCGACCGCCAGCTTGATCGCGTTGTCGGCCCAGGCCAGGCGCTGAGCGCCTTGCATCTGCTCGGCGAACTCGCCCAACCGACGCTGCAGATCATCCGGGTCGCCGAACAGTCCGCCGAATCCACTTCCTTCCATAGGGCCATGGTACCGAGCCGTGCCAGCGGGCCGCTAACGACCCGCCCGAGAGGCGAGAACGGCGATCGTCCCCCCTCGCCCGGCTGCCCCGGCCAGCGCCTCCGCCAGCACTGCCACCGGAATCAACGGAGCTCCCACCACGCTCAGCAAGAGGTCGGTGGAGCGGATCCGCGCATTTCGCTTGAGCAGGTTGTAGAGGTAAGACGGCGTCGTGGTCACCCGGTTGAGCACCGACTGCCACATCCCGAACGGGTTGTGCTCGGCCAGCAGGTGGTGGGTTCTGACCACCTCGAACCCGCTGCGCTGCAGCAGTGCTTGGACGCCGGCGACGGTGAAATGCACGCGGTGCCGGGGGACGTCTAGGTGGTACCACCGCTCGCCGCCGAGCCACGCCTGCACGCTCCCGAGGTTGGGAACGCCCACCAGCAGCGCGCCGCCAGGGCGTAGCCAGCCCGCGATCCGCGTCAGCGCCGCGGCGGGCTGGTCAAGATGCTCAAGGACGTGCCACAGCGTCACCGCATCAAGCGAGCGCGCTGCGATCGGCGCCTCGTCGATACTCGCGGGCAGCAGCGGGACGCCGATCGCCGCGGCGCCCGCAACGCCGCGGGCCGACGGCTCGATCCCCCGCGCGTCGTAACCCGCAGCGCGGGCGGTGGCCACGAACCGCCCCCGCCCGGCACCGACATCGAGCAGCCGCGCGGGGGCAGGGGCGAGCGGACTGAGCAGGCCCAGGCGACGGCGGTCAAACGCTTTCAGCAGGGGCCGGGCGACTGCGTAGAGGCGCGGCTGACCGGGCCGATATGCGCCGAGTTCATGCAAGCGCTCCGGCACGGAGCCGACCGTCACCGCAGAGCCGCAGGCCGTGCAGCGGCGCAGCATGAACCGGGCCCCGCCGAGGGCCGGCTCGCTCGAGCGAACCGATCGCCAGCGGACCAGTTCGCCGCCACACGCCGGGCACCGAGCGCCCTTAAGGTCTCCGTCGGCTGGCACCGCGGCGAGTCTAGGTGGTCCCCATCCCAGTCCACCAGGTGCTCTCCGCCGTAGAATCGCCGATGTCGATGGCCCGCGCGCGCTCACACCCGGTACTGCGGGGCCGAATCGAGCTCGGGATCCGGATCCTCTCGCCGCTGCTCGACCTGCTGCTTGCCGTTGGCGATCGCGTCTCACGCGTGCTCGAGCGCGACGATCCCGAATATGTGCCAGCGCGGATGCCATCGGAGGGCGAGTCGGCCCCCCGCGGATTGCCGCCCCGTGAGCCGCGCACACCGGCACGCCGCGGCTAGCATGTCAGCCTCATGATCGTCGACGAGCAGCTGCTTTACGAATCTCGCGTGCGCATGCGGCAGGCGGTGATCGCCGCGCTGGCCGGGATTCTGCTCGTGGGCGCGGCAGCGCTGCAGCTCTCGGGCCCCCACACCAAGGTCAACGAGCTTACGCTCGACTTGATCACGGCGCACAAGCGCTTTCCGATCGACGTGATTGGCTCGGTGATCAACGGCATCGGTCTGTGTGCACTCGCCGCCACGTTGGTCTTCCTGCTGGACATCTCGCGGGCTCGCAACCCGGAGGTTCGGCCGTTCATTCGCTGGTTGGTGATGGCCGGAGGCGTGCTGGCGGCGCTCAGCGGGGTGATCTACGCGATCGTCATCGCCGGCAAAGCGGACACCTTCGTCAGCCACGGCTCGCAGACATACGAGCAGGCTAACCGTCTGACCAGCTCCGGCGGGCTGCTGGCACTGCCGTTCATCGGTCAGGCCGCCGCGCTACTGCTGGCCGTCGGCTTCGTGATGATCGCGCTGCAGGCGATGCGCGTTGGACTGCTGACCCGCTTCATGGGCTATCTGGGCATCTTCACCGGCGTGCTGGTGTTGTTCCCGATCGGGTCGCCGGTGCCCGTCGTGCAAGGTTTCTGGCTGCTCGCGCTGGCCTATCTGTTCTCCGGCCGCTGGCCGAACGGGGTTCCGCCGGCATGGCGCAGCGGCCGCGCCGAGAAGTGGCCTTCCTCGGTGGAGCTGCGCGAGCAGCGGACCAGAGCCGCCGGCGGGGCTGGACGTTCGAAGCCGGCAGCGAAGCCGGCCCGCGAGCCGGTGGCCGCCCCCGCGTCTCCGAGGACCCGTGCGAGCACGGGCAAGCGCAAGCGCAAGCGACGGCGCTGAGCGAGCTGCTCCCCGGGTGCGCTCCCTGGGCTTCGGTCCTGGCCTCCGGGCGCCGTTGGTCGCGTGAGCGCGGCCGTTCGCCGCACTGAGGGCGCCGCCCGGCGATTGACCGTTGTCGACCGGCCGGCCTGGGTACAGAGTGACGCGACCTGTCCCACTCGCAGAGGAGGCGCAGATGGAAGCCGCTCGACCTGGCCCGCGTGAAGCCGACGTGGCGCCGGCACCAGACCCGACAGGAGGCAGGCTGGCAGGGTGGGCACCGGCGGACCCGGGGCCGCTCGGACTCGCCGCATTCGCAGGGACGACGTTCGCGCTCAGCATGGTCAACTCAGGCCTGGTCGGTGACACGACCTTGGTCGGTGGGGGCCTGTTGCCGTTGATCGCCGCCCTCGCGCTGGCCTACGGCGGGATCGCTCAGTTGGTGGCCGGAATTTGGGAGTTCCGCACCGGCAACACGTTCGGCGCGGTCGCGTTCTGCTCGTTTGGAGCGTTCTGGATTTCGTTCTTCTTCGTAGTTCAGGCCGCGGGGGCGGTGGCCAAGACCGAGTTGTTCAGTGGGCTCGGCCTGTACCTGTGGATGTGGGGAGTATTCACGGCCTACATGTTGATCGCCTCGCTGCGGACAACTGGCGCGATCGCGCTCGTGTTCCTGCTGCTGACGATCACCTTCATCATTCTCGGGATCGGCAACTCGAGCCTGGCCGGGGGCACCGCTGTCACCAACGGCACGATCAAGCTCGGTGGCTATTTCGGAATCGCGACGGCACTCGCGGCTTGGTACGCATCGTTCGCGGCGGTCGTCAACTCGACCTTCGGCCGCGTCGTGGCTCCGGTATTCCCGCTCAGGCGCTGACACGACGGGAGAAGGGGAGTAGCGTCGGGTAGTACACAACCAAGGGTTGACTCGGGCGTGGTGACGCGCCCGAGTCGGCCGCCCGAGACCGTAAGCGCGAACAAGGAGAGACTCCGATGGCAGACAGCGTTGAGACTCCGGCCGGCGAGGGGACCCTCGAGGATCAGCTCGAGCAGATGCTCGAGATCGAGAAGTTCGATCCGCCCGAGGAGTTCGTCAAGCGCGCGCTGCTGAACGACGAGTCGATCTACGAGGAAGCCGACCGGGACTGGCAGGGCTGGTGGGTCAAGCAGGCCAAGGAGCTGCATTGGTTCAAAGAGCCGACCGAGGTCCTCGACGACTCCAATCCGCCGTTCTACAAGTGGTTCACCGACGGCAAGATCAACGCCTCGTACAACTGCCTGGACCGGCACGTGGAGGCGGGCCGGGGCGACCGTGTCGCGTTCTACTGGCGCGGCGAGGAGGGCGAGGAGCGCGAGCTCACCTACGCCGACCTGCACCGGGAGGTGCAGAAGTTCGCCAACGCGCTGAAAGACCTCGGAGTCCAGAAGGGCGACATCGTCGGGATATACCTGCCGATGATCCCGGAGGTGGTGGTGGCGATGCTCGCGTGCGCGCGGATCGGCGCACCACACAACGTCGTGTTCGGCGGGTTCTCGGCCGACTCGGTCAAGGAGCGGATGGAATTCTCTGAGGCCAAGGCACTCGTAACCGTGGATGGAGCGCGCCGCAAGGGTAAGACGGCCCCGATCAAGCAGCAGGTCGATGCGGTGATGGGCGACGTCGACACGCTGCAGCACATCATCGTCGTCAAGCACGCCGATGCCGACTGCGAGATGCAGGACGGGCGTGATGTCTGGTTTCACGAGGTGATGGAAAAGGCCGACGAGGAATGCCCGGCGGAGGAGCTCGACGCCGAGCATCCCCTCTATGTGCTCTACACCAGCGGCTCGACGGCCAAGCCCAAGGGCGTGCTGCATACCACCGGTGGCTACCTGACCGGCGTGTCAGCGACGCATCGCTACGTGTTCGATCTCAAGCCCGAGGAGGACGTCTACTGGTGTGGGGCCGACGTCGGCTGGGTCACCGGGCACTCCTACATCGTCTACGGACCGATGACCAACGGGGCCACATCGGTGATGTGGGAAGGCGCGCCGGACTATCCGCACAAGGGCATCTGGTGGGAGATCTGCGAGCGCTACGGCGTGAGCATCTTCTATACCGCGCCAACGGCGATCCGCGCGTGCATCAAGTGGGGTGTCGAGCACGTCGAGAAGCACGACCTGTCGAAGTTGCGGCTGCTCGGCACGGTCGGCGAGCCGATCAATCCCAAGGCTTGGCTGTGGTACCACAAGGTCATCGGGGGCGAGCGCTGCCCGATTGTCGATACGTGGTGGCAGACCGAGACCGGCGCGATCATGATCACACCGCTGGCGGGCATCGTGGCCACCAAGCCCGGGTCGGCCACGCGCCCATTCCCCGGGATCGCCGCCGAGGTCGTCGACGAGCGCGACGGTGAGCCGCTCGACGACGGACAGGGCCTACTCGTGCTCAGACGTCCGTGGCCCTCGATGCTACGCACGCTGTACAAGGAGGACGACCGGTTCGTCGAGACCTATTTCTCCAAGTTCGGCAAGGAGACCTATCTGGTCGGGGATGCCGCCCGCAAGGACAAGGACGGCTATTTCTGGATCATCGGGCGGATCGACGATGTGGTGAACGTCTCCGGCCATCGGCTCTCGACTGCGGAGGTCGAGTCGGCGATCGTCTCTCACCAGAAGGTGGCTGAGGCCGCGGTGATCGGTCAGGCCGACGAGGACAGCGGCCAGGCGATCTGCGCGTTCGTGACGCTCGGCGGCACGATCGAAGGCTCGGACGCGCTGATCGCGGAGATCCGCACGCACGTGGGCGAGAAGATCGGGAAGTTCGCGCGGCCGAAGCGGATCATCTGGGCTGACGATCTACCTAAGACCCGCTCGGGCAAGATCATGCGCCGGTTGCTGCGCGACATCGCCGAAGGCCGTGCGCTCGGTGATGTCACCACGTTGCGCGATCCGGATGTGATGTCGCAGCTCGAGAACAAGATCAAAGAGGAACAGGCGCACGTCGAGGAGTAGCCAGCGGTGGGCGTCTGCCCGGGGTCACACCCCGAGGCGGCGCGCCAACTCGCCGACGTGACGGCGGGCAATCGGGATCGTCTGGCCGTCGGCGAACGCCAGCTCTGCGGTGCCGCCGAGCTGGGGACGCAGCTCGACCGCCTTACGCAGGTTTGCCACGTACTGCCGGTGCACCCGCACGAACCCGAACGGCTCCCAGCGCCGGCCGGCGTCGGCCAGCGTCGCGCGCAGCAGATACCGCCCCTGCTCGGTCACCACGCGCACGAAGTCGCCGTGAGACTGCAGATACAGGACCGAGCTGCGCTCGATCAGCCGCGTGGCTGAGCCCCGCAGATTCGCCACGGCTATGACGTCGCCGTCGGACGCGTCGGCGCGCTCGACGGCGCCCGGCGCCGCGCGCACGCCATCTTCGGTGGCGCCGTGGCTCACGGCGTTGGCGATCCGGTCCAGGGTCTCCTCGAGCCGGCGCCGGGCGACCGGAGAGTGTCAGTCTCTCTGTGTTTCACCCTGAGCAATGAG
>JRHI01000642.1_pt1 | contig 36042 bp, 39 predicted proteins | sample 215371 | NCBI WGS metagenome assembly JRHI01 (sample SAMN02929681, study PRJNA255918) | sediment metagenome | biome: cave system; feature: Ice Cave; material: Sediment; isolation source: sediment from deep within a dark volcanic ice cave with no known source of... ...
ACATACTACCGGTAGCGGGTGTGTGTGACAACCCGATAAGCACGGATCAATCGTCCGCAGTGGGCGGGGTCCTCAGCGTTGCCGCACAGGGTCACGATTTCCTGCTGCGCCAGCGGAGTGGCGCCAACATTGAGCGAAATCCAGCTCATTACCGCAGCAAGAGCGCACGAACGCAGCATCGGCGACTTTCGAAGTGGAGGGTGCGATCGGCCGCCAAATCAGCCGCTAAGTCAGCCGCTTTAGTTAGCCACTCTTCAGGCCAATAAGGTCGTCAGTCGGCGAGCTCGGACTGGCCGCGTAAGACTTGCGCGGCATGCGCCCGGCCAGGTAGGCCTCGCGCCCGGCTTCGATCGCTTTTTTCATCGCGCTCGCCATCAGGACGGGCCTTTGCGCCGAAGCAATCGCGGTGTTCATCAACACGCCGGCACAACCGAGCTCCATCGCGACCGCCGCGTCCGACGCGGTGCCCACGCCGGCATCGACCAGGACCGGCACCTTCGCTTGCTCGATGATGAGCTTGAGATTCCAGGGATTGAGAATGCCCATGCCCGAGCCGATCAATGACGCGAGAGGCATGATCGCGACGCAACCGATGGCTTCGAGCTCGTGCGCGATGATCGGGTCGTCGGAGGTGTACACCATGACATCGAAGCCGTCCCTGATGAGCGTCTCCGCGGCACGTATCGTTTCCCGAACGTTCGGAAAGAGCGTCCGGGTGTCGCCAAGCACTTCGAGCTTCACGAGCTTGTGTCCGTCGAGCAGCTCGCGTGCGAGCTTGAGCGTGCGCACCGCGTCGTCTGCGGTGTAGCAGCCCGCGGTATTCGGCAGCAGCGTGAACTGCGACGGCGGCAGATGATCGAGCAGCGACGGTTCGTTCGCGTTCTGCCCGATGTTGGTGCGACGAATGGCGACCGTAACGATATCGGCACCCGAGGCGTCGATCGCCGCGCGCGTCTCCTCGAAGTCCTTGTACTTCCCGGTCCCGACCAGCAGGCGTGAACGATAGGCGCGACCGGCGATGACCAGCGGGTCATGGCGGATGACCAGTGGGTCATCATGGTGGATCACGAGCGGATCATCATCGTGCGTCAGCGCGAGTGTGTCGTGGGGAGCATTCATGTGCGGGAATCGCTAGCCGCCGCCAACCGCGGCAACGACCTCGATTTTATCCCCATCGACGAGGACGGTCGCCGCATGCTTGCTCCTGGGGACGATCTCCCCGTTGCGCTCGATGGCGATGCGCTTGCCTTCGAGGGAAAGATCGCGGACGAGATCGGAAACCCGCTGCGAGGGTATCCGGCAAAGGTAGGCGGCGCCGTTTACCGTAATGGAGGTCATCGCGATGGTCGACGAAGCGGGCGCTTACTGTCTGTAATGACGCATCATAACGCGCAGGAAGCGTATCTGCCGCTCGAACTGCTTGCACGCTTCGCACCAGATCAGGTGCAGCCGCACGAGCAAGCGCTGGCCGAGCGGCACGTGCCCTTCCTGGATTTGCGAGATCAAGCGGCTCGCGTCCTTGCATGAAATGAGTCTACCCACAGTGGAATGCGGCCGCGCTTACGCCGTCCGGCCGCCCTGCGCGAACCAGTTTTGCTCCAGACACTGGCGAAGGGCCACCCTGGCCCGATAGAGAATGACCCAGAGGTTGGTCGAGGTGATGCTGAGTTCCTTACAAATCTCTTCCCCGTCCAGCTCCATCACCTCGCGCATCATGAAGACGCGGGCGGTGTTGGGCGGAAGCTTTTCCAGGCAGAAATCGACGACATCGAAAAACTGACGCCGCGAAAGCTCCCCCTCGGGGTCGCCCCAGGTCGCGGGCGGATTCTCCCAATGGCCCGACTCATCGAATAGAGCATCGAAATCGTCGATCTGGGATTCCTCATCGAGCGACGAGATGATCGGTCCGCGCCCCTTCTTGCGGATGGCATCGACGATCTTGTGCTTGAGTATGCCCGTGAGCCAGGTCTTGAGGCTCGACCGCCCGGAAAATCCGCCAGCGCCTTGCAACGCCGCCAGCAGCGTATCCTGAACCACGTCCTCGGCGAGATCGCTGTCCCGAAGCTGCAAGACCGCGACACGCAGCAGATACCCGCGGTGGGCGTGGATCAGGGTGGCGAATTCGGCGTCGGCCATGCTCTCGCGTTGCGCAAACGCAATTGACCGATGATAAACGCAATCGAGGCGAGCGACCATACGATGGGGCCGCGCTTTCGCTGTGCACGCGTCGGGTCGGAAGGCACCGCGAGGTCAAGACTTCCGAGTCGAGCCGCTGTTGGCGCGACATTCGGCCCGGGCCAAGTCGGCATTCTTGCGCCGCTTTGTAGAAATTACTACGAAGGCGCAGCGTTTTGTGCCGGCGCGGGCGCCCGCGTCAAGCGGTAACAATCGGGCATGATTCATGCTCGATATAATCGCGGTTGGAATCCTTTAGCTTGCCGCGCGTAAACATTGACCAAGGAGCAGCCGTGAAAGACACGCCGTTTCTCACCGACGTAAAAACCTTGCGCCAGCGAGCGCGCCAGCACATCGAGGGAGGCGCCGTAACGGCGGGTTACGGCGGCAACACCGAGACCGCGATCAAGGTCCTCAACGAAGCGCTCGCGACCGAGATCGTTTGTGTGCTTCGATACAAGCGCCACTATTTCATGGCCAAGGGTATTCATGCCGGCCCCGTTGCCGAGGAGTTTCTGGAACATGCAGGCGAAGAACAGCAGCACGCGGACCTTATATCTGAGCGAATCGTGCAGTTGGGCGGCGCGCCGAATCTGTCGCCGGACGGATTGCTGAGCCGCAGCCACTCCGAGTATGTCGAGGGGACGGACTTGGTCGACATGATCAAGGAAGACCTGGTGGCAGAGCGCATCGCGATCGACAGCTACCGTGAAATGGCCGCTTTTTTTGCGCCCTTCGATGGCACTACGCGACGCATGATCGAGGAGATTCAAGCCAAGGAAGAAGAACACGCCGACGACTTGGCGGACCTGCTCCAGGACCTCCCGCGGCAGATCGCGAAATAAGGCGGATCGAGGGTACCTCTTTGCGTCCAAAAGAAAATTGATGAGCCGGAAATGAAATCCTTTCATATCGATTGCGAAATCGAGTACGACGTTACGCAACAGACGCTGTTCGTCTTTAATCTCGGGGTTCCGACGACTTCGGCGCAAGTCGTACGCGCGGAATCGATCGCGGCGCAGCCGAATGTCGTCATCGACGAGTTTGCCGATGCGGGCGGGATCAATCGTTTTTTCCGGCTCGATGTGCCGCCCGGGCGACTGAACATGCGCTATCTGGCGACCGTCGACCTGGAGCAGCCCGAAATCAATGTCGACGCGCCGGAAACGCCCTTGGCGCTGCTACCGGGCGAAATCCTGCAATATGTAAGGGCGAGCAAGTATTGCGAGGCCGATCGACTTTTTGCGCTGGCCTGCCGCGAATTCGGGCAACTTCCCGGCGGGTATCGCCGCGTGCAGGCGATTTGCCAATGGATCCGCGACAATATTGCGTACGAGATTGGCACCTCTTCCCCGCTGACTACGGCACGAGACGTGCTGGCCAACCGCGCCGGTGTGTGCCGCGACTTCTCCCACTTGGCGATCGCGCTCTGCCGCGCGCTCAACATTCCTGCGCGCTTCGTCACCGGCTACGCGCGCTACAGCGATCCCCCACCCGATTTTCACGCCGTCTTCGAAGTCTATCTGGGTGATCGGTGGTACCTTTTTGATCCGACGGAGTTGTCGCCGCTCGATGAAATCGTCCGGATAGGCACCGGCAGCGATGCCGCCGAAGTCGCGTTCGCGACCTTTTTCGGCGCGGCGCGGACGCGGCGATTGAGTCCCTTGGTCGATTTCGCGGCGCCCGGTACGAGCCTGGTGACCTTGCAAACTCCGGGCTCCGGCATTTTGCTCGCCGCTTAGCGGCGCGAGCTACCCGGCGCGGGGCCCCGCGTAGCGGGGATCGACGGGGGATTGCGAGTCGACGCTGGCGGCCGACACGCGGCGCATGTCATTCACGAGCGCGTTGAGGAGGCCTAGCGCGAATCCGCCCGCGCTCACCGCAAGCAGCCCGCCAGCGCCGATGTAGGACGCGCGCTTATAGCGCGGCCGTCATTTTCCGACGCGATAAACAGCGTGCGGCCGATACCGCATTTTCGATGTCGCAGGCAAACTCAACCTGCTGCCAAAAAGCGTGGAGGAAGCAACGTATGCTCATTGCCGAAACGAAAGATCGAGCGACCGCGCCACAGGTCAGTGCCGGGTGCAGCGCGCGAGGCATCGTTGGCAGCAAGGAATTGCTGGGGTTGACGGTGACCGATAGCCACAAGGAGTGCATCGGAACTCTCGCCGACGTCATGTTCGACCTCCACACGGGCCAACTTGCATATGGCGTCGTGGCGCTGAATCGGGCACCGCAATGGAGCGAGCGCGTGATCGCGATTCCGTTGCAACTCGACAGCGAAGGAAAACATTTGTGCGTCAACGCACTTCGCGACTGGATAGAGCGAGCGCCCTCGATGCAGGCCGAGGCGATGCCCAATCTGCTGGATCATGAATGCGCGGTGCTCGTACATTCTTTTTTCGGAACCAAGCCCTATTGGGAGACAGGCTCGCAGCAGCACAGCTAGCCGCCGCAACGGGTGCCGGCGCTTCGCGCCCCATTACTGAAGGAGTAAACCATGAACATCACAAATCGACCCTCTACTCTTCTCGTCGCGCTTGCTGCCGGAGCCCTGCTCATGGTGGGTTGCGACCAGCGTGCGCCGGCGGGCTCTACGACCGCGAAGATGGACCGGACCGCCGACAAGATTGAAAACAAGGTAAGCAACGCCGCCGACAAGACTGCGACCGTTACGGAAGACGCGGCGATTACCGCCAAGGTCAAGGCGGCGATCCTGGCCGAACCGGGTCTCAAGACGCTGCAGATCAACGTTGAAACCAACGGCGCGACCGTGACGCTGTCGGGCACTGTCGACAACGCCGATTTGCGCGAACGCGCGAAACAGATCGCGAGCTCGACATCGGGCGTGAAGGGTGTCGTCGATCAACTGACGGTTAAGATGTCATAAAAGTGACATACGTTTGTCCGTCCTCGGTCTGCGGGACCAGACCATGAGCCGCACTCGCCTCGGTGGCGAGTGGCGGCGCCTTCTCGGCATCGGCGAGGAGTGGCTGGGAAGGTGGACGGGCGATCAGGCCCTGCGGGCACGCGGCGAGCGAAATCGCTGGCTGGGAAGCATGGAGATTTCCTACGCCGTCGTTCGCCGAACCCTGTTGCTCTAATCAGGGTTCGAGCAGGCTGCGGAACGGGTGGCGCGGAGCGCGGACCGGCGGCGCGCGGGTCCGCGTGATAAGCGCCAAGCTTCTTATCGCCTTATTCGTGTCCGCGTTGCCGTAGATCGGTTTGTCGCGACGCCGGCACCGACGCGACGAGCGTGGTCCCTTGGCCCGGCTGGCTCGACACCGAAATATCGCCGCCGAATTGCTGCGCCCGTTCGCGCATGCCTCGCAGGCCGTGCGAAGTTGCCTTCACCAGGTCCGCTTCGTTCATACCCGTGCCGTCGTCGCGAACCTGTAAAACGTAGCCTTCCTCGGCGACGGTCAGATCGACCCAGACTCGGGTTGCCTTGGCGTGACGTGCCACGTTGGTCAGTGTTTCCTGGAAAATGCGAAACAGGGCGAGCGCGGTATCGCGCTGGATCTTGCCGTCTGCGTCCGGGGCTTTGACCTCGATCGGGATGCCGGTGTGTTTCTGGAACTCGGATGCCTGCCAGCGCACCGCCGCGGCGAGGCCCAGGTCGTCCAGGATGCTCGGGCGCAGGTCGGTGACGATTTTCCGCGTCACCGCGACGGCAGCCTCGACCAGCTTGACCATTGCCGAGCGCTTCTCGCGCAGTGATTCCATCTCCTCCGGCAGCCGCTCTCCCATCCAGTCCAGGTCCATGCGCAGCGCGGTCAGCGTGGATCCGAGCTCATCGTGAACTTCGCGTGCAATGCGTGCCTTTTCTTCCTCGCGGACCGACTGAAGGTGTCGCGACAATGAGCGCAACTCCTCGCGCGAGCGTTCGAGCTCGCGCTGCGCTAGCCGCGCCGCCGTATCGTCGTAGACGAGGCCGTCCCACAAGACGTCGCCATGATCTCCGCGGCGGGGCCTGGCGCGGATATTGATCCATCGTTCGGCAGGCTCGTGCGGCGTCCTCAGCCGACCGCTCCAGTTCCAAGCGGTCATATGCGCGGCCGAAGCTTCGAGTGTCGCCATGAAGTGGGGCCGCTCATCCGGAGGAATGAGGTCGATAAAGGTGGATGCATCGGCGCGAACCGTGGCTTCGGGCAGGCCGCTAAGCGCTTCGGAGCCGCGGCTCACGTACGCAAAGGTGAGCCGGTTGTCGGGATCGCGGACCAATTGGAACACCATCCCCGGAACGTTGGACGTCATTCCCTCGTAGCGCTGCTCGCTTTCCCTGAGGGCGCTCTCCATGGCGCGGCGGGCGCTGTTGTCATAGCAGGAGCAGAGGTAACCCGAGAAGGTGCCCTTCATGTCGTGGTAAGGCCGCCCGACACAGATCATGGAGCCATATTCGCCGTTGGCACGGCGCAGCCGAAACTCGACTTCGAACGGGCGGCGCTCGGCGAAGGCCGTCGAATAGGACTCCTGCCAGCGGTCTCGGTCGTCGGGATGAACGCCGTCCAGCCAACCGTCTCCAAGCTCGGCGTCGCGTGCACGCCCGGTATAGTCGAGCCATGCCTTGTTCAGGTAGTCGCAAGCACCGGCACTGTCGGAGCGCCAGACCAGATTCGGAAAATCGGAGAACAAGGCGAAATAGAAGTCGCGCGAGCGTTCGGTCTGTTCGCGCAGCTCGATGCGCTGGGTCGCGTCGCGCGTGACCACCGAGAAACCCTGCAGCCGGCCATTCTCCTCGCGCATGGCGGAAATCATGTCGTCCGCGCAATAGCGGCTGCCGTCCTTGCGCACATGCCAGCAATCTTCCTCGAACCATCCGCGACGCGCCGCGACGGCGAGTTCGCCCTCTATCGGCTGTTCGCGATCGGCCGGGKAAAGTATCGAGAAAGGCTTCCCGATCGCTTCTTCGGCAGCGTATCCGTTCAGTGCCTGAGCTCCTCGATTCCAGCTTGCGATGCGTCCCTCCCCGTCGAGCATGAAAATGGCGCAGTCCTTCACCGCGTTGATGATCAGCTGCGTCCGGCTTTCGCTCTGGCGCAGCTCTTGTTCGATCACATAGCGGCGCTCGATGTCGCTTTGCAGCTGCAAATTCGCAAGTTTCAGGGCGCGCGCGCGGCGGCGGGCGGTCTGGAAAAAATAGGTGAGGAGCGCCAGCAGCGTGGCGAGGAGGATGCCCAACGCGAGCGCGACTTCGGGCAGACCGGATGCGGCGCGGCGCAAGGAGTCCAATGTCGGTGTGACCCGCAATCTCCAGTGGACGTTGTGAACATCGAGCGGCAACTCCTGCGACCACGCGCCTTGAGCACGGGGCGCATCAGCCTCGACCGATTGAACGACGCGGCCGTCCTCGACCAGGGCGACGTGGTGATCCGCGAAGCGCCCGTCGAGCAGCGAGCGCAGCCAGTTGCCGTTTCCCAGGGCGCCGGCGGCAATGCCGCGCAGCGTGTCTCCGTCGAACACCGGCGCAAAGATCACCACCCCTTTGCCGCCGACGACGAGGTCGGTGAAGGGTGTCAGCGCGACCTCGCGGGTCTGGACGGCGAGCTGAACCGCGGCTCCGCCCACGGGGTCGGAAAGCATGTTGTAACCGATGATCTTGCTCTCATTGGAGCGGGGCGCCACCCAGCGCACGATGGAGTCGGGCGTCGCCCAGGAGAGCGACTGGAACTCGTTTACGTCTTGAATCAGACTTCCCGCGTCACGCGCCCACAGCTCGGCATCGAAGGGATAGTTTCGGGTCCGCTCGGCCAGCCGCCGAAGCATGTCGATGCGCGCTTTGAGATCACGCGCGACCTGACTGCGGGCGTCCGCCGCGACCAGCGACGTGCTGTGCTGAATGACGCGCGTTTCCTCGATGGTGAGCGCGCGCCAGAGCACCAGCACGGAGACAAAAACCGCGAGCCAGACGATGACGGGCGCCGAGCGGCGCAGCGCCTGCTGCTCGTTTTCGCTGGCCAGAAGCCGGTCGATGAGCAGGGCGCCGGTGAGCGCGATGAACAGGAGCGAATTGACGCGTTCGCCACCAGTCATCAACAACCATTCCGATCCGACTGCCGCCGCGGTGAAAGCACCGAACAACATCAACAAGGCGAGCGCAAGCGCCGTCGACGCGAGCTGCGCCACCAGAACCGAGCGCCACGGATTTTTCGCAGGCGCCTCGACCGATGCCAGCGCGCAGCCGAGAATGACGAACACCAGTGCGGTGAGCACACCCATGTCGTTGTAATTCCCCGCGCCGAACGGCAGCCAGGCGTGGGCGAGAATGGGATGGATGTTGATGGTTCCCGGAGCAAGATACGCGATCAGGCGGATCGCGCCCAGTGTGAGGGGAACGGCGGCGCACAGCCGACCGATACGGCGCAGCCGGAGCCCGTAAGCGATAAGCGAGGCACCGCAAAAGGCGAACGCCCACGCGGTGTCGTACTGCAGATGCGGCACGCCGACGGAAGGTGTCGCCAGCACCAGCTGGTGCCAGGCGGCAACAACCCAGCCCGATACAATAAGGACCACCGCGCCCACCGCGGCGAAAAGAATCGCCGACCAGGCCGTAATGCGTGCCACGAACTTCATTGCAGGGAGACCTGACTGCGAAAGTGAAGCTGGATTTTACCCGACGCGCCTAGCGGCTACCGGCGCCGTGGCACTTCTCCATGACCCCAACCGGCAGGCACGCCAGTGCCGAACCGATGGTGGGGCCGAACGAGAACTTGCGGTGGGACGAGGTTGCGCAGTGTCCGCGCTTTGAATGAAAGTTTCAGGCCGGCACCACACTTTAGCGCCGATAGACACGGCCATTGTCGACCACGACCCTGTCCCCGACACGAAGATTGGGGTCGTCGCGCATGATCACGTTCCGATACGAGCCGTCCTCCATGTGGATGCCGATTCGAAAATCTTCATTGTCGCGGCGACCGCGCCGCTCCACTTCGTTGCCGACCAGCCCACCGCCTATGGCGCCGGCGATAGTCGCAACGGTATTACCCGTGCCGCCGCCGATCTGATGCCCGATCACGCCGCCGGCGATCGCGCCGATGAGCGCGCCGGCGCCACTGGTCCCGCCTTCGCGCTGAACATAATCGATGCCTTCGATGACGCCGTATTGAACCGGGTAATACGAGGAGTCGCCGCTTTGACGATAGTCGACGGGACCACATCCCGCGATCATGGCTGCGACCGCAAGGCAGAAAGCTGCGAGAAGCGATTTGGAGTGCTCCATGACGACTCCCGGTGTGACCGGCGCGCCCGGTCGGTTCATAACGCCGAGCAGCGACCTTTCCGGCGCCACACGAGTTGCCAAGCCAGATCGCATTCGCGACCCATCATGCCGGACGGGTGCGCGTCCCATCACTTTTCCGGGCCTCTTGTCCGGGCCCGATCCGGGCTCGTCTTCCGGTGAGGGCGGAGGATCAGGATCCGGCCGCGGTGGCATCGGGGTCGGATCGTCGGGTCGGGGGCGCGGCGGGTGCTGGGGCATGGCAGCCTCGAAGAAAGTCTCAGAGCATGATGCAGCAAAGCGCATGCCCGTAGTATGGACCATGCGATGCACCGGTACGCCCGCGATGACGAAAGATCGCCGCACATTAACCCACGCTGCGTCCCCCTTTCTTACAAGTTGCCTCGGGCAATTCTACAAATGAAAGCCCCTTTGCCCGCGCAGCGTTCAGGCAAGCACTTGATCAATGCGGTTGTTTGGTGTTGGCACGCCGCTTGCGACCGGAAAAACTGAGCCGGATCTGCGCTTGTTGTGCGGACACCTCAGCGGTTGGCGACAATGGGTAATCATGGAGGCCGTGATGCGAGAGCACTCTGAAGTCGCGACGCGCGCACTGTGCGGCGCTGGCGCCATTCCAGGGGCTTGCCTTGCCGGCGTGGTGACGCTGCTCCTCGGCGGAGCGTGTTTGGCTTACGCTTTTGTCGTCCCGGGTCTGTTCGCCGCGGTCGCCGCCGCGGTGGTCGCGGCCGAGCGGCTGCTTTGCGCCGCCCGCTCGTCCACGACCAAAGCGGCGGTGATCTGGACGTGCGTCGCGTTCGGCTGGATCGTCGTCGCTTCGTCGACGCTGCACGCGCCGTTGGTCAGCGTGCGCCTGCTGCAGTGGCTGGTTGTCCTGCTTGTCGTCGCGAGTTTGGCGGGCCGTCTTTGGACGAGACTGGCGGCGTCGAGCCTCGAATGGGCGCCGTCAGGCCTTTGGGTTGCGTGCGTGGGAGCCGTGGCACAAGTTGCAACGCTTCTCAGCGCGACCGCCGCCCCGCTCGCGCGGGTCGCTGCAGTCGTCTCGATAGAGCTGATAGTGATCGGCGTGGTCAGGCTGCTGCAGGCTGGCAGGTACCGTCATGAAGCGGGCGAATCCGTAACGCACGCGGTTCCGCGCCTGAGCGCGACGGCCAATGTGACCCGGGGCACGATCGAACTTGAAACGGCGATCGCATGAGCCCGCTACTTGCGAAGTACGCATTGAGCGCGTTGATCCTGCTGACCGCGGTCGACGTAATACGGCGCCAGCTTCGTTCGAAGTCCGCCGAAGCGAGGCAAAAGGAAGCTTTGATGACTTGGGAGGATGAAGGCGGCGCTGTTCCCTAGCGACCCATACCCGCTCCACCGTGGCATGAGACAGCCGCATGCCCGCTAACCGTAGGACCCGCGCCTACGGCGTCGCGCTCCGCGCCTACGACAAGAACAGACGGCACCCGATACCGGCCCGTTTGGCCCTACGTCAGTATTGCGCCGTCAACCCAGCGGAGGCCGGAGATGTATCCAGACAGCCAAGACTTTGCAAACGCATGTGGTGTTGTGACAGCCAACGTGCGGGCGGGTCCCGCGGAATCCACACGTCACGATGCAGCGCCGGGACGGTTGCAACACGTCGGCGCGCTTTATGGCGCGTGCCCGGCAATGCAGCGTCTGTTCCAGACCATTGGACGCCTGGGACCTTCGAACGCAACGGTCATGGTCCTGGGCGAAAGCGGTTCAGGGAAGGAGCTCGTTGCGCAGGCGATCCACCAGCTTTCGGAGCGCAGCCGCAAGGCTTTTGTGGCCGTGAATTGCGGGGCGCTTCCCGAGAATCTGATCGAAAGCGAACTGTTCGGCCACGAGCGCGGCAGCTTCACCGGCGCCGCACGCACGCACCGCGGCTGCTTCGAGCGTGCCGACGGGGGAACGCTCTTCTTGGACGAGGTCACTGAGATGCCCGTGGACATGCAGGTACGACTGCTGCGTGTTCTCGAGACGGGGCGCTTCTGCCGTGTCGGCGGCGATCAGGAGATCACGGCATCCGTTCGGGTTATCGCCGCCAGCAATCGCGATCTCGGGAAGGCAGTGGCCGAAGGTCGTTTGCGGGAAGACTTGATGTACCGCTTGTGCGTCATTCCGCTGCCGGTTCCTCCCTTGCGCGATCGCGAGGGCGACGCGTTGCTGCTCGCGGAAATGTTTCTGGCGGAATTCAACGACGAGTACGGCACGGACAAGGTTTATACGCAGCAGGCTCGCGAGCGGCTCGCGGCATTTTCCTGGCCTGGCAACGTCCGTGAGCTCAAGAATGTCGTCCATCGCGGTTACGTGCTGTCGGACGACGAAGTGGACGTTGACGTTCCGGATTCCAACCACGACGCGATCATGCTGCCGCATGCCCTGCCGACGGCCGCGGTCCCCAGCATGCCATCGATCAACTCTGCGATAGCGGCGCGGACATCGGCGCCTGGCAGCGGAGCGAGAGACGTGATGATTCGCGTGGGAACATCGCTCGAGGACGCGGAGCGCGCATTGATCATGGCAACGCTGGACTCGGTCGCCGGAAGCAAAGCCAAGGCGGCGCAGGTCCTCGGGATAAGTTTGAAGACGCTATATAACCGCTTACACGCCTATCGCGGCAACGGATTTGATGCGGTGCAAGAAATGCGTGATCCCGCTCCTCGGGCGGATGTCGCAATGGCGGCGTGAAGTTTCTTGGAGTTGTAAATGGCCCTGCCCTACAATGCTGATGTTGCGGCTATAGCTCCGCGCGAGTCGTCTGGTGAGTCCATGAATGTGGCGGAAAATCGCAAGGTTCGCATTGTGCTGGTCGACGATCATGCGGTCGTTCGCGCCGGCTTCAAGCAGCTGATCGACACCACGGACGATCTAGAGGTTGCCGGCGAGGCGGGAACGGCGGCCGATGCGCTGGCCTTGGTAGCTTCGCAGCCGTGCGACGTTATGCTGCTCGACATATCGCTGCCGGACGCATCGGTTCTCGATACGGTAGCTGCACTTCGGCGTCGACAGTCAGAGCTGCCGATCCTGATCGTCAGCATGCATCCGGAAGAACAGTATGCCGTGAATCTTCTGCGCGCCGGCGCCAGCGGCTTTTTTTCCAAAGCTGGAGGCGCGGATGAATTGCTCGAAGCGATTCGTACGGTGGCCGCAGGTCGCAAATACGTGAGCGCGTCGCTTGCCGAGGCGTTGGCGCTCGCCGCGACTGGCGATGCACCTGCCCCGCCGCATCGGCAGTTGTCGAACCGTGAATTTCAGATTTTCGTTCAGCTCGCTGCCGGGAAAACCGTCACCGATATCGCCGACGAAATGTGCCTGTCGGTCAAGACGATCAGCACCTACCGAAGCCGAATCTTCGAAAAGATGGACTTCTCCCGCAACGCCGACCTTACCGCATACGCGCTGCGCCACAATTTGATGAATTGACGCTGGAGGAACGTTATTCCGCGTCCATGGGAGCTAGAGTGCGCGTTTTCGTCGTCGAGGACTCGTCGCTGATTCGAAAACGCATTATCGACAACGTCAAGAGCCTGGGAAATTTTGACGTGGTGGGTTTTGCCGAGAGTGAGCAGGAAGCGGTTGATGCGATCGTGCGCACGCAGCCGGACGTGGTCGTGACCGACATTCGATTGAAGGAAGGCAGCGGAATCGAGGTCGTACGGAAGCTCCGCCAGCAACTCACTCGCTCGACGCCGAAAATCTACGTTCTGACCAACTACGCATATCCTGAATATAAACGGCAATGCTCACTCGTCGGTGCTGACGGTTTTTTCGACAAGTCAGCCGAATACGATAGCTTCCTGACGGCTCTCCGGGCAGTCGCCTAGACTCCAACGCGTTCGGCATGGACTCTCGTGCCGCGTATCGATTTCGGGTCTTCGACGCAAATCCGCCCCCGAGCCTGGCACGACGATTGCGTAATTGATACGGGGTGCTTCGGAAGTGGAATTTCGGCAATTTTTTCCATTTCCGAACCTTGATCCACACGCGCTCGGCTTCGAGCAGAAAGGATTACAAATGCTCCACTATGCGCTGGTGTTTTTTGTCGTCGCGCTGATCGCCGCCGTGTTCGGATTCGGTGGCGTTGCTGCAGGTGCCGCGGAGATCGCGAAAATCCTGTTTTTCATTTTCCTGGTGCTGTTTGTGGTATCGCTTGTCGCGGGGCTGTTCCGCCGAGGGCCATAGCTGTCGGGAAGAGAATCGACAGCGATGCCTGTGGCGGTCTAGGCCAACACAAGAGCGCAAACACGTATCCGCACTGCAACCATGCTGTTATCTTTGGACTGCATCCATGACGGCCGATCTGCAACAGCCGGCCGACGTGGATGCAACCGCGGGCGGAGCTCCCTCCTACCTCCCCCTTCGCTTCGCCCGACTTTTTTTAAATCTTCCCCGAACTTCCACCTTCGTGCCACGGTAATTTCTACCGCTTGCGGAAAGAGCTACCGGGCGCCCGATGCCCGCCGCGGGAAAATAGGGCGACATAACAAGGGCTGAGCCCGAGCTGGCCGATGGCATGCGGTTTGCTCGGGTGGCGTAGCGTCGCCGGAAGCACGCACCAAACGTACTCATTCGATATCCGACTTATAGGAGGCCTCTATGGAACTCAGCAGCAACAGCGTTGAACGCAAGGCCAATCAAGCGCACCTCGCGGTAGACAGCGCAGCCACAAAAGCAACCGAAAAGGCGGCACCGGTGATTGACCGTGCTGCGCAAGCCGCGCATCAGACTGTCGACAAAGTCGCCCAGGCGGCTGCTCCGGCTGCGGATTGGATCAATCAGAACGCGGAACAATTGAAGCGACAACAGGAAGCGCTGCTCGAGGGTTGCCGCGGTTATGTGCGCGACCGCCCCCTGGTTGCTGTCGGTGTCGCGCTTGCGGCCGGCTATCTCGTTGGGCGCTTGGCTCGTTAAGGCAAGCCAGGCCATGGATCGGCAAGAGCCCGAGGCCGCGACCCGCGCATTGCCCCTGGGTCAAGGCGTATCCGAGCTTTGGGGCAGCGTGCGCGCACTCGTCGCCGACGAGGCGGACCTTCTCGCAGCGGAGGCAAACGTGGCGGTGCGCACGCTGGTAGCCTGCGTCATCGTCGCCGTCGCGGCAGCCGTCTTCGCGGTGCTCGGTGTAGCAGCATTGTTGGCGATGATCGCGATGCAAGTCGTGGAAAGTGGGTACTCGTGGCCCGCGGCTTTGGGACTCGCATTCCTGATCTGTGCCGTCAGCAGCGCAATGTTGATCTTCGCGTTGCGCAGCCTCACTACGCAAAAGCTGTTCGCGGCGTCGCGTCGCGAGCTGCGTGGCAGAGCTTGAGCGCGAAGGCCTGGCGATGATCGACCAACGCGCGGTACGGGCTGCAGAACACTCGGTTGCCGCCCGAAAAGCCGTCCTCGCTGCGCAGTGGTTGGCGCTGCGGACACGGGTGCGCGACGGATTGACTGAACCTGCAACACTGGGCGCGGTGGCTCTTGTCGGCGGGATCATGGGTTGGCGCTCCGCCGGCTCGCAAAAGATCGTCGACGTGGAGTGCAAATGCCCGGAGAGGCTGCGGCCGTCGCTCTTGAGCGGAGGAATGCGTACGCTCGCGATCGCCACGCTGCAGGCGGCGGCTTCCATTGCGTCAGAGGAATTCCTACGCAGCACGATGGAGCATGCTGCTAGGGACGAGGGCGCTGATGGTGCGAGGACCTGAGTCCCGGTGCAGTACGTTCCGTATGCTCAACATTGGCATGCGGTTTGCTCCAGCGTGTGAGGGTGGATCGACACCCCAATTCCACAAATTGAGGAACTGCCATGCTCAAGAAAATCATATTTTGCTTCGCGGCACTTGCCGCGGTTTCGCTGACCGCGTGTAATACCATGCAAGGTGCTGGCAAGGACGTTGAACGAGGCGGCCAGAAAGTGCAGGAAGAAGCAAAGGAAGTACAGAAGAAGATGTAGGCAACTACCCGGCACGTCGCCGCCTTCAGTCTGCGCACGGACGCGGTGACATGCCGGGGCTTGTCCCCGAATCGCTTTCACGGTGATCCCGAAACTTTTCGGGCTCGTCCTGTGCCAGTTCAAGCGGAACGATTTACACCCCGGCCCGGAGTCGCGGAAGGATTTACCACGCGCTCGCCTCGCTGATTGTAGCCGGTTACTCTAACTCACTGTAAACAATGGTTTATTTGAGTTGGCATGACGGTTGCTCAACTCTTGATGCACCGGCCTTAAACGCGAGTCCGGTTCGAGCCGGCAACTTTCTCAATCAGCCTAGGAGCGCACCATGAATTGGGACCGGGTAGAAGGCAATTGGAAACAAATGAGCGGCAAGATCAAGCAGCAGTGGGGCAAGCTTACCGACGATTCCCTGACGGAGATCAACGGCCATCGTGATGAACTCGTCGGCAAGATTCAGGAAGCCTATGGCATTAACCGCGATGACGCCGAAAGGCAAGTCAAGGAGTGGGAGTCGTTGAATCAATAGGCGCGCTCCGGCGGCAGCGCCTATTGGCCGCCCAATTTTTCCATAACGAAAAGAGGTAGGACCATGAAATTCATGATCAGAGAACTGCTCATCGCATCGACGCTGTGCGCGTTTGCCGTTGGCGTGCAAGCCGCGGATCCAGGCAAAGCGCAACGCGAAGCCGCGTACAAGACGACGGTCAAGCAAGCGGACGCCGACTACAAGACTGCCAAGGAGGCCTGCAAGGCCCGCCAAGGAAATGACAAGGACGTTTGCATGAAGGAAGCCAAGGCGGCGCACGTCAAGGCAACCGCTGACGCCAAGGCGAAACGCAAGTCCGCGGCAGCGATGGCCGACGCAAGGGAAGACAAGATGGACGCCAACTACAAGGTCGCCAAAGAGAAGTGCGACGCGATGTCCGGCGATGCCAAGGACGCTTGCATCCGCGATGCAAAAATGAAGTACAAACAATAGAAGAGATGGCGCCGTCACTCACGTGACGGCGCTGGAGCTTGCCATGGAGCAAAGTCTTTTTAGCGTCCGGCAGCGCGACGATACGCGGTGGCATGTCTACGAGACGGGGTCCACGCGGTCGCTGGCGAGTTTTGGATTCAAGGAAGACGCCGTCGAGTACGCGCGAGATCTGGCGCGCTCGAGGTCGCCAGGGGAGACCGATCTGCCGGTCGTCGATGTGAAGGGGCGTCGCGAACACGCCAGCGCGTAGGGGTTACAATCCGGGGCAGGTCGCGCACGACGTTCCCCGGACGACGCAGCAGGACGGCTCGGGCTCAACTGCGCGCAGCGATCGCATTCGACGCCGCGTGAGCTCATGTTACGCAACAGCCTCACCTTCATCCCGTGCAAGCGCAACGACAGCCGCACGGCCGGACGGGTTCTGCGACGAATATTTTTGCTCGTTCAGGATGGCCCGGGCTTCGTCGGTTGCAACTCGGATTTCGATCCGCTGTGGCCGACGGCTCCGCCGCGGCGCGGATATTTGTACCGGTGCGGCGTTAGCCGCAAGCTTCGGTAGCATCGATGGGGCGACTGCGTTCGATCCGGCTTTCGTTGCGCTTTATCGCCCCCTTGGCAATTACGTTGGCGTTGCTGGCGTATGGGCTGGTCCCACTGGTCGACCGCCTGACTCTGCGTTGGTGGGTCAACGACCTCGATACCCGTTCGCAGCTGATTGCAAATACCATGCAGGATCAGCTCGCCGAGCTCGTGGCTCAAGGAGCCGGACCGAAGATCAATAGCCTTTTCATGCGCGCCATTCAGGATGAGCGTCTGTACGCGCTCGCCTACTGCGACGACACCGGCAAGGTGCGCTTCGAAACCCCGACCTATCCTTCCTCGCTCGGGTGCCGCCCCCCCGACCCGACCGGCGAGGGCCACTCTGTCGTTCGGCTGCGGCAAGGTCCGCTGCACGTCGTTGCGCATCCGGTGTTTCAAGGCACGGAGCGAATGGGATCGCTGATCCTCGTCCACGACATGAGCTTCGTCGAACGGCGCAGCGCCGACACGCGGCGTTACCTGATCGGCATGTTCGTCGTACTCGGCGTCGTAATCTCGCTGGTCACCGTTTTCATCGCGCATCTTTCATGGCGTGGCTGGGTCAGCGGGGTGCGGGCGCTGTTGCGCGGAGAAGGCATCGTCCAACCCTTCGGCCAGGCGTCGTCATCGGAGGACGTCCATCCGCTGGCGAGCGACCTTCGCGCTTTGTTGCGCGATTTGGACATGACTCGCCGCAGCCGCGATCAGACCGCGACCTGGAGTCCGGAGATGCTGCGCGGCGTCCTGCGCGAACAGCTGCTCGGCGACGAGGTACTGGTCGTGTCGAACCGCGAGCCATTTATCCATGTGCGCAGCGACAAGGCAATCGCGCTCCAGCGACCCGCGAGCGGATTGGTCACCGCATTGGAGCCGGTCATGCGCGCGTGCTCCGGGACGTGGATCGCGCACGGCAGCGGCAGCGCGGACCGCGACACCGTCGATCGCCACGACCGCCTACGCGTACCTCCTGAAAAGCCGACCTACACACTGCGCCGGGTCTGGCTCTCGCCGGAGGAGGAAAAGGGCTACTACGCGGGTTTTGCCAACGAGGGGTTGTGGCCACTGTGCCACATCGCGCACGTTCGCCCGATATTTCGCACCGCGGACTGGGAACAATATGTGCGCGTCAATCGCCGATTTGCCGACGTGGTATGCGAAGAAGCGCGAACCGAGGACCCGGTGGTGCTGGTCCAGGATTATCATTTCGCGCTTCTGCCCCGCATGATAAGGGAGCGTTTGCCGGGGGCAACGATCATCACCTTCTGGCACATCCCTTGGCCGAATCCGGAGTCGTTCGGCATCTGCCCGTGGAGGGATGAGCTGATCGCGGGACTGCTGGGGAGCACGATTCTCGGCTTTCACACCCGATTTCATTGCCAGAATTTTGTCGAGACGGTGGATCGATTCCTGGAGGCCAGGATCGAGCGTGAATCGTCTACCATCTCCTACGGAGGCGATTTGACACGAGTCGAGCCTTATCCGATTTCGATCCAGTGGCCGCCGGAGTGGGCAAACGACCAGTTGCCGGTCGCGCTTTGCCGCGCCAAGGTGCTACGCGTCGAGCAGCTGCCGGATGACGTGCTCCTGGGTGTCGGCGTCGACCGAATGGATTACACCAAGGGTATTGTCGAACGCTTCCTCGCCGTCGAGCGTTTGCTCGAACAGCATCCGGAGTACGTCGGCCGCTTCGTTTTCGTGCAGATTGCGGCTCCGTCACGTTCGGCGCTCGAGGAATATCAGCATTTCGAAGCACGGGTACGTACGCTCGCGGCTCGGATCAACGCTCGATTTGGCCGCGACGGCTACCAGCCGATACGCTTGAAGGTCGAGCACCATCCGCCGCAGATCGTCAACGAATACTATCGCGCCGCCGACGTCTGCGTGGTGACGAGCCTCCATGACGGGATGAATCTGGTCGCAAAGGAATTCATCGCATCCCGGGACGACGAGCAGGGAGTACTGGTGCTCTCACAATTCACCGGTGCCGCGCGGGAGCTGCACGACGCACTGCTGGTGAATCCCTATCACGGTGAACAGTGTGCCGAGGCCCTTTATCGCGCGCTTATCATGCCGGCCGACGAGCAACGCGTCCGCATGCGCAGCATGCGTCGGCTGGTTCAGGAATTCAACGTCTACCGTTGGGCCGGGGCGATGTTGCTCGATGCCGCGCGCCTGCGGCATCGCCGGCGCGTCTCGCAGCGGATCGTCGAGCACCAGCGCGAAGCGACGCCGCTCCCGGAGTGAATCCCGCGCTTTCTAACTCCGGCCTAGCACGCATTCGCGAATTCGTCGGCGCGCGCTCGCTCCTTGCATTTGACATCGATGGGACGCTGGCTCCGATTGTGGCGCGGCCATGGGACGCACGCATCCCGGACGAAGTACAAGTTCGGCTGGAGGCGATGACCGCAACGCGCACGGTGGCGGTCATCACCGGGCGCGCCATTGCCGATGCGAAGCCAATGCTGGCGTTTTCTCCGCGCTACCTCATCGGCAATCACGGCGCCGAAGGAGTTCCCGGCTTCGAATCCGCGTCCGCTGCGTATGCGCGTGATTGCAGCAAATGGCTTGAAGTGCTCCGCGCAGACGATGAGGCGTGGCGCGCGATTCCCGGCATCACACTCGAGGACAAGGCCTATTCCATTGCGTTTCACTATCGGCAGGCGCCGTCGCGCGAGGCAGCGCTTCGGCTGGTGGAAGAACGCGCGGCGCAACTCGTTCCCTGGCCGCGCCTGATCCATGGCAATTGCGTGCTCAATCTCGTTCCACGCGATGCGCCACACAAGGGCGATGCGTTGCGGGCGCTGCTGGCGCATTCCGGATGCGAGCGATCGCTCTATGTCGGGGACGATGTCACCGACGAGGACGTTTTCCGGCTCAAGCTGCCGGCGGTGTTGTCGGTAGGTGTCGATCCGGGGCCGGGGAGCGCGGCCGATCTATTCCTGCCGGATCAGAGTGAGATGATCAGTCTCCTCGATGAGGTTGCGACGATGATCGAAGGCTAAACGCAAGGGTGCCCGGCACGCACGTCAGTGACGCTTCCAGTTGTCCCTGATCCACTCAACGCCGGCATAGACAGCGGCGATGCCGAAAAAGATAATGGCCAGCCAGATCAGCAGCACTACGCCGTCCCGGCCCCATTCTCCCGCCAGGATCAGCGAGTCGATCGTCATCGCGTAGTTGCTGCCGACAATTGCGCCGCTCAGCAGCCAGAGCGGTACTGCTACGAGCAGGATGCATATCAGGAAGCGTATGGTGGGGCCGACGAGGTGGCTCATGCGCGCAAGCACGCCGATCAAATTGTCGGCGTCGGCGAGTCATTGGGTGTTTCCCAGTACGTCGTGTGATCGACGAAACTGCTAAGGCGGTTCACGACTTCTCGGCTGCGAAAGCCGGAGAGCGGGCCCTCGCCGCCTCGCCAGCCGTCGGCTTGTGCGACCAATGCGAACGCGCCGAGCACCGGGCCGGCGGGCACCGGATCGGAGGACGCGTATAAATCCGCCCATTGCAAACGACGCTCCATGAGTTCGCCGATTTGCTCCTTCAGTCGATGGTCGATGTCCTCGTCGCGGTCGCGGGCAGTGTGATAGAAGAAACTCAGAATCATGAAGATGGCGAAGAAATAGAAAAGTAGAAGCGAGCCGACACGGTCGCCCACCGTGGTCGCTCCCGGCGCTGCGAGAGACTCGACCGCGTAGCCAACGCCGAACCACGCCATTGCCGCTGCAATCAGACCAAACAGCCAGAGTGCCGAGCACATTCGGACAATAGCCGGCTTGTTGTTCGAGTCTTGCTCAAGTTCCGAGAGCTTGCGGATACCAGAACCATAGGTTACAAGCCGCACCTTGCTCAAGTCGTCCATCCGGCGCAACAGATCGAACGTCACCGCGGCTCCCTGCGAGTGCGCAAGAATAACGACAACGCTGCATCGCGCAGCAAGCCAATCGAGATCGCTCTTCACGCGCGTGAGGATTGCCTGGCGAATTGCAACATTGGCCGTGAACACGGAAGCGTCGCCGAGGATCGCCGAGATTGAGACCGCAATTCGCTTTGCGGCCTCTTGCGTCACTTTGATCGGGATCAGTGCAAGCAAGCCGATGGCGAGCAGAATCAGCTGGAACGGAATCGCCACGACGAAGAAAGCGATGAAAGTGCCGGGGTAGGCGAACATCGCGTTTGCGAACTGCAGCCAGTCGGGCAGAGGCGCACCAACGCGTCGGTACTTCCGCTCGAAGAAGCGAACCAAGGCGGAGACCCGGAATACTGCATGACGGATCGCGATCCATGTCCCGTAGCTCATCAGCCAGCCCAGGAGCTTCCAGTACGATGGCGGATCGAAGGAGCGTGCCCACCAGCTTTCAGCAACGATCGCGCGAACGGCAGGACCGTTGACCGGCACGATGGCGCACACGTGTGCCGGCTCAGGCATCGAGAAGGGACGCAGCTTCAGTACAGTCTCGCCGTAATTCGGTGTGCCTTCGTCCACGGCGATAGCGCTCAGCAGAGCATCGGCCGCGGCAACCAACGCGTCGCCGTCTTCCTGGACACCGATGCCGTGAACGCACAGGATTCCGACGTCCGCCGGGGCAGCGTCGGGCGTAAGCCATGGATCGATTGAAGTGGACGCCGACACGATTTGACGTCGATCAAGTTGCCCGAACGTCGGAGTGTAGAGCGCCTATTGGATTTTCTCTCGGCGTCGCCGACCGAAACTCATGGCATCGCCGGATCACGACGCCCGAAGGCGGCGAAGGAGAACGTCGATCGAGTCTTCGCCATCCGGAGACTTCAGGCGATGCTCGCTCAGCGTCTGCACGAGCTCGGCCTTGGTGATCGTCTGGTAGTCGGAGCGGATCAGTATCCCGGCGATGGCGCGCTGCACATTGACGGACTTGGCGAGTGGGAACAAACGCGTCAGCTCTTCCAGACTCTCGCGATCGGAAAACCGATAATGTGCGAGCGTGTCCAGCGCGCGAACCTGCGCATCCGACCCGTTCATTCGTGCGATCGCCGCTGCGACATCGCGCAGCTCGGTCGCATCGGCGATCGGCCGATGGTGCAAATAGATCTGAGCGATCTGAACCTCTTCATCGTCGGAGCTCGACAATGCGCGAAGCACGCGAGCATGAGCCTCGGCGCTTCCCAAGCAGGCGAGCACGGCAGAATGAGCGACCTTGTCAGCTTGCTCCGGTGGCACTTGCAGCCCATTGAGCTCCCGGTCCAATTGGTGGTCCTTGTTCAGCGCGCACACCAGGTCCACTTCGGCCGCGCTCACGGCGCTTCCCGCCAGCCGGTCGCCGATCATGCGCATGAGCTCCGCACGTTGATCGGCGGCTGAGAGCCAGCCCAGGCTGCGCGCCAACTCGACCATGCGCGCGCGAACCGCAGGCAGATCGGCATCGCGCGCAAACTCCATGTAGCGCGTGCGTGCGACCTCATCGCGTGAGATCTCGTGGAGCGCTCCGGAAACCGCGGGCGCGCGGCGCTCCGCCTCGCTCAGCGACGCTGAATATTTCTCGATGTGGTCCAGGAACATTCGTACTTCCGCCATCTCGCGACCCAACAGCTCATGGACGAAGCCGAGCTTTTGCGCAGCCGACAAGCGGTCATCGGAGAAATGGCAGACGTCCCGGCGAAAGCCCGCCTTTGGATCGGAATCGCTCAAACCGGTCGCGCGGGCCATGGAACTTGGCGTAAACAGACCGAGCAGCTTTGGGCTTGCCCGGCCGCTGCCGATCTCGCCGCCGGACCCCGACTTGAAATAGCGGTCCAGCATCGGTCCCGCCGTGCGCCCGAGCGGCGCCTTCGAGGAAAAGCCATAGATCACCGGCACGTCCTTGAAGATGTGGCGCATGCGATCACGGTTGCTTTCACCGTGCCGCTCGTTCAATACACGCGATAGGCGCTCCGCGTCCGACTGAGAGTGCCCGGAACGAACCAGACTTCTCGCGATCTCGGCGGATGCGCTTCTCATCGCTTCCGCATTGAGCGTGTTGCAGCCGAAGAGATATACCTCCTTCAGCTGGGAGAACAGTCCAGGGCACGAGTCGCTGCACGAGACGCGCTCCATCTCGTCGACGGGCAGATACTCACGCGCATCCAGCCGATCCGAATAGAACTCCGTGCCGCCGTCAAAATGGCCGGAAATGAGAAGAACATCGCAGCGAACACCCTTGCGGCAGGCCGACTCGAGCCAATCGGGTCGACCGCTCTCCACCAGCTCGACAAACTGAAATTCGTCCCGGGACAGGTTCCGGCGGAATATGTCCTTCTCGTCGGACGAATTGACCGTGATCGTGCACACCGTCTTCTTGTCGGCGCGCACATCGTGCGCCCACGCGGCGGCCAGCAACGCGGTTAGCAGGAGGAGCTTCATGGAACCAGACATGGAAAGGCACCCGTACAAGACGGGCGCTAGTATTGCACGAGCACGCTGCCTCGGGACAGGGGTTCGCTCGGTGGCCGGGATTTTGGGCCCGAAACCCCACTTCTGCGGGGTGGCGGCTCACATGGCTTGCGGACGAGGGCGCTCGGATTGGGCCCGTTTCGCGTCGAGTCCCCACTCGATCCAGGCGCACTCGAGGCGGCTGGAAACTACTGAACTTGAAGGCGGCGGATAAGGACGTCGATCAGGTCCGCGCCGTTCGAAGACCGGAGGCGGTGCCGCTGCAGCGTTTGCACGAACTCAGGTCTGGCGATCACTTTGTAATCCGAGCGGATGAGAACGCCGGCGATGGCCGTCTGGACGCCGACGGATTCGGCGAGTGGGAACAATCGCGCGAGTTCCTCCAGACTTTCGGGATCGGACAAATGCTGATGTGCGAGCGTGTCCAGCGCGCGCACCTGCGCGGCGGAACCGTTCATCCGCGCGATCCCCGATGTAACGACGCGGAGCTCGTCCACATCGACGATCGGGTGATGGCGCAAATAAACCTGTGCGATCTGAACTTCCTCGTCATTGGGACTTGTCAACGCCAGCAGTACCTGTGCCCGAGCCTCTGCGTTTCCCAGACACGCGAGTACGGCGGCACTGGAGACCTTGCTTGCTTGCGTGGGCGACAGTTGAAGCCGATGAAGGTCCTGGTCCAGCCCGCGGTCCTTGTTGAGCGCGCAAACCAGGTCTACTTCGGCAGGAGTCACGACGCCTCTCGCAATCTGCTCGCTGATCATTCGCATAAGCTCGGCTTGCTTCTCTGCCGGCGAGAGCCAGCCCAGTCGGACAGCAAGCTCGAGCATCCGCGCGCGAACTGCAGGTTGGTCGACGTCGCGTGCAAATTCGACGTACCTGGCCCGTGACGCTTCATCGCGAGCGATCTTCTCGAGGGCCCGCGAAACCGCAGGCACTTGCCGGTCGGCTTCGCCGAGCGATGCAGAATATTTCTCGATGCGCTCCAGGAACATGCGCACTTCCGCCATCTCGCGGCCGAGGAGCTTATGGACGAAACCGAGCTTCTGCTCCGGCGATAATCGATCGTCGGAAAAATGGCAGACATCCTGCCGATACGCCGCTTGCGGATCCGAATTGCTCATCCCGCTGGCGACGACCAATGAGTGACCGGCAAACTGATTGAGCAGCTTGGCGCTTGCGCGGCCGCTGCCGACCTCCCCGGTTCCGGCAGATTGGAAGTGGCGGTCCAGGAAAAAGGCGGCCGTCGGTCCGAGCGGCGCAACCGACGAAAAGCCATAGATCGCCGGCACGTCCTTGAAGATGAGGCGCATGCGATCTCGACTGCTTTCGCCGTGCCGCGCGCTCAACGCACGCGACAGGCGGTCTGCGTCGGTCCGCGAGTACCCCGAGCGGACGAGACTGCGCCCGATCTCGGCGGAGCCGCTCCTGACGGCTTCCGGATTCAGCGTGTTGCAGCCGAAGAGATAAACCTCCTTCAGTTGTGAAAACAATCCGGGACACGAGTCGCTGCATGAGACGCGCTCCATCTCGGCAACGGGTAGGAACTCACGCGCCTCCAAGTGTTCCGAGAAGAATTCATTGCCCCCGTCATAATGCCCGGAGATGACGAGAACATCGCATCGGATACCCTGGCGGCACGCTGATTCCAACCAGTCGGGCCGGCCGCGCTCCACCAACTCGACAAACTCATATTTGCTCGGGGGCAGGCTCCGGCGAAACGCTTCCTTTTCGTCGGCGGAGTTGACGGTGATGCTGCAAACAGTTTTCTTTTCGGCGTTCGCATCATGCGCACAGACAGCGGCCAACAACGCGGTCAGGAAGAAAAGCTTGGTGAAAGGACGCATTGGACCCTTAACAGATGGCGTACACGGGAAGCGAATGACATTGACTGGCAGCAACCATCAATAGAAACATTTTTCGTGGGCACTGTCCGTACGCAAACGCACATGGTTGTTGCGGAGATGCGTCGCATAACGCGACCAGGATTTCCGGATTCTTGCGGCTATCGTGCTAGTACCAGTTGAGGTCGAGAATTTTATGGACTTCATGGCCTGCAGTCCGTCAGCCCCATTCTTGTTTTGGTGTCCGTCCGCGGAGTTGCTGAGGTAGGACTCCCCCTTACAATGCTAACGATTTGACGCTTGAAGAACCGAATGGAGGCGAGGAGAGAAAAGAGAAAGGCCGTCAGCACCGTCGGACGGCCTTGAATTTCGAAGTGGTGGCGAATTAGGGACTAGAACCCCGGACCTATACCTGAATTTTGTGAGGTTCCGCACATAGCACAATAATTGCTTCGGTAGCCCACGGGGCGGTGACCGCGGGCTAACGCGGCGATAGAGGCACTGCCACCGTCAGAAGCTGCCGCGTTGCGACTGCAATCGCACGGAACTCAGCACCTAACGAGTGGGAAGGTCAATGTGGAAATCCGGCACCGCGGCATTGCTGACAGTAGTTGTTGCAGGCTGCACGGCACCCGAAAAAGTCCGAGCACCTGAACAAGTCCAGGTACCCGACCAAGTCCAGGCACCCGAACAACGTCAGAAACGCGAACAACGCCAGAAACGCATCGCCGCAGACCAGGAACGCATCGCCGAGCACTTGCAACGCGATCTCGGCCCGCTCTGCACGTCTGCTGGCCTCACTCCGGGCACAGGCGCCCATGCACGATGCATGGACAGTCTCTACCGGCTGGAGTTAGAACGACGGGCAGCGAATCGCCTCCTCCCGAAATGAAGGAGCGCGGTGCCTAGTTACAGAACGACAGACCGACGAGAAGGTCCTATCCACCGTTAGCGCCGGCAGACCCTTTCGAAACCCGCTTCGTCAGCAGAATCTCTACGGGCTGCGTCGCGCCAACGCTTTCAACAGTCAGACAACGCGGTAACTTCCCGGGCAATCCGGCATCGCACTCGCTGCAGGAGGGAGTCTCGCTTGGCTCCCTCCTGCACCGTTTGACCTTACGCAACGCTTGTCTTGCGGGTCTAGGGATGGTCCCTAGGTGTTTGATGTGTTTGGTGGCGAATCAGGGACTCGAACCCCGGACCAAAGGATTATGATTCCTCTGCTCTAACCAGCTGAGCTAATTCGCCGAAAAGGGCGCAAATTATAGGCGATCCGACGGCTTGCCGTCAAAGCGGCGCGACGATCTGGCGTTAAAGCCCGGTCGACTTGTGAATCAACGCAAAATACCAGCGGTACGGCAATATTTGCAGCAGTTTGAGCGTGTTGGTAAAGCGACGCGGGAAGTGAATTTCAAATTTGCCCGCGCGCAAGCCTTTGATGATGTCGGCCGCCGCTTCCTCTGCGGTGATCAGCGCGGGCATCTTGAAATCGTTGTGATCGGTCAGCGGGGTTTTCACGAATCCCGGGTTGATGAGATATACACCCAGGCCCTTGGGATGCAGGTCTAGATAGAGTGTCTCGGCGAAATTGATCACTGCCGCTTTCGACGCGCCATAGATCAGGGCTTTCGGCAAACCCCGGTAGCCGGCGACGGACCCTACGATCCCGATGGCCCCGTGGCGCTGCGCGAGCAAGGCCGGCAGTACCACGGCACAGGTGCTGATCACGCCGTGAAGATTGGTTTTGAGCAGTGCCATTGCGTTGGCTTCGGTGAGTTCCCACGCGCGAATCTCGGCGTGGGTGCCGGCAACGATGAGCACCAGGTCGATACCGTCCCAGCGGCTGCGCACGCGTTCCCAGGCCGCGGAAACCTGGGAGCTGTCGGTGTAGTCGAGCGCTTCCACAACTGCTCGCGGACCGCCTCCCGCAATTTCGACCAGAAGCTCCGCTTTGCGTGCCGACAATGCAACGCGTGCGCCGGCAGCAAGCAACGCTTTCGCGGTTGCGGCACCAATGCCGGTCGAGGCGCCGATTACCCAGACGCGGCATTCGTCCCATGGCGGGAGCGCAGGGTTGAGCGCCATCAGCGTTTGCGAAACGCGGGCATGACCTCGCCAGTGGCGCAGCCCGCCAATGTCGAGTGGAACCCCGCGCGTGCGGCAGCTTCAAATCTCAAGCTCACTAGCAGATCCTCATTGTGATTTCTTGAACCAGATCAGCGCCCCGCACGCGGCAAGCTTGAGCACGCAGGGAACGAATGCATAGACGATGGCCAATGCAGTAAGTGCCGCCGGGTCGCGGCCACCGGGAGCATAGCCCAGAGCGGATAAGAGGGGCAGCGCGATGCCGGCTGCAAGTGCCAGGTTCAGTTTGGTCGCCAGCGTCCACAGACCGAAATAGCTGCCGGTCGCTTCCATGCGGCCGCGACGCCCGATGACGTCGGCAAGAAGCGAGGGCGGCAGTGCGAGATCCGCGCCCAGCGCAATTCCCGACAGCACGCAGATGACAGTGAAGGCCACGGTATCACCCGCCCCCAGCCGCGATGCCCACACGAATGCGGCGATTGCGAGAAGCATGGCCGCGAGCCATGCATGGGCCTTGCCGATCCTGGCCGACAGTCTCACCCACAGCGGCATCCCTGCCGCCCCCGCGATGAAGTAGAGCGCCAGAAACATTCCCTGCCGCGATTCCGCATCGAGGACATCGGCGATGAAGAAAAGCACCAGCGTTGCCGGGATTGCGGCGGCGATGCCGTTGAGCATGAACACGAGAAGCAGTCGCCGGAACAGCAGATCGGCGAGCGGTCGCGACAAAAGCAGGCGAAAGGACTGCCTTGTCGCCGACGCGATGGGCGCAGCGCGCGTATTGGGGGTCAAGGTGACCGTGATCGCCGCGCAAACAAGCGTAAAAACCGCAAAAAGCAGCGCAAACCGCGCGAGCCCGCCATCGTCGCCGCCGAGAAAACCGGGCAGCACCGCGGCGATAACGACGCCGAATAGCGCGAGCCCCTCGCGCACCGCAGTGATCCGGGTGCGCTCAACCGGATCACTGGACAGCTCGGCCCCCCACGCCTGATGATTGATCGTCGCCAAGCTGAAAGCGCCGTAGACAAGCGCGAGTGCAAGCGAGAGCCAGGCGATCAGCGGAGCTTCCGCGCGAGGCAGCGGCGTGAACAAGGCGATCATTCCAAGCGCAAGCAACGGTGCCGCGAGCAACAGCCAGCGCTTGCGTGCGCCGCCTCGGTCCGAGAGCACACCGAGCAGCGGGTCGACGACGCCGTCCGCAAGGCGCAGTACAAGCAGCACGCTGCCGAGCACTGCCAGGTCTACGCCAAGATGATCGCCGTAGAATTTTGGCAGATGCACATACAAGGGAAGCGCTGCCATCGCCAACGGCATCCCGAACAAGCCATACGCGGCAAGCGTTGATACGGGAACACGGGCAAGCGGGGCCGCCGCCGCGCTCACTAGGGCTCGCCTAACAGCTTCTTGCGCAGCGCTGGCTCGGAGGTGCGGGGATCCAGCCAGATGCCGAAAAATGCCTTGGCGAACTCGCGATCCTGGATTTCGCCGATCGCCTTCCCGTTGTAGTAGTAGCGAGCGCCGGACTGCGGAAGATTGACGCCGACGATCCTGTCCCCATCGACGACGTCGGGGAAAATCTGCTTCATCAGTGCGCCCCAGCGCGCGCGCCGATCCGGCGTGCCGTAGCCGAGCTTGGCGATTTCATCGACGCTGCGCTCGGCGATCATGGCACCGACCAGGCTTCGATGATAGACAAGCTGCAGCGCGAACGGCTCTTCCGGCGACCAGCTACATCGCGAGCGGTCGATACAATAATAATAAGCGCTGTAGACGGACATGCCGAGAAATGTCAGCCGTCCGCCACCTTTTGCTTCCAGGTTCGGCACAAGCGAGATAACCGCGGCCGGTAGGGGTGGTGCTGCCGTTTCGGCGGCTGCGTTGCACGGAGCCGTTGCAAGGAGCAATGCGCTAAGGAGCAACCAGTGTGTACTGCGCGACATCGGTGGTCTCGCTGGCAAAGCCGGCAGCGCAGTACGCAAGATAAAAGCGCCAGCAGCGGATAAAGCGGTGGTCGAAGCCTTGCGCGCGCACCTTGTCGACGTTGGCATCGAAAGCGGCGACCCAGCGCTTGAGCGTCTCGGCGTAATCCTGGCCGAAGCGGTGCACGTCGTCAACTTCCAGCCTCGCGGCTGCCACATGCATGTCGAACACGTCGGGCGAGGCCAGCATGCCACCCGGGAAAATGTATTGCTGAATGAAGTCGCTTGTCTGCCGGTATTGCTCGAAACGGTCGTTTGCAATCGTGATGGTCTGAACGCAGGCACGCGCACCAGGCTTCAACGCTTCCCGCACCGCGCGAAAATAGGCCGGCCAGTAACGCTCGCCGACCGCCTCGAACATCTCGATTGATGCAACGCCGTCAAACTGGCCGGCAACGTCGCGATAATCTTTAATGCAGAACTCGACATTCGACTGCAGGCCCGTCGCGGCCACGCGTTCCCGGGCGTATGCCGTCTGCGCATCGGAAAGGCTGACCGCTGTGACTCGGCATCCGGCTCGCGCTGCACATTCGGCGAAGCCGCCCCAGCCGCACCCGATCTCCAGCAGGTGTGCCCCTTCCTTCGGCGCGAGCTGTTGCAGAACGCGCTCGTATTTCGCTTCCTGCGCCGAAGCGAGCGATCCCGACAGGTCGCCCCCGAATAGCGCCGACGAATAGCTCATCGTAGAGTCGAGCCAGAGACTGTAGAAGTCGTTGCCAAGATCGTAGTGAGCGACGACATTGCGGCGCGCCCGGCGCTTGGTATTGCTGCGCAAAAGGTGCTTTGCGCGAAAGACCAGTTGGCGCCACCATCGCCCGTAGAAGGCGACCTCCAGAGATCGCTGGTTGAGTGCGATGAGGGTCAGCAGCGCGGTGAGATCACTGGTTTCCCACCTGTCATCCATGAACGCCTCGGCGAATGCAACGTCGCCGCCCGTAAGCACGTCGCCGCACAGTTTCCAGTCGCGAAGCGTGAGATCCACTTCGCCGTCGAGCGCTCCCACCGCCCCACCCGGACCAAAACGCCGGGTGATGCCGTCCGGTGTGGTCAGCGTCAAGGCACCGAAGTCCATGCGCTCGAGCAAGGTAAACAGAATGCGCGCCGTGGCGGGCAGCGATGCGCTGCGCGCATTGGCGGACAAGGTGGAGTCGAGTGTGTTCATCGCGTCGTTCGTTGCAGCGGTGGCTGCGGCTTGGAAATATAGGGCACGCGCTTGAACCAGAGCTTGATGGCCTGCCAATGAATTCGCATGATCACGCCGAGCGTGAACCACCGGTATTGCCACATCAGTCCGTGCACCGCGTTCGGTGACAGCGGTTCGGCCACGCCGGAAATCGAGGTCTCCAGCAATGCGCTGCGCTCCTCGCCGTCGCCGTCATCGTAGTCGATGCGCGCCAGCCAGCGCTCGGGCCCGAAATGGAATCGGAAGGTGTAGTCGCCCTTGACTTCGCAAAACGGCGACACGTGAAACGCCTTTCGGCTCTGAAACGACTCGCCGTCGATAAGCGGCCGTCCGTCCGGATGCGCCAGCAGATAATTGTGTCGTTCACCGAAAGTATTGCAGACCTCGCAAAGTACGGCGCGAACGGCGCCGCCGCGGTCGTGGCAGACCCAGAAGCTCACCGGATTGAAAACGTATCCCAACATCCGGGGAAATGCGTAAAGCACGATCTCGCCCTCGGCGGCGACTGACTCGGCGGCAAGCAGTTTGCGAATCCACGGCTCCAACGCGCTGCCGTCACGCTCGCCGTGATCGCGGTCGAAAAAACTCACCAGCGCGCGCCGGTTGTGCGCAAGCCCCAGCCGCGGGAGGTCGGCGAGCCGCGACAAAGGCAGCGCGAGCGAGAACGCGTCGTAGGCGAATTGGTTGCCGACCGGCCGCAGGCGGCGATGCAAGACCATCCCATGCACAAGGTTCGGAACGGAGATATTCATGGTAGCCATTAAGCCATTACCCCGTTGCGCTATTACGCCGCCGCGCGCTCGCTCATCAAGGTCTCGAATCGCGCCGCGATACCTTCGGCGACGATGTGCGCCGAAGCGAGCCCATCTTCATGAAACCCGTGACCCATCCAGGCCCCTGCGTACCACGTGCGCTGCTCGCCTTGCAGGTGCGCGAGCCGCTGCTGCGCGGTCTCCGAAACGCCTTTCACCATGGGATGCGAGTATTCGAATTCAGCGATCTGCGTCCCCGGCCGCGGCTCGAAAGGCGGATTAAGCGTGATCATCAAGGGCGTTTGGAAAGGCAGGGGCTGCAGCCGATTGAGCCAATAGCTGACCGCTACAGGATCTCCGGCTGCGATGTCGGCTGGGGCAATATAGTTCCACGCCGCCCATGCGCCGCGCCGCTTGGGCATGAGCCGCGTATCGGTATGCAGCAGGACGCGATTGGCCTGATAGCGAATGCTCCTCAGCAGCCGCGCCTCTTCACCCCACGCGTCGGCGAGCAAGGTCAGCGCCTGTTCGCTGTGACACGCCAGCACCACCTGATCGAATCGCTCGCCCTGCACCGAATCGGTGCTGACCTCGACGCTATCGAGCCGCCGCCGGACCCGGCGCACTGCACTCGATAGGCGCACGTCGGAAAGACCGGCGCCTATCCTGTCCACATAAGTTCGCGCACCGCCGACTACGGTGCGCCATTGCGGCCGTCCGCAAATCTGCAGCAGCCCATGATAGTGACAGAAGCGGATAAACGTCGGCAGCGGGAAGTCGAGCACGTCCCGCTCCGGGACGGACCATATCGCTGCCGCCATCGGCAGCAGATACCATTCCCGGAACGGCATCGAATAGCTGCCGGCGTCGAGGAACTCGCCGACTGTCACGTCATAGACACGGTCCTCGAGGTGCATTGCCGTAGTCTCACGGTTGAAGCGCACCAGGTCGCCCAGCATGCGCCAGAATTTCGGTCGAAGCGCATTGCCAGGTTGCGCAAATAGCGAGCCGAGGTCGGTTCCCGCCCACTCGACGTCCGCTGAGTCGCTGCGGACCGAAAACGACATCGTGCTGGGGGCCGAGGTTATGCCGAGCTCGTCGAAGAGCGCTATGAGCTTCGGGTATGTCCGGTCGTTGTAGACCAGAAAGCCCGTATCGACCGGAGCGTTGATACCGTCGAGCGTAACGTCGACGGTATGGGTGTGGCCTCCCAGGTAATCGTTGGCCTCGAAAAGCGAGACCTCGCATCCCTGTTTCCGAAGCAGCCACGCGCATCCCAGGCCGGCGATGCCGGAGCCGATGATCGCGACGCGCACCGTATTCCTCCCCTGAAGGTGTGGCGCGAGCAGCGGGTCACTGCCCGCCGAGAATTTAGTCCAGGCGTTGCGCCGCCGCCCCAGATCTCTGCATACGCAAGACGATGGTGGATGGATTCAAATTTGGCTCACGCGCCCGGGGCGCGACGCTTTAGTCGCGTGTCAAGGCAGGGACGGAAGTTTAGCGGAGCGCGACCAACGCGCTTCAACTTTTCGGAAGCGCGGGCTTGGCGGCCAGCATTCGTTCTACAGCGCCGATGAGGTCGCCGTTATCGGGCTCGACGCGGGTACCGAAGCTCGTGACTTGCTTGCCGTCGCGATCGACAAGATATTTGTGAAAGTTCCATTTGGGACTCTGCCCCGTGCGCGCGAGCAGCTCGGCATACAAAGGATTGGTCTTGATGCTGGTCACACTCGATTTCTCGAACATCGGAAACTCGACGCCATAGGTCAGGCGGCAGAATTCGGCGATCTCCGTGTTGCTGCCGGGCTCCTGGCCGCCGAAATCGTTCGAAGGAAACCCGACCACGACCAATCCACGGGACTTGTATTTTCGGTAAAGCGCCTCGAGGCCCTCGTACTGATGCGTGTATCCGCAGTAACTCGCGGTATTGACGATCAGCACGACCTTGCCGCGGTACTGGCAAAGCGACTCGGGTTTTCCGGTCTGCAGGCGGTTGAAGGAGTAGTTCAGCACCTCCGGGCAAGCGTCTGTCGCGGGCGGCGGACTCTCGGCCCGCGCCGCGCTGCTCAAGGCGATGGCCGTCAACGCAGCAACGGCGACGGCGATCCACGGGCGAAAAAGCATGGCGCTCACGTCCTGAGTTCAGCTTCGTTGGTTGGACAAATTACGTCTAAAGCAAATCGTGTCGTGGACAGACCGGATACTAGATTCTAAAATAACTTGATGATAAGCCCCTGTCAATTCACCGTCCTGGACAATTCTCTGCCGTGGACCGCTCTATTGTCCTGCTGAACATCAGCGCCGTCGAGCGCGAGACGGGCCTGTCCAAAGACGTACTGCGGGTGTGGGAGCGTCGCTATGGCTTTCCCAAGCCCGGCCGCGACGATAACACCGAGCGCCAATATTCGCCCGAGCAGGTCGCCAAGCTGCGGGTGATCAAGCGCTTGATGGATACCGGAATGCGGCCAGGCAAGCTGATGCATCAGCCGCTTGCCGAATTGAATGTCCTTGCCGACACCCGCGCGGGGCCGCGCCGGGAAACGACCGCGCCGGTGCTGGAGCGCGACGTGCTCGCGCTGGTCAGGAATCATAACGCTCCGGCGCTTCAGCACGCATTCGCGCATCTGTTGATGCGGCAGGGCTTGCAGCGCTTTGTGCTCGAGACAGTTACCGCGCTCAACCGTGCGGTAGGTGAAGCGTGGATGCGCGGCGATTTGCAGGTATTCGAAGAACACCTGTATACGGAGTTGCTGCAAGCTGCATTGCGTAGCGCGATCAATGCATTTCCGCGCCTGTCGGGTGCGCCGACAGTTCTGCTCACCACTTTTCCGGGAGAGCAGCATGGCCTCGGCCTGTTGATGGTCGAGGCGCTGCTGGTGCCCGAAGGCGCGCAGTGCATTTCGCTGGGAACACAGACGCCGCTCGATGACATCGTGCGCGCCGCGCTTGCGCACAAGGTCCATATTGTCGCGGTGTCGTTTTCTGCCGCGTTTGCGCTGCGCCAGGCGGGCGACGGTCTTGCCGAGCTGCGCCGGCATTTGCCCGCCTCGACCCACATCTGGGCAGGCGGGGAGATGACCCGCCGATTGCGCAAGTCGCTTCCCGGGGTGCGGCTCATTCCCGATCTCAGCGAAGCGATCGGCGCGCTTCGGATCGATTGAGGCGGCGGACCCCGCAACTGGCCCCGCGCCGCCACGGTATCATCGAACGCGATGACAGCGATTCTCCTGCTCGCGCTGCTGCTTGCGGGCGCGTCGACTTATATCATGTGGGCCCTGCATGAAGTGGCGCAGGGCGCGTCACCTTGGTGGTTCGTTGTCGGCGCGCCATTCGCCTATCCTGCGCCGGTAGTCGTGCTGGTGAGCGCCTGGTTCGCATTGAGCTGGATCTGGCGCACGCCGCGGCCATCGAACGCGCAACTCGACTTCGCAGGCAGCGTCCGGCTGTTCATCGGGGAAGTGTTGGCGGTCGCCATGTCCTGGCCGTTGATAGCCTTGCATCGGCTGGTGATACGCGATCCCGCACCGGCGCCCGCGCGTCTGCCCGTCATTCTGGTGCACGGCGTGATGGTCAACGACGGCGTGTGGTTCACGATGCGACGCTATCTTGCGCGGCACGATGTAGGCGCGGTGTACACCATCAACTACGGTCCGCCGTACGGCGACATCGAACACTTCGCCGAGCAGCTCGGCGCCAAGATCGAATCGGTCTGCGCGGCCACCGGAGCGGCGCGGACCTTGCTGGTATGTCACAGCATGGGAGGGCTGGTCGCGCGGGCGTACGTTCGACAGCGCGGCCCGGCGCGCATCGAACGGATCGTTACCATCGGAACACCGCATCACGGCAGCATGTTCGCCCGAGGGCTTATCGGACGATGTCTCGCTCAGATGTGCCCGGGCAACGCGTGGCTGGCGGAGCTCAACCGTGACGAAGCGAACCCGTCTGCGGTTCCGATTACGTCGATCTGGTCACGCCACGACAGTTTGGTCGCGCCGCAGGCGAGCAGCGAGCTGGCGTGCGCGGAGAACGTTGCGGTTGTCGGCGTGGGTCACAATGCGCTACTGAATGAGAAGCGCGTACTGACGCTTCTTCGCGGTTTGTTAGCTTAGCGGAAAGAGCGCTTTACCGTGACGAGCAGCCAAACATGGCTAGCCTCTGCGCGGCGTGCTGTGGTAGTTGAGTGGTAGTTGACCTAAGACAGTAGCCTACAACTGGTTTATCATAGTGTTAGCGATGGTAGCCGTACCTTGGTCGTCGCACGCGACCGGGCGCGAAGTGGGCTCGCATGCGCTATGGCGAGACAGTGCTGTACCGGCGGCCCGTTGAACGAGATTTTGTATTAAATGGGGATGATAACGCCACCACAACTTGGGAGAATGAAATGAAGAAGCCGGTCTGGATTCCTGTTGCGCTCGCGCTTCTGTTAACTGCTTGTGCGGGGCGGCCAATCACACCCGAAGGGTATGGCGGCTACATCGGATTCTTTGCGCGACATCCAAATCCGAATCGTCCGAACGTTGTCATCGACGACGATGCTTACGTGATTTTGGACCAAGAGCCGATTCACATCAAACTGAAGCAAGGCAAGAGCCCTGTGATTGTGTTTAGGCTCGAACTAGGCACGCCGTATGTTTTTGCCGACGACCCTATCACGATTGCACCCGTGGGAGCGAGCATAGTACTTAAAGGTCTCGAGTGCCCTGTTAAGGGGACAGGAGCCGCACTACAAGTTTTGGTCTGCACATATGATGACCCAACCGTGGAAGGGAAGTACAGCTTCACCCTCAGAGTGAAGAATAGAGCAACAGGAAAGATTTTGACTTCGGATCCAACAATTGTGAATGGCTAGTGTGATGTCCAATAAATAACTGGACAATTCATT
>JRHI01000643.1_pt1 | contig 36031 bp, 50 predicted proteins | sample 215371 | NCBI WGS metagenome assembly JRHI01 (sample SAMN02929681, study PRJNA255918) | sediment metagenome | biome: cave system; feature: Ice Cave; material: Sediment; isolation source: sediment from deep within a dark volcanic ice cave with no known source of... ...
CCGATCGACCAGCCGTTCCTGATGCCGATCGAGGACGTGTTCTCGATCTCCGGCCGCGGCACGGTGGTCACGGGCCGTATCGAGCGCGGCGTCGTCAAGGTCGGCGAGGAAATCGAGATCGTCGGCATTCGCGACACGCAGAAGTCGATCGTCACCGGAGTCGAGATGTTCCGCAAGCTGCTCGACCAGGGCCAGGCCGGCGACAACGTCGGCTGCCTGCTGCGCGGCATCGACAAGGAAGCCGTCGAGCGCGGCCAGGTCCTGTGCAAGCCCGGCTCCGTGAAGCCGCACAAGAAGTTCAAGGCCGAAGCCTACATCCTCACCAAGGAAGAGGGTGGTCGGCATACGCCGTTCTTCACCAACTACCGTCCGCAGTTCTATTTCCGTACCACCGACGTGACCGGCGTCTGCACGCTGCCGGCCGGCACGGAAATGGTGATGCCGGGCGACAACGTGACGATGGATGTCGAGCTCATCACGCCGATCGCCATGGAGGAGAAGCTGCGCTTCGCCATCCGTGAAGGCGGTCGTACTGTCGGTGCCGGTGTCGTCGCCAAAATCATTGAATAAGGGCAAGGAGGAGAGCGCCCCGGTTCGGGCGCTTCTTCTTTTGGAAGAGTGCGGGACATGAACGGCCAAAACATTCGCATCCGTCTCAAGGCATTCGATCATCGAATTCTCGATGCCTCGACGCGGGAGATCGTCAATACGGCGAAACGCACGGGCGCTGAGGTTCGCGGGCCGATCCCGCTGCCGACGCGCATCGAGAAGTTCACCGTCAACCGTTCGCCGCACATCGACAAGAAGAGTCGCGATCAGTTCGAGATGCGCACGCACAAGCGCCTCCTGGACATCGTCGATCCCACGCCGCAGACGGTCGATGCTCTGATGAAGCTCGACCTGGCGGCAGGCGTCGACGTCGAGATCAAGCTCTGAGGATTTTCCGGGCCGGCTAAGTCGCCAAGGGTTCAAACGAAAAGGAAGGAATGCTTCTCATGCGTTCCGGGGTAATTGCACAGAAGCTGGGCATGACCCGCATCTTCACGGAGGCCGGAGAGCATATCCCGGTGACCGTGTTGAAGCTCGACAATGTCCAGGTCGTCGGTCATCGCACCAACGACAAGAACGGCTACACCGCGCTGCAGCTCGGTGCCGGCACGCGCAAGCCTGCGCGCCTCACCAAGGCCGAGCGGCAAAACTTTGCCGTCGCCAAGGTCGAGCCGAAGCGCAAGCTGGTCGAGTTCCGGGTGTCGCCTGAGAACCTGATCGAGGTCGGCGCGCAGATCACCGCCGACCACTTCATCGCCGGCCAGTTCGTCGACGTGACCGGCTCGAGCCAGGGCAAGGGCTTTGCCGGCGCCATGAAGCGCTGGAACTTCGGTGGCCTGCGGGCGACGCACGGCGTCTCGCTCAGCCACCGCAGCCACGGCTCGACCGGCCAGCGCCAGGACCCGGGCAAAGTGTTCAAGGGCAAGAAGATGGCCGGCCACATGGGTGCGGAGCGCGTGACGACGCAGAACCTCGTCGTCGTGAAGACCGATCCTGCGCGCGGCCTCGTGATGGTGCGCGGCGCCGTCCCCGGCTCCAAGGGCGGCTGGGTGCTCGTGCGCGACGCCGTCTTGAAGAACCCGCCGAAGGATGCCCCGCGTCCCGGCGCCTTCAAGCCCCGCAGCGGCTCCTCGGATGCGCCGCAATCGACCGAGCCGAAGGAGACCGCGTGATGAAAGCCGACGTCACCACGCTCGAGGCCTCCAAGGCCGGCACGGTCGAGCTCGCGGATGCGATCTTCGGCCTTAAACCGCGGCCCGATCTCATCCACCGCATGGTGCGCTACCAGCTCCTGAAGCGCATGGCCGGCACGCACCACGCCCAGGACCGTTCGGAAGTGAACGTCACCGGCAAGAAGATGTACAAGCAGAAGGGCTCCGGCCAGGCCCGTCACGGCGACAAGTCGGTGCCGCAGTGGCGCGGCGGCGGCAAGGCCTTCGGGCCGAAGCCGCGCAGCCACGCGATCGAGCTTCCCAAGAAGGTGCGCGCTCTCGCGCTGCGCCACGCGCTTTCCGCCAAGGCGCAGGCCGGCGAGATCGTGGTGCTCGACAAGGCCGCCTCCGAGGACGGCAAGACCTCCGCCCTCAGGGACCAGTTCGCCAAGCTCGCGTGGAGCAACGTGCTGATCATCGACGGCGCCGAGCTCGAGGCGAGCTTCGTGCGCGCGGTGCGCAACCTGCCCAACATCGACGTGCTCCCCGTTCAGGGCATCAACGTCTATGACATCCTACGCCGCAAGACGCTGGTGCTCACGAAGGCGGCGATCGTCGCGCTGGAGGAGCGCTTTAAGGACGCGGCCAACGGCAAGGCGCGCGCGGAGGCCAAGCCATGAAGCCGCATAGCCCCTACGACGTCATCGTCTCGCCGGTGATCACCGAGAAGTCGACGCTGGTGTCGGAAGCAAACCAGGTCATCTTCAACGTGGCGCGCAACGCGACCAAGGTCGAGATCAAGTCGGCGATCGAGAACCTGTTCAAGGTGAAGGTCAAGGCCGTGAACACCATCGTGCGCAAGGGCAAGCTCAAAACCTTCCGCGGGCGCCGCGCGCTGCAGGGCGACACCAAGAAAGCGATCGTGACGCTCGCCGAGGGTCACCACATCGACCTGGCGACCGGGCTGTAAGGAGACGGGACCATGGCACTCAAGACATTCCGTCCGACGACACCCAGCTTGCGCCAGCTCGTGCAGGTCGACCGCAGCCAGCTGTGGAAGGGTCCGCCGATCAAGACGCTCGTCGAGGGCAAGACCAAGACGGGCGGGCGCAACAATGACGGGCGCATCACCACGCGTCACATCGGCGGCGGCCACAAGCAGCGCTATCGTCTCGTCGATTTCCGCCGGCGCAAGTACGACGTCCCCGGCAAGATCGAGCGGCTGGAATACGATCCCAACCGCACGGCGTTCCTCGCCCTCGTCAAATACGAGGACGGCGATCTCGCCTACATCCTCGCCCCGCAGCGCTTAGCCGTCGGCGACCAGGTGGTCGCGGGTGAGAAGGTCGACGTGAAGCCCGGCAACGCCATGCCGCTTGCGGGCATGCCGATCGGTACCATCGTGCACAACGTGGAGCTGAAGGCCGGCCGCGGCGGCCAGCTCGCGCGCTCCGCCGGCGCCTTCGTGCAGCTCGTCGGCCGCGATTCCGGCTGGGCGATCCTGAAGCTCAACTCGGGCGAGACGCGTCGCGTGCGCGCCGAGTGCATGGCGACGATCGGTGCGGTCTCCAATCCGGACCACTCCAACACCGTGACCGGCAAGGCCGGCCGTACGCGCTGGAAGGGAACCCGACCCACTGTGCGCTCGATCGCCATGAACCCGATCGACCATCCCAACGGCGGTCGCACCAAGGGCGGCAAGCATTGGGCGACGCCGTGGGGCAAGCCCACGAAGGGCGCCAAGACGCGCAAGAACAAGTCGACCGATAAGTACATCATCCGCAGCCGCAAGGCGAAGAAGAAGTAGGCCTTCGCGGCTCTAGGAGAACACGTATGACACGCGCAGTTTGGAAGGGTCCGTTCGTCGACGGCTATATCCTCAAGAAGGCGGATAAAGTGCGTATGTCGGGCCGCAACGAGATCATCAAGATGTGGAGCCGGCGCTCAACGATCCTGCCGCAGTTTGTCGGCCTGACGTTCGGCGTCCACAACGGCCATAAGCACGTTCCCGTGGCGGTGACCGAGGACATGATCGGGCACAAGTTCGGCGAGTTCGCGCCGACGCGGACGTTCCACGGGCACAGCGGCGATAAAAGAGCGGTCAAGTCGAAGTAAGGCGAAGGCGAAGAATTATGGGCAAGCCCAAACGCGAGCGCAGTCTGCCGGAGAACGAGGCGCGGGCCGTCGTGCGGAACCTGAGGGTTTCGCCGCGCAAGCTCAACCTCGTCGCCGGTCTGATCCGCGGCAAGAAGGTCGATACCGCGCTGGCGGACCTCGAGTTTTCGAGAAAGCGCATCGCGCAGGACGTGCGCAAGGGCGTCATGTCGGCGGTCGCCAACGCGGAGAACAACCACAACCTCGACGTCAACGACCTCATCGTCTCGGAGGCGTGGGTCGGCAAGAACCTTGTGATGAAGCGCTTCGCCGCGCGCGGCCGCGGCCGTGCCAGCTCGATCATGAAGCCCTTCGCGCAGATCACGATCATCGTGCGCCAGACGGAGGAGGACGCCTCCGCCAAGAAGCGCGTGAAGAAGACGAAGGAAGCCCCCAAGGGCGCCGGCAAGCCCGCTGCGCAAGCGAAGGGCGACAAGCCGCAAAAGCAGGGCAAGCCGGCAAAGCCGGCCGCCGCCAAAAGCACCGCCAAGGCCGGTAAGTCCGGCAAGGAGACCGTTTAAATGGGCCAAAAGGTCAACCCCGTCGGCCTGCGCGTCGGCGTCAACCGCACCTGGGACAGCCGTTGGTTTGCGGGCCGGGGCGAGTACGGCCGGCTGCTGCACCAGGACATGAAGATGCGCGAGCACATCATGCAGCAGCGCCGCCAGGCCGGCATCGCCAAGGTCGTCATCGAGCGCCCGCACAAGAAATGCCGCGTCACCGTGCATACGGCACGCCCGGGCGTGCTCATTGGCAAGAAGGGCGCCGACATCGAGAAGCTGCGCAGCCAGCTCGCGCGCTTCACCGATTCCGAGGTGCACCTCAACATCGTCGAGATCCGCAAGCCAGAAGTTGATGCAACTCTCGTTGCCGAGGCGATTGCCCAGCAGCTCGAGCGCCGCGTCGCTTTCCGTCGCGCCATGAAGCGCGCTGTGCAGTCGGCGCTGCGGCTTGGCGCGCTCGGCATCCGCATCAACGTCGCCGGCCGGCTCGGCGGCGCGGAGATCGCGCGCACGGAGTGGTATCGCGAGGGCCGCGTGCCGCTGCACACGCTGCGCGCCGACATCGACTTCGGCTACGGCATCGCGAAGACCGCCTACGGCGTCATCGGGATCAAGGTCTGGATCTTCAAGGGCGAGATCATGGAGCACGATCCCATGGCGTCCGAGAAGAAAAACACCGAGCTGCAGGAGAGCGGCGGCGGCGGGCGCCGGCGTGACGGCGACAGGGACCGCGGAGGCGATCGGGGCGGCGAGCGCCGCGACCGCGCGCCCGAGCGTCCCGCCGAGGGCGCCGGGGAAAAGAAGGCCTAAGGACCAGAGACGATGCTGCAACCAAAGCGCACGAAATACCGCAAGGCCTTCAAGGGCCGTATCCATGGCAATGCCAAGGGCGGCACCGATCTGAACTTCGGCTCGCACGGCCTCAAGGCGGTGGAGCCCGAGCGCGTCACTGCGCGCCAGATCGAGGCCGCACGGCGAGCGATCACGCGCCACATGAAGCGCGCCGGACGCGTCTGGATACGCATTTTCCCGGACCTGCCGGTGACGAAGAAGCCGGCGGAAGTTCGCATGGGCTCCGGAAAGGGCTCACCGGAGCTGTGGTGCGCACGCGTGAAGCCGGGCCGCATCATGTTCGAGCTTGACGGGGTGACGGACCAGATCGCACGCGAGGCGCTCGTGCTGGGTGCGGCCAAGCTCCCGATCAAGACGCGCATCGTGACGCGCATCGGTTGACGAGGGTTTCGAGATGAAAGCGAATTCAATGCGGGACATGTCCATCGACCAGATCGAGGACCAGGTCGACAAGCTCAAGAAGGAGCAGTTCAACCTGCGCTTCCAGCGGGCCTCGGGCCAGCTCGAGAATACGTCGCGCGTGCGCGCGGTGCGCCGCGACATCGCGCGGCTTCTGACGGTTGCCCGTTCCAAGCGGGCTGGCGGCGCCAAACGCGCTTCGAAGGAGTAATCACGATGCCGAAGCGCGTACTGCAGGGCGTGGTCGTATCCGACAAGAACAACAAGACGATCGTTGTCGAGGTCGAGCGCCGCTACACGCACCCACTGTTCAAGAAGACCGTGCGACGCACCAAGAAGTATCACGCGCACGACGAGAACAACGCTTTCAAAATCGGCGACCGGGTGGAGATCATCGAGAGCGCGCCGATCTCGAAGAACAAGCGCTGGACGGTGGTAACCGAAGGCCGCTAGCGGCCGCGAGGCGAAACGAAAGCTTTTGAGCCCGCCGGGCTCGATGAAGGAAAGAGGCCGCTTCTAGCGGCAGTTGGAAAGGACCGATGCGATGATCCAGATGGAGACGAATCTCGACGTCGCTGACAATTCGGGCGCCCGCCGTGTGCAGTGCATCAAGGTGCTGGGCGGGTCGAAGCGCAAGTACGCCACCGTCGGCGACACCATCGTCGTGTCGGTGAAGGAGGCGATCCCGAAGGGCCGCGTCAAGAAGGGCCAGGTGATGAAGGCCGTAGTGGTGCGGACCGCCAAGGGCGTGCGCCGCCCGGACGGCTCGCTCATCCGCTTCGACCGCAACGCGGCCGTGCTCATCAACCCGCAGGGCGAGCCGGTCGGCACCCGCATCTTCGGGCCGGTGACGCGCGAGCTTCGCGCCAAGAACCACATGAAGATCGTGTCGCTCGCGCCGGAGGTGCTTTGATGGCGTCGCTGAAGATCAAGAAGGGCGACCACGTGATCGTGGTCACGGGCCGCGACAAGGGCAAGCACGGCGAGGTCGTCGAGATGCGGCCCAACGAAGGGCGCGCAATCGTGCGCGGCGTCAACGTCGTGCGCCGGCACCAGCGCCAGACGGCGTCGCAGGAAGGCGGCATCGTCTCCAAGGAGGCGCCGATCCAAATTTCCAACCTCGCTCTCGAGGACCCCAAGGACGGCAAGCCGACGCGCATCGGCTTCAAGTTCCTCGAGGACGGCACGAAGGTGCGCTTCGCCAAGCGTTCGGGCGAAGTCATTCCGGAGAAGCGATAAGCCATGGCTGACAAAGAGAAACCGGCGAAAGCGGCTGCGGGCGAGTCCCCGAAGGCCGAGAAGGGCGCTCAGGGAGCGCAGGCCGCCAAGGGCGGCAAGTCGGATAAGCAGGGCAGGGACAAGAAGGGTGCGGCGCCCAAGACGGCTGCGGCCCCCGCCGCTCCGCGCCCAAAGGACTATCGTCCGCGCATGAAGTCGCACTACGAGAAGGTGGTGCGCGAGGCCCTGACGAAGAAGTTCGCATACAAGAACCAGATGCAGGTGCCGAAGCTCGAGAAGATCGTGCTCAACATGGGCGTCGGCGAAGCGGTGAACGACCGCAAGAAGGTCGACAGCGCCGCGGGCGACCTCGCGCTCATCGCTGGCCAGCACCCCGTGCAGACGCGCTCGCGCAAGGCGATCGCGACCTACAAGCTGCGCGAGGGCATGCCGATCGGCGTCAAGGTCACCCTGCGCGGCGACCGCATGTACGAGTTCCTCGATCGCCTCGTGACCATCGCGCTGCCGCGCGTCAAAGACTTCCGCGGGCTGAACCCCAAAAGCTTTGACGGGCGCGGCAACTATGCGGTCGGCCTCAAGGAGCACATCGTGTTCCCGGAGATCGACTACGACAAGGTCGACCAGATCTGGGGCATGGACGTGATCGTGTGCACGTCCGCCAAGACCGACGACGAAGCGCGCGAGCTTCTGCGTGCGTTCAACTTTCCGTTTCGCAGCTAGAGGACCTCGGGATCAGCCCGAAAGGCCTTTGGAGGATTTAGATGGCCAAGACAAGCTCGGTTGAGAAGAACAACATGCGGCGCAGGCTTTCCGCGCAATATGCGGAGAAGCGCAAGCGCCTAAAGGCGATCGCCGGCGATCGCAAACGTCCGGCAGAGGAGCGCTTTGCCGCGCGCATCAAGCTCGCCGAGATGCCGCGCAACTCCTCGCCGACGCGGATCAGGAACCGCTGCGAGATGACGGGCCGCGCGCGCGGCTATTACCGGAAGCTAAGAATGTGCCGCAACCAGCTTCGGGATCTTGCGAGCCAGGGGCTCATCCCGGGCATGACCAAGTCGAGCTGGTAAGGGAAGAAAACGATGTCAATCAACGATCCCTTGGGCGACATGCTCACGCGCATCCGCAACGCGCAGATGCGGCGGCGTCCCAAAGTGGTGACGCCCGCTTCCAACATCCGCGGGCGCGTCCTCGACGTGCTGGCGGAGGAAGGCTACATTCGCGGCTATACGCGCGTCGAGCAGAAGGGCGCGCTGCCGACCTTCGAGATCGAGCTCAAGTACTACAATGGCCAGCCAGCCATTCGCGAGATCAAGCGAGTGTCGACGCCGGGGCGGCGGGTCTATTCGCCAGTCCGCGATCTCCCAACCGTCGCCAACGGTCTCGGCGTCGCTATCCTGTCGACGCCCAAGGGCGTGATGTCGGATTCGAAGGCACGCGAAGAGAACGTCGGCGGAGAGATCCTCTGCAGTATTTTCTAGGTGAACGTCCCCGGCTCGCCCGGTCCTTAGAGGTTTGAACGCTCATGTCGCGCATCGGTAAAAGACCCGTTCCCGTCCCGTCCGGAGTGACGGCGACCGTCACGGGCCGCACGATCAAGATGAAGGGACCGAAGGGAGAGCTCTCCTTCACGGTGCCCGAGGAAATCAAGGTGGAGAAGACCGCCGACGGTGTCGATCTGTCGATAGTCGAGGACACCAAGATGGCCCGCAGCATGTGGGGCATGTCGCGCACGATGGTGTCGAACCTCGCGCACGGCGTGACAACCGGCTACTCGCGCACGCTCGAGATCCAGGGCGTCGGCTTCCGCGCCTCCATGAAGGGCAAGGACCAGCTGCAACTCAACATCGGTTTCTCCCACGATGTCGTTCACAAGATCCCGGCCGGCGTCGAGGTCAAGGTGGCCGGCGCCAAGCAGGACGTGATCACGGTGTCCGGCATCGACGCGCAGCTCGTCGGACAGGTGGCAGCAAACATCCGCGCCTCGCGGCCGCCCGAGCCCTATCAGGGCAAAGGCATCCGCTATCAGGGCGAGTACATCTTCCGCAAGGAAGGCAAGAAGAAGTAAGGACGAAGGTCATGACCTCGCTCAACAACCTGTTTGCCCGTCGCAAGTCGCGCGTTCGCCGCGTGCTCTCGACGCGCGCCGCCGGGCGCCCGCGGCTCTCCGTGCATCGCTCCTCGAAGCACATCTATGCCCAGGTGATCGACGATGCGGCCGGCACCACCGTCGCCGCCGCCTCCTCGCTCGAGAAGGACGTCAAGGGCTCGCTCAAGACCGGGGCCGACAAGGCGGCCGCGATCGCCGTGGGCAAGCTCATCGCCGAGCGGGCAATCAAGGCCGGCGTCAAAGAGGTCGTGTTCGACCGCGGCGGCTATCTCTACCACGGGCGCGTGAAGGCGCTCGGAGATGCCGCGCGCGAAGGCGGCCTGCAGTTTTAGAAAGAGGATTTCATCGTGGCACGTCCCCAAGGAAGAGACCGCGGCCGGGATCGCGAGGATCGCGATAGCGAGTTCACCGAGAAGCTCGTTCACATCAACCGCGTCGCCAAGGTCGTGAAGGGCGGCAAGCGCTTCGGCTTCGCCGCGCTCGTCGTCGTGGGCGACTTGAAGGGCCGCGTCGGCTTCGGCCACGGCAAGGCCCGCGAGGTGCCCGAGGCGATCCGCAAGGCGACGGAAGCGGCAAAGCGTGCGCTCGTGCGCGTGCCGCTGCGCGACGCACGCACGCTGCACCACGACAGCAATGGCCGTCACGGCGCCGGGCGCGTGCTGCTGCGCTCGGCTCCTCCCGGCACCGGCATCATCGCCGGCGGCGCCATGCGTGCCGTGTTCGAGATGCTCGGCGTCCATGACGTCGTGGCGAAGTCGATGGGCAGCACCAACCCCTACAACGTGGTGCGCGCGACCTTCGACGCCCTGAAGGGCCAGGAGAACCCGCGCGGCGTGGCGGCACGCCGCAACAAGAAGGTGAGCGAGATCGTCTCGCGCCGCCGCGACGGCTCGGTGGCTGGCGACGCCGCCGCCGAAGCGTAAGCCCAGCGCGCGTGCGAGATACGCAAGGAACGAAGTGACATGGCTGCCAAGAAGACCATCACCGTCGAGCAGATCGCCAGCGCCAACCGGCGGCCGGCGATCCAGACCATGACCCTGCGCGGACTGGGTCTCGACAAGCTCCACCGCACGCGGGAGCTCGAAGACACCCCGTCCGTCCGCGGCATGATCAACAGTATTTCCCACCTCGTGCGCATCGTGGAAGCGCGCGCGGCGAAGCCGGCCAAGAAGGCCTGAAGGATCAAGTCCGATGCAGCTCAACGACATCAAAGATAAGCACGGCTCCCGCAAGTTGCGCGTGCGCATCGGCCGCGGCATCGGCTCGGGCGTCGGCAAGCAGGGCGGCCGCGGCGGCAAGGGCCAGACGGCGCGCACCGGCGTCGCGATCGGCGGGTTCGAGGGCGGTCAGATGCCGCTCCATCGGCGCCTGCCCAAGCGCGGCTTCAACAAGTGGCGCCCGAAGGACTTCAACGAGATCAACATCGGCTCGCTGCAGCAGGCGATCGACGACAAGCGGCTCGACGGCTCAAAGCCCGTGGACGCGGCAGCGCTCGTCGCTGCCGGCCTGCTGCGCCGGGGCAAAGATGGCCTGCGTCTGCTGGGCGGCGGCGAGATCAAGGCCAAGCTTTCGCTCACCGTCGATCACGCCACGGCTTCCGCCAAGGCCGCGATCGAGAAGGCCGGCGGATCGATCAAGCTTATCGCGAAGAAGGTGCTGCCGGCGGACGAGGCCAAGAGGAAGAAGTCTCAGGCCAAGAAGGGAAAATCGGCTAAGAAGGCAACGAGCGGGGCGGACGAGGAATAAGCCGTCCGTGGCCAAGAAAAGCGCGCAATGCGACCGGCATTGCCGCCTGCGGGACGGGCCACCATCTTAGCCGGGCAGACAGCAAGGGGCGAAGCGCGCTAGCACAAGCGCGCCCGCTGGGAGAGAACGAGCCATGGTATCCGCAGCCGAGCAGCTTGCCGCAAATCTGAACTTCGGCGCCTTCGCCAAAGCCGAGGATCTGAAGCGGCGCATCTATTTCACGCTCGGCGCGCTCGTCGTCTACCGCTTCGGCACCTTCATTCCGCTGCCGGGCATCAATCCCACCGCCTTTGCGCAGACGTTCAACGCCAACGCCTCCGGCATCCTCGGCATGTTCAACATGTTCGCTGGCGGCGCGGTGCAGCGCATGGCGATCTTCTCGCTCAATATCATGCCCTACATCTCGGCGTCGATCATCATGCAGCTCATGAGCTCGATGTCGCCGAAGCTCGAGGCCTTGAAGAAGGAAGGCGAGCAGGGCCGCAAGCAGATCAACCAGTACACCCGCTACCTTACCGTCGTGCTCGCTGCATTCCAGGCCTACGGCATCTCCATCGGGCTCGAGAGTTCGCACAGCGCCGTCGGCCCTGTGGTCTTAGACCCCGGCTGGTTCTTCCGCATCACCACTGTGGTCACGCTTGTCGGCGGCACGCTGTTTCTGATGTGGCTCGGCGAGCAAATCACGCAACGCGGCGTTGGCAACGGCATCTCGCTCATCATCTTCGCAGGCATCGTGGCAGGCCTGCCCTCCGCGCTCGTCGGCCTGTTCGAGCTCGCGCGCACCGGCTCGCTGTCGGCGGGCCTGCTCATCGTGCTGCTGGCGGTGATGCTGTTCGTTGTCGGCGCGATCGTCTTCATGGAGCGGGCGCAGCGGCGGCTGTTGATCCAGTACCCCAAGCGCCAGGTCGGCAACCGCATGTTCCAGGGCGACTCTTCGCACCTGCCCTTGAAGCTCAACTCCTCCGGCGTCATCCCGCCGATCTTCGCCTCATCGCTGCTGCTGCTGCCGATCACGGCCGCCCAGTTCACCGCCGGCCAGGGCCCCGACTGGCTCAATACCATCGTCGCCTCGCTCGGGCGCGGCCAGCCGCTGCACATCCTGCTCTACGTGGCGCTGATCGTGTTCTTTGCGTTCTTCTACACGGCCGTGGTGTTCAATCCGAAGGACACTGCCGACAACCTGCGCAAGTACGGCGGCTTCCTACCCGGCATCCGCCCCGGCGAGAAAACGGCCGAGTACATCGACTACGTCCTGACCCGCATTACCGTCGTCGGCGCCATCTACCTCGCGGCCGTTTGCGTCCTGCCCGAGCTTTTGATTTCCTACGCCGCCGTGCCGTTCTACTTTGGTGGCACGTCGCTCCTCATTGCGGTTAGCGTCACGATGGATACAGTGGCTCAGATTCAGAGCCACATGCTTGCCCACCAGTACGAAGGCCTGATCAAGAAAGCTAAGCTCAGAGGCGCTTCAAGAGGACGCAGATGAACCTCATCCTGCTGGGGCCACCCGGAGCAGGCAAAGGAACGCAAGCCGAGGCGATTACCGAAAAGCGCGGTCTCGTTCAACTTTCCACCGGAGAGATGCTGCGTCAGGCCGTGAAGGCCGGAACCCCCATCGGGCGCGAGGCGAGCGCGATTATGGAGGCGGGTGGGCTTGTCCCGGATAAGATCGTCATCCAGATCATCGCCGAGCGGATCGCCGCACCCGACTGCGCCAAGGGGTTCATCCTCGACGGCTTCCCCCGCACTCTGAAGCAGGCCGCCGCGCTCGACGTGTTGCTCGCCAGCCTCGGCAAGCAGATCGACGCCGTCATCGAGATCAAGGTCGACGACAAGGTGCTCATCGACCGCATCTCCGGGCGTTACATGTGCGCCAACTGCGGGGCGAGCTACCATGACACCAACTGCAAGCCGAAGGTCGAGGGCGTGTGCGACCGGTGCGGTTCGAAGGCCTTCGTGCGGCGCGCCGACGACAATGCCGAGACGGTTAAGAACCGGCTCATGGCCTACTATCGGGAGACGGCCCCTTTGATCGGCTACTACTTCGCCAAGGGGAAGCTGCGGACGGTGGACGGAATGGCCGCAATTTCAGAGGTTTCGCGGCAGGTCGACGGCATTTTGGCGGGGGCCTCGGCGCCTTAAAAAAGCCGTTATCCGCCGGTTGACGGCTGGTTATGGCTCGGTTACAACACTCCACTTTTTAACGCACCTCCGAGGAATTTCAGCCCGCGGGCAAACGGGCTGGAAATGGTGCGTTTTTGGCGTGGGATCACTGCGGAAGACAGCGCGGCCGGTCTTCCGAGCGGCGGCAATCAGGACCTCAGGAGAGACGTGTGGCCCGAATCGCAGGCGTCAACATTCCGACGCAGAAGCGCGTCGTCATCGCACTTCAATATATTCATGGCATCGGCCCGAAGTTCGCGAAGGATATCTGCGAGAAGGTCAACATTCCGGCCGAGCGCCGGGTGAGCCAGCTCACGGACGCCGAGATCCTGCAGATCCGCGAGGCCATCGACCGCGACTATCTGGTCGAGGGCGATCTGCGCCGCGAGGTAATCACCAATATCAAACGTCTGATGGACCTCGGCTGCTACCGCGGCCTGCGCCATCGCAAGGGGCTGCCCGTCCGCGGGCAGCGCACGCACACGAATGCGCGCACGCGCAAGGGCCCGGCCAAGGCAATCGCCGGCAAGAAGAAAGCTTGATGAAATTCTTCGAGGGCGGCCGGGAGCCGCTTTCGATTGCATATGACGGACCGGCGCGAGCGCGGTCTTGGGAGAGTTGATGAATGGCTAAAGAGCAAGCAGCGCCGCGCGCCCAGAAGGTGCGCAAGCGCGAGAAGAAGAACATCACGTCGGGCGTTGCGCACGTCAACGCCTCGTTCAACAACACGATGATCACCATCACGGACGCGCAGGGCAACACCATTGCCTGGTCCTCGTCCGGCACCAAGGGCTTCAAGGGCTCGCGCAAGTCGACGCCGTACGCTGCCCAGGTCGCGGCCGAGGACGCGGGCAAGAAGGCGATGGAGCACGGCATGAAGATCCTCGAGGTCGAGGTCTGCGGGCCGGGCTCGGGCCGTGAATCGGCGCTGCGGGCGCTGCAGTCCGTCGGCTTCCAGATCACCTCGATCCGCGATGTGACCCCTATTCCGCATAACGGCTGCCGGCCCCGCAAGCGTCGGCGCGTTTGACGAAGAGCGCCGGTTCCGGCGCGCGACGGCCGCTCATTTGCCGGCCGCTTTGATTTCAAACTGGTGCGCCTGCGCCGCTGTCGGAGCGCAGGCATCACGCTAAGCGAGGCCCCCCGTGGTGAACGTTCTGCAAAAGAACTGGCAAGACCTGATCAAGCCCGGCAAGCTCGAGGTGAGCCCCGGCCGCGATCGCAGCAAGGTGGCGACCGTCGTCGCCGAGCCGCTCGAGCGCGGCTTCGGCATGACGCTCGGCAACGCGCTGCGCCGCGTGCTGCTGTCGTCGCTGCAGGGCGCAGCCATCAAGACCGTACAGATCGACGGCGTGCTGCACGAGTTCTCCTCGATCCCGAGCGTGCGCGAGGATGTGACCAACATCATCCTCAACATCAAGGAGATCGCGCTGCGCATTCACTCCGAAGGCGTGAAGCGCATGGTGCTCAAGAAGGAAGGCGGCGGGCCCGCGCGCGCCAAGGACATCGAGGCGGGCTCCGACGTCGAGATTCTGAACCCCGAGCACGTGATCTGCACGCTCGACCAGGGCGCCTCCATCCGCATGGAGTTCACCGCCGACATCGGCAAGGGCTACGTGCCGGCCGACCGCAACCGGCCCGAGGATGCGCCCATCGGCCTCGTGCCCGTGGACAGCCTCTACAGCCCCGTCAAGAAGGTGTCCTACAAGGTCGAGAACACCCGCGAAGGTCAGATCCTCGACTATGACAAGCTGACGATGACGGTCGAGACCGATGGCTCGGTCAAGCCCGAGGACGCCGTGGCGCTGGCCGCCCGCATCCTGCAGGACCAGCTCGCCGTCTTCATCAACTTCGAGGAGCCGACCAAGGCCGTCGAGGAGACGCGTCATCCGGAGCTCGCGTTCAACGCGGCGCTGCTCAAGAAGGTCGACGAGCTCGAGCTGTCGGTGCGCTCGGCGAACTGCCTGAAGAACGACAACATCGTCTACATCGGCGACCTCATTCAGAAGACCGAGGCCGAGATGCTGCGCACGCCGAACTTCGGGCGCAAGTCGCTGAACGAGATCAAGGAGGTTCTGGCCTCCATGGGCCTGCACCTGGGCATGGAAGTGCCGAACTGGCCACCCGACAACATCGAGGAGCTGGCCAAGCGCTTCGAGGACCAGTATTGACACGACGTGCGATCCCGGCGCGTGAGATCAGCCGATCTAGCGACACCGGGGCCACGAATTCACGCGCCTAGCGAGGTGAGGCCATAGAACCTCCCCGTTAAACAACCTAAGGGACCTGACATGCGACACAGAAAGCTGGGGCGGCGCTTCAGCCGTGACAGTAGCCACCGCCAGGCCATGTTCTCCAACATGGCGGCCGCGCTCATCAAGCACGAGCAGATCGTGACGACGCTGCCGAAGGCGAAGGACCTCAAGCGCGTCATCGACAAGTACATCACGCTGGCGAAGCGCGGTGACTTGAACTCACGGCGGCTTGCGGCGAGCCGGCTGCGCGACGAGGCCATGGTCAAGAAGCTCTTCGACACGCTTGCCCCCCGTTATAAGAACCGCGCGGGCGGATATTCGCGCGTCGTCAAGGCGGGCTTCCGCTACGGCGACAGCGCACCCCGCGCCGTGATCGAGCTCGTCGATCGCGACACCTCGATCAAGGGCAAGGAAGACCGCGAGCGGCACGAGGCAACGCTGGCCGAGAAAGCCGAGGCCTAGGGCCTCGTGCGTTCGGGGCCGCGCGCTTCGTCGAATTGGCTCTCAGGTGTGGGTATTTGGCTCCTCCGGCGCCGCGCACCTTGGTGACGGGTAGCGTTTGCACACGCGCCTTTCCCGGCCAGAGTTCTGGCGCTCCCTCAACCGGGACGGTAATGCTCGTCGTCGCGACCGCGGGGCCCAAGCGCCCCTGCACAAAAGTCCGGCGCGAGGATGAAAGGGAGAGCTCATGCCTACTGCGACGGTCCTGGTCACGGGTGCGTCCGGCTTCATCGCCAAGCATTGCATCGCCGAGCTTCTGCGCAACGACTTCTCCGTGCGCGGGACCCTGCGCGATTTGAGCCGCGCCGATGCCGTGCGCAAGAGCGTCGCCCGGGCCGGGGCTGACGCGTGCAGCGTGGATTTCGTCACGGCCGACCTCCTGAGCGACGACGGTTGGCAGATGGCGATGGAGGGCTGCACGTTCGTGCTGCACGTCGCCTCGCCGTTCCCGCTGCAGGAGCCCCGGCACCCGGACGATGTCATTCGCCCCGCGCGCGAGGGCGCGCTGCGCGTGCTGAAGGCGGCGACGCAGGCCGGCGTCAAGCGCGTCGTCATGACGTCCTCCGTCGTCTCCATCACCCTGCCGTGGCCGGAGGCACCGCTGGGCCACGTCTTCACCGAAACCGACTGGACTAATCCGGAGCGCCCCGACATCACGACCTACATCAGGTCGAAAACGCTCGCCGAGCTTGCGGCCTGGGGCTACGTGAAGAGCGAACCACGCGCGCCCGAGCTTGCCGCTGTGAACCCGGCGATCGTGTTCGGTCCGGCTACGGATACCGACATTTCGTCCTCGCACGAGGTCATCAAACTGATGGCGAAGGGAGCCTATCCGGCGGCCCCGAAGGTCGGCTTTCCCATCAGCGACGTGCGCGACGTGGCGGCAACGCACGTGCTGGCGATGACCAAGCCCGAGGCAGGGGGGAAGCGCTTCCTCACCGCGAACGGCTTCCTGCGCCTGATCGAGGTCGGCCGCCTCGTTGCCGACGCGCTTCCCGATCTGCAGGGCAAGGTGCCGCGTCGCCAGCTACCCGATTTGCTGGTGCGCGCTGTCGCAATCATCGACCGGCGCCTGAAGGCGGTGATCCCCGATCTTGGCCATCCGCGGCCCATCTCGAACGCCCAGGCGCGGAGCGTGTTGGGGCAGACGTTCCACTCAGCGCCCGAGGCCGTCAAAGCCGCGGCGCTGAGTCTGCGCGAACTGGGGGTCATCTGACGCGCGACTGGGCCGGAAAGCCGGAAGCTGGACGCTTTGCCACAGCTTTCCGGGAGGCCCGTTGACCCAAGCTTTCGCCGGCCATTGGCGTGCCGTATAGAGAGCGCAAGAGGCGCTGCTTTAGACATCATTTCCGGTTGGAATGCTGCAAGATGACCTTGACCAAACCCCGTCTCAGGACGCGCATCGTCCTCCTTGCTAGCGCCTGCCTCGTGGCTGCCGGCGTGAGCGCCCAAGCTCAACAGCGCGAGCCGCCACCCTCGCGCCCGGCGCTGCAATATTCGTACTCGCCGATCGTGCGCAAGGCGGCCCCGGCCGTGGTCAACGTCTACGTGCGCTCCCGCGTGCAGACGGTCGATTCGCCCTTCGCCAACGATCCGATCTTCCGCATGTTCGGGCAGGGCTTCGGCATACCGCGCGAGCGGGTGCAGAGCTCGCTCGGCTCGGGCGTGATCATCAGCGGCGACGGCGTCATCGTGACCAACACGCACGTCGTCAAGGGCGGCACCGACACGCAGATCCGCGTAGCGCTCGCCGACAAGCGCGAGTTCGACGCCAAGATCGTCGCCCAGGACGACAAGACCGACCTCGCGGTCCTCAAGATCGACAGCCACGAGGGCTCATTCCCGTTCCTCGAGTTCTCCAACTCCGACCAGATCGAGGTGGGCGACGTGGTGCTCGCCATCGGCAACCCCTTCGGCGTCGGCCAGACCGTGACGAGCGGAATCATCTCTGCGCTGGCGCGGACCGAGATGGCTCAGTCGGACACGCAGGTGTTCCTGCAGACGGACGCGGCGATCAACCCCGGCAACTCGGGCGGCGCGCTCGTCGACATGCAGGGCAAGCTCGTCGGCATCAACACGATGATCTTCTCGCAGACGGGCGGTTCAGTCGGCATCGGCTTTGCCATACCGTCGAACCTCGTGCGCCTCGTTGCCGACAACGCGATCGCCGGCCGCAAGATCGAGCGGCCCTGGCTCGGCGCGCAGATCGATACCGTCACCCGCGAAATGGCGGCGAACCTCGGTATCGAGCGCATCTCCGGCGCCGTGGTCACCAGTCTGTCGAAGAACGGCCCTGCCGCGCAGGCCGGCATCGAGCTCGGCGACGTGATCGTCAGCGTCGACGGCTTCGAGGTCGGGGACGCGCACTCGGTGCACTACCGGCTGACGACCAAGGGCGTCGGCAATACGAGCCGCCTCGGCGTCATCCGCAAAAAGCAGCTCACCCAACTCGACATCGTGCTCGTCACCGCGCCCAAGCCCGGCAAGGACGACGTGCGCAATCTCTCCGGCAACAATCCCTTCGACGGCGCGCGCGTATCGAATATCTCTCCGAGCGTCGCCGACGAATTCAGCCTGCAGGAGAACGAGGGTGTCGTGGTGGTTGCCGTGCGCAAGGACGGTGTCGCCGCACGCCTGTTCCAGCCGGGCGACATCATCGTGCAGGTCGGCAAGACCAAGATCACCGACGTCGTCGCCCTCGACGAGATCACGCGCGCTCCGCAGCGGTTGTGGAGCGTCGTCATCAAGCGCGGCGACCGCGTGCTGCAGCTTCAACTGTCCGGATGACCTAGTGGCGACGCTGTTCGAAGCCGCCGGCCTGGAGAAAAGCGCGCCGCGCCCGCTCGCCGACCGGCTGCGCCCAAAGACGCTCGCCGAAGTCGTGGGCCAGGATCAGCTCGTCGGGTCTGAGGGCACGCTGACCCGCATGCTGGCGAGCGGGCGGCTGCCGAGCCTCATCCTGTGGGGCCCGCCCGGTTCCGGCAAGACGACGGTGGCGCGGCTCCTCGCCAACGAAACGCAGTTCGAGTTCGAGCAGCTTTCGGCGATCTTTTCCGGCGTGCAGGACCTGCGCAAGGCCTTCGACCGCGCCAAGGCCCGCCGCGAGCAGGGACGCGGCACGCTGCTGTTCATCGACGAGATCCACCGCTTCAACCGCGCCCAGCAGGACAGCTTCCTGCCGCACATGGAGGACGGGACCATCACGCTCGTCGGCGCGACGACCGAGAACCCGTCCTTCGAGCTCAACGGTGCGTTGCTCAGTCGCGCGTCCGTGCTCGTGTTCAACAGGCTCGACGAGGCCGCGCTGGGCGAGCTTTTGGACCGCACCGAACACGCCGAGAAGCGGCCGCTTCCGCTTGATAAGGATGCGCGCGAGGCGCTGATCGCGCTCGCCGATGGGGACGGGCGCGCAGTGATCAATCTTGCGGACGAGGTGTTCGCCGCGGTCAAGGCCGGTGCTCCCCCGCTCAACCGCGAGACGCTCACGACGCTAGTGCAGCGGCGCGCACCGCTCTACGACAAGTCGCGCGAAGGGCACTACAACCTCATCAGCGCGCTGCACAAGTCGGTGCGCGGCTCCGATCCCGATGCCGCTCTCTACTGGCTTTGCCGGATGCTCGACGGCGGCGAGGATCCGCTCTACCTCGCGCGCCGGCTCGTGCGCATGGCGATCGAGGACATCGGCCTCGCCGACCCCAACGCCCTCGTGCAGGCGCTGGCGGCGAAGGATGTCTACGACTTCCTCGGCAGCCCCGAGGGTGAGCTGGCGCTGGCGCAGGTCACGATCTACCTCGCCACCGCGCCCAAATCGAACGCGGGCAACACGGCCTACAATGCGTCGATGCGCACCGCGAAGGAGCACGGCAGCCTGATGCCGCCGAAGATCATCCTCAACGCGCCGACGAAGCTCATGAAGCAGGAAGGCTACGGCGCGGGCTACGCCTACGACCACAGCGCCGAGGAGGCGTTCTCGGGCCAGAACTACTTTCCCGACGAGATGACAGATCGGCCGCAGTTCTACGATCCGCCCGGCCGCGGCTTCGAGGCCGAGATCAAGAAGCGGCTGGAGCATTGGGCCAAGCTGCGCCGCGAGCGCGGCGGCAAGCGCTAGCCCAGGCTTCGCGAAGCGACGACAAACCGCGCCTTCGCGAAGCCGTCACATTTGCGGGGCAATTCCCCACTTCGCGAGATCGCGCCTTACAACTATACTAGCCTCAAGCCGTGAGGGGCGAACGAAGGGGGTCACTCGATGGTCAAGTTCGTCGATCTTTGGCGCGGGCATCCGATCAACGAGTCCGTCACCACGCCCTGCATCGCGCCCCACGACCTGACGAACCTCGAGGGCGAGCACGTCCCGCTCGGGTTCCCGGTGTTCCACAACCAGTGTGCCATCCGCATGGGCGTCGCGCTCCGCCGCGCGGGCGTGCAGGAGCGGCAGCTCGGAGGGTGCTCGACCTGCTCGGTGCACCCCAGCTCCGACATGCACTTCATCAACGCGAGCCAGCTTGCCAACTCGCTCGCGCACGCCAGCATCCCGGGCCTCGGCACGGTCGAGAAGATCACCGGCACCGAGCCCGCGCACTATTACCCGAAGCTGTTCGGGCGCACCGGCGTCGTCTACTTCCAGGACTATTGGAAGCGCACGACCGACAGCGGGCGGGCGACGGGCGACCACATCGACGTGTGGAACGGCTACCGCTCCTCGGCGAAGTGGCTGCTCGAATGGTTCTCCTGGCTCGGCTATTATTCGAACTATGCGAATGCGGGCGAGATCTGGTTCTGGGAAGTGAAGTGAGCGGCTCTGCCGCCACTGCGCGCGAGGAGGTGGGATGCGCTACGTCGTTGCCATGGTCTTTGCCATCATCGTTGCCGGCCTCGCCGCCGTCTTCTTGAGCTCGCCCGTCGCCGACTGGGTCGTCTCGCACCAGCGCTTCGATAGCTCGGACGACGCCGAGAACCTGCACATGCTGACCTTCATCGGCACCAACGTCGCGGCCCTCCTGGTAGGCTGGCTAATCGGCTGGGCAATTGCCGGCGGCCGACAGACGGCCTGATCCGCTTTACGGCCGACCCGCCCTTTACGCGCCCCTTGGCACAGCGTAGGCCATGCGCATGAGCGCTCCCGTCGAGACGATCGAGGTCAAAAGCAGCGAGGCCGGCGTCCGCCTCGACCGCTGGTTCAAGCTGCATTTCCCCGAAGTCGGCTACGCCTACCTGCAGAAGCTCCTGCGCACAGGCCAGATCCGGGTCGACAGCCGCCGCGTCGAGGCCAATGCGCGACTGGAGGCCGGTGCGCAGATCCGCGTGCCGAAGATCGTGCGCGAGGAGAAGAAGAAAGCTGCGCCCACGGTGAAGCCACCGCTAGGGCTTTCGAAGGCCGACCGCACGCGCGTCGAGCACATGATCATCTACGAGGACGAGCACGTCCTCGTCCTCAACAAGCCGTTCGGGCTCGCGGTGCAAGGCGGCACGGGAACGAAGCGCCACGTCGACGGCTTGCTCGCCGGCATGGCCGACCGTTTCGGAGATCGGCCCCGCCTCGTGCACCGGCTCGACCGCGACACGACGGGCGTACTGCTCGTGGCCAAGCACCGCGACGCCGCGGCCAAGCTCGGCCGCGTGTTCCAGACGCGCGCGGCCGCCAAGACCTATTGGGCTCTCGTCAAGGGCGTGCCGAAGCCCCACCAGGGCAAGATCGAGGCGCCGCTGGTCAAAGCTGCCGGCCCCGACGGCGACCGCGTGCGCAAGGCGCTGCCGGGCGAGCAGGAGGAGGCCATGCATGCGACCACCCACTATTCGGTGGTCGACCGCGTGGCAAACAAAGCCGCCTGGGTATCGCTGAAGCCGGTCACCGGGCGCCAGCACCAGCTGCGCGCCCACATGGCGCTCATCGGCAACCCCATCGTCGGCGACAACAAGTACGGCGGCGATAAGAGCCTGCTCGAGGAGCAAATCGAGGACAAGCTGCACTTGCACGCGCGCCGGCTCGTTCTGAAGCACCCATATACGAGCGGTAAGATCGACGTGACGGCGCCGCTGCCCGAGCACATGAAGAAGACCTGGGAGCTTTTGGGGCTCGACGCGGAGCGCTACGAGAAGGACGAATGAAGAAGCTCGTCATCCTCGATTGCGACGGCACGCTCGTCGACAGCCAGAACGGCATCTGCGAGGCGATGCAGCATGCCTTCTCGGGGCTGGGGCTGCCGGTGCCCTCGCGCGGCGCGACGCTCGCCATCGTGGGGCTGTCGCTCCCCGAGGCCTTCGCCATGCTCGCCCCCGATTGCCCGCCGACCGTGCGCGGCAAGCTGTCGGAGCGCTATAAGTCCGCCTTCCTCGAGCTGAAGCGCGATCCGGCCCACCACGAGCCGCTGTTTGAAGGCGTCGGCACGGCCATCGAGGCGCTGAGCGGACGCGAAGACGTGATCCTCGGCATTGCGACCGGCAAGTCGCGCCGCGGGGTGGACCGGCTGTTCAAGCGCGAGGGGTGGGAGAAGCATTTCCTCACCGTGCAGACCGCCGACGACCATCCTTCGAAGCCGCACCCGGCGATGATCCTCGCCGCCATGGAGGAAGCGAGTGTCGGTCCCGAGCGCACGGTCATGGTGGGCGACACGACCTTCGACGTGGAGATGGCGCTGGCGGCAGGCTCGGGTGCGCTCGGCGTGGCCTGGGGCTATCACCCGGTGGCAGAGCTGCGGGAAGCGGGCGCGCACGGCGTCATCGAGGCCTGCAAGCATCTGCCCGACGACATCGACGCCTATTTCTCGCGCCTGGAGCAGGCCGCGTGACGTCAAACGGCAGCAAAGACGACGGGCCTGCGAAGGTTCCCGGCAAGCCGGCGGCGGTTCCGCTTCCGAAACGGTTCTACGAGGATGTGACGGTTGGACCTGCCGGTAGTGGCTTCGCCATCCTGCTCGACGGCAAGCCCGTGCGCACGCCAAAGAAACTCCCTCTGGTGGTGCCGACGCGCGGCCTCGCGGAGGCGATCGCCGAGGAATGGGCCGCCCAGAAGGAGCGCGTCGATCCCTCCGGCATGCCGCTGTCGAAGCTCGCCATCACCGCGATTGACGGCGTGTCGAGCCACATGGCCGATGTCGCCGCCGAGATTGTCCAGTTCGCCGGCAGCGATCTCCTGTGCTACCGCGCCGAGGCGCCCGAGGCGCTGGCCGTGCTGCAGGCGGCCGCGTGGGATCCGATCCTCCGCTGGGCCGACCACGAGCTTGGGGCACGCTTTGCGACCGCCAGGGGAGTGATGCCCCGCTGGCAGCGCCCCGAGGCGCTCGAGCGCGTCGCCGCGGCGGTGGCTCGCTTCGATTCCATGGAGCTGACGGCCCTGCACGTCATGACAACGCTGACCGGCTCAGCCATCCTTGCGCTCGCGCTCGCCGCAGGCAAACTCTCGGCGGATGAAGCGTGGACGGCCGCCCACGTGGACGAGGACTGGCAGATCAGCAATTGGGGCATCGACGTCGAGGCGGCGGAGCGGCGGGCCCGGCGCTGGACGGAGATGCTGGCGGCGAGCCGGTTCCTGAAGCTGCTGCGCGCCGGCTGAGGCGCACCGGAGCTGCTGTTCCCCAGGGCACAGCCATTCGGCGGTAGACTGCGCCAGGATCGGTGCCCGGCCTTGAACCGCCGCGCAACCATGGAGCTGCCCATGCAACCCCTCGATACCTACAACCTGGTCCTCAACTACATCATTCTCATCATGATGCCGCTGATCATCTGGGCGAACCTGCGCATGAACCCCAATGCCAGCCCTGTCAGCGCCTACCTGTGGAACCAGCACCCGAATTTCATGCGGATCTCGCTCGTCGTCATCGGGCTGCTGGTCGTCTTTTCTGCCGTGAGCCTGCTCGGGCACTATGGGGTCCTGTCGGGTGACACCGTCGACGCCGCCAACATCGCGATCGCCATCCCCTTCCTTGTTCTGGCGATCGTTGAGATCGTGCTGGGGGTGAGGTTGACGCACAAGTTCCTGCGCGGCCGCAAGGCAAAGGAGAGCAAAATTTAAGCATCTTGCGGGCTGGCCAACATCCCTCCTGCTACGCATCTTCTGGGCGCGAAAAAGTTCGCCTAAGATGGTTTCGTTGGCAGCGAGGTCTCGAGATGCATTGGCTCAGACGGGGCATCCCCGCGGTCGTTCTATTGGTGGCATTCTCGGGCGCCGCTGAAGCGCGCGACTACTACGGCGCCATTGCCTATTCGAAGACCACGCGGGCGCAGGGCTACGTCTACGACGAAGGGTCTCAGGAGGACGCCGAGTCCGCCGCGCTCATCTCCTGCAGCGATCTGGCGCCCGACTGCGAGCCAATGACCTGGTTCCGCAATGCGTGCGGGGCGCTGGCAGTGTCCTCCGAAGGGGCATGGGGCAGCGCCTGGGGCGAGGACGAGGCGACGGCGGAAAAGAAGGCCACCGAGAATTGCGCGGAGTACGCCAAGGACTGTCAGATCGTGCGCTGGGTCTGCACGACGCGGTGATCACACGCTTCCCCCGCAAGCTTGGAGTTGTTGGCGCTTGCGCGGGCCTGGGTGCATGCTATGAGCCCTCAGCTAACGCGCCAGCCGGGCGCCCCTCAAGGGAGCGGTCATGAAAGAAATCATCGAAGAGCTGGAGAAGCGCCGGGCGAATGCCCGCCTCGGCGGCGGGCAGACCCGCATCGATGCGCAGCACACTCGCGGCAAGCTCACGGCGCGCGAGCGCATCGAGCTGCTGATGGACGAGAACTCCTTCGAGGAGTTCGACATGTACATCGAGCACCGCTGCAGCGACTTCGGCATGGAGAAGACCAAGATCCCCGGCGACGGCGTGGTGACCGGCTGGGGCACCATCAACGGGCGCGTGGTCTACGTGTTCGCCAAGGACTTCACGGTGTTCGGCGGCTCGCTTTCGGAGACGCACGCCAAGAAGATGACCAAGATCCAGGACATGGCGCTGCAGAACCGCGCGCCCATCATCGGCCTCTTCGACGCCGGCGGCGCGCGCATCCAGGAGGGCGTGGCGGCGCTCGGCGGCTACGGCGAGGTGTTCCTGCGCAACGTGCTCGCCTCGGGCGTCATCCCGCAGATCTCCGTCATCATGGGTCCGTGCGCGGGCGGCGACGTCTATTCCCCAGCGATGACCGACTTCATCTTCATGGTGAAGGACACGAGCTACATGTTTGTCACCGGCCCCGATGTGGTGAAGACGGTGACCAACGAGACGGTGACGGCGGAGGAGCTCGGCGGCGCCAAGGTGCACACGACAAAGTCCTCGATCGCCGACCACGCCTACGAGAACGACGTCGAGGCGCTGCTGCAGATGCGCCGGCTCATGGACTTCCTGCCGTCGAACAACCAGTCTGGCGTGCCCGTGCTGCCGACCAAGGACAGCCCCGACCGCGAGGACCGCTCGCTCGACACGCTCATCCCCGACAATCCCAACAAGCCCTACGACATGAAGGAGCTGATCCTGAAGGTTGCCGATGAGGGCGATTTCTTCGAGATCCAGAGCGCCTTCGCCAAGAACATCGTGACGGGCTTTGCCCGCATGGAGGGCGCGACCATCGGCATCGTGGCCAACCAGCCGATGGTGCTTGCCGGCGTGCTCGACGCGGACGCCTCCCGCAAGGCCGCGCGCTTCGTGCGCTTCTGCGACTGCTACGACATTCCCATCCTCACCTTCGTCGATGTGCCGGGGTTCTTGCCGGGCACCGCGCAGGAGTACGGCGGCCTCATCAAGCACGGCGCCAAGCTGCTGTTCGCCTTCACCGAGGCGACGGTGCCGAAGGTGACGGTGATTACGCGCAAGGCCTACGGCGGCGCCTATGACGTGATGAGCTCCAAGCACATTCGCGGCGACGTGAACTACGCTTGGCCCACGGCCGAGATTGCGGTGATGGGGCCGAAAGGCGCGGTCGAGATCCTCTATCGTGCCGAGCAGGGCGACCCGGAGAAGATCAAGCAGCGCGTCGATGACTACCAGAAGCGGTTTGCGAGCCCCTTCGCCGCTGCCGAGCGCGGCTATATCGACGAGGTGATCCTACCGCGCACCACGCGGCGGCGCGTGTGCCGGGCGCTCAACATGCTGCGCAACAAGCGGGTCGAGAACCCGTGGAAGAAGCACGACAATATTCCGCTGTAGCGCTTGTCGCTCGATGACAGTGGCAGCCTGGCGTGACGCAAGAGCCCGTTGATCGCTTGATCGACGAGGCTAGCCTCGTCGATCCGTCGTACAGCCTGAGACGAGGTTGACAGGATCAGCGGCACCCACGATCTCCAGACCAGCCATTCCCTCCAACTGGAAGCTCCTCATGAACATCGATCTCTCGGGCAAGACGGCGCTCGTGACCGGCTCAACTGTCGGCATCGGCCGCGCTATCGCCAAGGGCCTGGCGCAATCGGGCGCGGCGGTGATCGTCAACGGCCGCAGGCCGGCCAAGGTCGAGGCCACCGTGACGGCGCTGAAATCCGAGGTTCCCGGCGCGAATTTTCGCGGGGTCGCCGCTGACGTATCGACGGCCGACGGCTGCGACGGGCTCGTGCGTGCCGCTCCCGACGTCGACATCCTCGTCAACAACGCCGGCATCTTCGAGCCCAAGGCCTTCGTCGAGATCCCCGATACGGAATGGACCCGCTTCTTCGAGGTGAACGTCATGTCCGGCGTGCGCCTGTCGCGGGCCTACCTGCCCGGCATGCTTGAGCGCAACTGGGGCCGCATCATCTTCATCTCCTCGGAATCGGGTCTGCAAATCCCCAAGGAAATGATCCACTACGGCCTCACCAAGACCGCGCAGCTCGCTCTCTCCCGCGGGCTCGCCGAGACCACCTCGGGCACGGGCGTGACGGTCAACGCCGTTCTGCCCGGGCCCACCCGCTCCGACGGAGTGGAGGATTTCCTCGTCAGCCTGGCGAAGGAGGCCGGTCAATGGCCCGACGAGTTCGCCAAGGGCTTTGTCAAGACGCTGCGCCCGAGCTCGCTGCTTGAACGCTTTGCCACCGTCGAGGAGGTCGCAAACATGGTAGTCTATGCCGCCTCGAAGGAAGCCTCCGCCACCAATGGCGCGGCCCTTCGGGTCGATGGCGGCGTGGTGCGCTCCATCGCTTGAGGACGCGGATATATTCGAAGGTGGCAAGCCATGAGACGCTTGTTGGGGCCATTGGTGGCGCTGTTGGCTGCGGCCCCTGGCGCCGGCACCCAGGCCTATGAGCAAGGCCTCTGCTACGAGACGATCGGCTGCGTGCAGGACCGCCTTATCAACCAGCGCGACGCCGAGAAGCTCGGCTGCGACCAGCTCTGGACCGTGCGTAACGGCATCTATGCGGTGCGCGGGTACTGTTTCAGGACTGAGCGCGGCAAGGCGAACTTCAGCAACGACGGCTGCAATTTCGATGACGAAGCCGAGGTGCCGCTCAACGACTACGAGCGCGCCAACGTGAAGCTCATCCGTGAACTCGAGCAGCGCCGCAACTGCGGATAAGCGGCGGCAATGATCGCCAATGAGACGTAGCCCGACGCGACGTGCACGCTCGGCCTAAGCATCCGTATCTCCGCGCGAATCAGGTTTTTCCGGCGGCCGCGTCGGTAACATGAATGCTGCCTGCATTGGGCATTCAGATCGAGTTCAACGCGTGCCCTCCATCTTCCCGCCATCACACACCGAGGCTTGGCCGACAGGTGCAGCGCCTCCCAACCGAGGAAGAGGAGTTAGCCATGAAAAAGATTGCTCTCATCGCGACGGGCCTGCTCATCGCGACCAGCGCTGCGGCGTCCGCCAACGGCATCGACGCCACGAAGGACCGCCAGGCCGACCGCATCGAGCACGGCCGCGAGACCGGCAGGATCACATGGACCGAGGGCCTCAGGCTGCGCGCGGAGCAGCGCCGGATTGCGCGCACCGAGGCGGAGTATGAGGCGAAGGGCTACTTGACGAAGTCCGAGCGCCGCGATCTGCGGGATCGCCAGGATACGGCAGCTGAGCACATCAGCGAGGAGAAGAACAACGGCTGGAGCCGTGTGTGGTGGTTGCCGCGCGTCGGCAAGTAATAGCGCCCACGACGTCCTCCAATTGCGATCGTTCCTGGGGCTGCCGCGAGGCGGCCCCCTTTTTTGCTGCCGGCGGCTGCTGATGCCGCGCGGCAACACCTTGCCGGGGGACGATTTGAATGCCCCGAAGCGAGGCGACCGTTAGCCAATTGGTAAGGGCGCCGACCCTAGTCTCGCCGGCAGGGAATTCGTCGCGGAGATGGGGTTTCGCAATGGGCGCGTTGGGGTGGCTTCCGGTCGAGGAAATCATTCGGAGCGGCAGCATCCGGGATGTCGACGTTCTGCGCCTGCGGGGCGCTTTGCATGGCGACGGCATTGCCTCCGCCGACGAGGCTGAATTGCTGTTCCGGCTCAATGAAGCCTGCCCCTCGCAGCACCCGGCGTGGGCCGATTTCTTCGTCGAAACCCTGACCGATTACGTCGTCGACCAGTCGGAGCCGGAAGGTTATCTGACGACCGACGACGCCAAGCGCCTGATCGACCGCGTTACCAACGGCGGCCGCTCGCCCCGCAAGGTCGAGCTAGATCTCGTCGTCAACGTGCTCGACCAGTCGCGCTGGTCGCCGGTCAGTCTGTCCCGCTTTGCGCTGGAGCAGGTGAAGCGCGCGGTCATCGACGGCAATGGGCCGCTGCGGACCGGGCAGGAGACCGTCCGGGGCACTATCCGCGAGCCCGAGGTCGAGCTCGTCCGCCGCATCCTCTACGCCTTCGGCGGCGACGGCAGCGTGGCCGTTACGCGCGCCGAGGCGGAGGTTCTTTTCGACATCAACGACGCCATTGCCGACCCCACGGCCAATCCCGCCTGGGCCGACCTCTTCGTCAAAGCCATCACCAACGTCGTCATGGCGGCCTCTGGCCGGTCCGTGCCGACACGGGAGGAGGCGCTGCGCCGGGATGCCTGGCTGATTGAGCGGGGCGAGCTTTCGCCGACGGCCGTTCTCTCGGCTATGGTGCGCTCGAGCCTCGACGCCGTATGGAGCGCCTATCAGGACCAGTCCCCGGAGGCGCGGGCCGTTGCCCGGCTCGAACACCAGCGCATCGAGATCATCACCAACGAGGCGATCACCGAGGCCGAGGCAGGCTGGCTGTGCGAGCGCATCGGGCGCGACGGGCGCTTGACGCCCAACGAGGCCGCGCTCGTCGCCTACCTCAAGCAGGAAAGCCCGGCCATGCATCCCGACCTGCAGGCAGCGGTCGACCGGCTCGCCAATGCCGCGTGAAATGCCGACCTAAAGCGACCAATCGCGCCATTGCGCCGTCTTTCGCGAAGCCTACCGTGGGCCGCTGCGGCGCCAAGCGGTCAATCTTTGGTCATTTGCCCTCGTGCCGCACGGCTCACGCCTGTTTACGACACGTTTGCGGCCGTCTAGAACGAAGCCACCAATGACCGGCGCCCATCAGGCGCCCGCCAGCAGGGCAACCAGCGACAATGTTCACAAAGATCCTGATCGCCAACCGCGGTGAGATTGCTTGCCGCGTCATCAAGACCGCGCGGAAAATGGGGATCAAGACGGTGGCGGTCTATTCCGATGCCGATCGCGATGCTCTCCACGTCGAGATGGCGGACGAGGCGGTGCACCTCGGACCTCCGCCCGCCGCGCAGTCCTACCTGCTGATCGACAAGATCGTCGAGGCCTGCAAGGCGACGGGCGCCCAGGCGGTCCACCCAGGCTACGGCTTCCTCTCCGAGCGCGAGGCGTTTCCGATCGCACTCCAGAAAGCCGGCATCGTCTTCATCGGGCCCAACCCCAAGGCGATTGCCGCCATGGGCGACAAGATCGAGAGCAAGAAGGCGGCGGCAGCCGCCAGGGTTTCGACCGTCCCGGGCTACATGGGCGAGATCGCCGACGTGAAGCATGCGGTCAAGATCGCCGACGAGATCGGCTATCCGGTGATGATCAAGGCCTCCGCCGGCGGCGGCGGCAAGGGCATGCGCATCGCCTGGAGCAAGAACGAGGTCGCCGACGGTTTCACCTCCTCGCGCAACGAGGCCAAGGCGAGCTTCGGCGACGATCGCATGTTCATCGAAAAGTTCATCGTCAATCCGCGCCACATCGAGATCCAGCTCATCGGCGACAAGCACGGCAACGTCATCTATCTCGGCGAGCGCGAATGTTCGATCCAGCGCCGCAATCAGAAGGTGATCGAAGAAGCGCCATCTCCGCTCCTGGACGAGAAGACCCGCAAGGCGATGGGGGACCAGGCGGTCGCGCTGGCCAAAGCGGTCGGCTACGATTCAGCCGGCACCGTGGAGTTCGTCGCCGGCCAGGACAAGAGTTTCTTCTTCCTCGAGATGAACACGCGCCTGCAGGTTGAGCATCCGGTGACGGAACTGATCACGGGCGTGGATCTTGTCGAGCTGATGATCCGGTCCGCGGCCGGCGAGAAGCTGCCCTTCAAGCAAGCGGACGTGAAGCTCACCGGCTGGGCGGTGGAAAGCCGCGTCTACGCCGAGGATCCGTTCCGCAACTTCCTGCCCTCCATCGGGCGCCTCGTCCGCTACCGGCCCCCCGCCGAGGAGGTAAGGAAGGGGATTACGGTGCGCAACGACACGGGCGTGTTCGAGGGTGGCGAGATCTCGATGTTCTACGATCCGATGATCGCCAAGCTCGTCACCCATGCGCCGACGCGCGAAGCGGCCATCTCCGCCCAGGCCGATGCGCTCGATGCCTTCTACATCGACGGAATCCAACACAACATTCCCTTCCTCACCGCCCTGATGCAACATCCGCGCTGGCAGAAGGGCGCGCTCTCGACCGGCTTCATCCCCGAGGAGTTCCCGGATGGCTTCAAGCCGCGCGAGGCCAAGGGCGAGGAGCTCGAGGTCGTCGTGGCTGTGGCGGCAGGCGTAGACCATCAAAGCAACTTGCGGCGCCGCGAGATCACGCACCAGATGGCGGGAGACCGCGTGCGCTTTGCCACGCAGCGCATGGTGAAGGTCGGCGATCAGCAGGTGAGCGTCGAGATCTCCGGGCCGCAGTCAGGGCCATTGCAGATCGTGTTCCGCGACAAGGCGGGGAAGCCCAATCGTACACTGGCGGTCTCCTCCACATGGCTACCGGGCGAGCCCGTATGGAACGGCAAGGTCGGCGACCGCTTCGTCAACGTGCAGATCCGGCCAATCGTCAACGGCGTCAACCTCTCCTACAGGGGCATCCAGGTCCCGGTCCACGTCTACACCCAGCGTGAGGCGGCGCTTGCCGCGCTGATGCCGGCGAAGGCCGCGGCCGACACCTCGAAAGTGCTGCTCTGCCCCATGCCAGGCCTCGTCAAGGCGATCAACGTCGCCGAGGGCCAGGAAGTGCAGCCCGGAGATTCGCTCGTGGTGGTCGAGGCCATGAAGATGGAGAATATCCTGCGCGCGGAACGGAAGGCTCTGGTCAAGAAGATCAACGCCAAGGCCGGCGACAGCCTCGCGGTCGACGCGGTCATCATGGAATTCGCGTGATGGCCGACCGCCGGCTCATATCCTCGGGCTCGCCGTTCGAGGCCCAGATCGGCTATTCGCGCGCGGTGGTCGCGGGCCCATGGGTGTTCATGTCGGGCACGACCGGTTTTGACTACAAGTCGATGACGATTGCCGACAACGTCGTCGAGCAGGCCGAGCAGTGCTTCCGCAACGTCGCAGGCGTACTGGAGCAGGCAGGCGTCTCCTTTGCCGATGTCGTGCGCATCACCTACCTCGTGACGCGCAGCGAGGATTTCGAGCCGATCTGGCCCGTGCTGCAGCGTTATCTCGGCGAGGTCCGGCCCGCATGCACCGTGATCGTCGCCCAACTGCTTGATCCGCGCATGCTGATCGAGGTCGAGGTGACCGCGTTCAAGCCCTGACGTCCGGCGGGATGCGAGGCGAGCGCCCCATGCGCACAGTCCACGTGAGGATCGAAGGGCGCGTGCAGGGGGTGGGCTACCGCGCCTTCGTGGAGCGCAACGCTCTTGCCCTTGGCCTCGAAGGCTGGGTGCGCAACCGCCGTGACGGGTCCGTGGAAGCGATATTCCAGGGGCCGGACGACAACATCGACGAGATGCTTCGGCTCTGCCGGCAGGGCCCGCCTTCTTCCACCGTCGCGAGCGTCGAGACGATCGGGGAGGGCGTCGGCGTTTTCACCGGGTTCGAGGTGCGGCCGACGGCGTGACGCATTATCGGGCGAATTTGGCGGCCTGGCGCTTCAGGCTGCTCAAGAACGGCTCATAGGCCTCCTCATTACGCGCCTCCGGATAGACCATGTAGACCGGATAGACGAATTTGCGCGCGCGGCTCGGCTGGCGCAGGCGTCCGCGGGCGATGTGCGTGCGCACGAGCCGATGCGGGAAATAGCCCGAGCACTCGTTGCCGAGCAGATAGTCGATGCCGGCGGAGCCGAGATCGAGATTGAGCCCGGGGTTGGTGAACTCGGGGTAGGCAGCGGAGTGGTCCTGCTGGAAGTCGGGTCCCCAGTCGATGAACACGTAATCGGCTGAAGAGCGCCGCTGCGTCGGCGGCACGCTCGTCACCAGCACGAACTCCTCGTCGAAGAGGTGCTCGATCGTGAGCCCCGGCGGCTGCGTCGGACGGTACATAACGGCAAGGTCGAGCGTGCCCTCGATGAGCCGCTGCGTCAGCACCGCTGACAAGCCTGCGCTGGCGGAAATGGCGATATCGGGGATGTTGGCACGCAACCAAGACACCCACTTGAGCAGGAACCCGTCCCACAGAGCGACCGGAGCGCCGGCAGCCAAGTGGTCGCGGTGCTGATCAGAGAGACCGACTTCCAGCTGCGCGTGCTGCCAGACGCGCACGAGTGCCAAAGCATGTTTCTGGAACTGCTCCCCCGCCGCAGTAAGCTCTGCGCCTGATTTGGAGCGCTCGAACAGAGGTCGGCCGAGCAGGTCCTCGAGGCCTTTGATGCGCGCAGATACCGTCGACTGGGTGACGTTCATCTTGCGCGCGGCGTCGATGAAGCTCCGGGTCTCGGCAACCATCAAGAAGGTGCGCGCGAGGTTTACATCCATCGTGCGTGATCGACTGCAAAGTTGCGACGAGAGCTATCTATCGAAAATTTCGATAGGGGTCACCGGGAATTTTCATTTGTCGATGCGTTTGATTCTCACCAAATTGGGAACGTCCCGACAGAGTCGGAGCGATTCGACTCGTACCAGCTCGGGGTCACAACGGAAGGACTGACCATGGTGAAGGCCAAAAAGAAAGCGGCTAAGAAGCCAGCGGCGAAGAAAGCTGCGAAGAAGAAGAAGAGATAGTGATCTCCTAACGGAGGTCCAGGAGAGGCCGTAATGTCCTTGAAGGTCGTTGCGGCACTTACAATCGCAGTCACGTTCTGGTCCCAGCTTGCGCACGCGTCGTCGCTCACCAACCGAGACGGCAAGGACTTCAAAGTCACTGTCATCGAGGAGAGAGCGACAAAAGACCAGGTTTTAAAGCCGTCCGCGGCGCTTCAAGGGATCTGTCTCAAAGGCTGCGTGGTCCGCCTCAACGACAGCGAGAATGACGAATACGAGCTCCAGGGCTCGGACGTTGTGTCGATTGAGGATGGCCACCTCTACTACGACGGGCCACCCCCGTCTCCGGTGCCGAAGGCTGGTGAAGTGGTTGAGCCCTCTAAGCCCGGTACCAAGTAGAGGCAGGCAATGGTTTGGGCGCCCGGTTTCCGTAAAGGGGACCGGGCGCCTTCCTTTTCAGCAGCCTCCACCGATGCGGGCGTCTCTTGCCCGCTTATCGGCGCGCACGTGCTTCGCGTGGGTGCGAAGCAACGCTCAAACTGCGCACGCAGCACGTTATCCACAACTTCCATCGATGCGGCCGCACTCAGCTCGGCGAGGCTCGTAACCCCGTGTCCGGCGATGCCGCAAGGCACGATGCCGTCGTAGTGCGACAGGTCGGGGCACACATTGAGACTGATCCCGTGCAGGCTCACCCACTTGCGCAAGCGCAGCCCGATTGCCGCGATCTTGTCCTCGGCGCCGGCACCCTTCTCGGGCCGGCGCACCCAGATGCCGACACGCCCCTGGCGCGTCTCGCCGGAGACGCCAAGGTCGGCGAGGGCGGCTATGATCCAGCGCTCGAGCTCCCCGACGAAGGCGCGTACGTCGCCGCCCCGGCGTTTGACGTCGAGCATCAGGTAGGCGACCCGCTGTCCCGGACCGTGATAGGTGAAGCGCCCGCCGCGCCCCGTCCGATGCACGGGGAGACGACCCGGATCGAGCAGCTCGCCCTCGCGGGCCGAGGTGCCCGCGGTGTAGATGGGCGGGTGACCGAGCAGCCAGACGAGCTCGGGCTCGAGCCCCGCAGCGACCTGCTCGGCGCGCGCCTCCATGGCATGCACGGCGGCCGGGTAGTCGACGGGGCTCGGGCTCGTGGCCCACTCGACCGCAGGGGCGATATCGCGGACCGCGACGCGGGGCGAAATTTGGCCGGGCTTCATGGGGCCAATGTAAGCGCGCCGAGGCGCCCGCGGCTATAGCCGCCGCCTGTTTTCGTGGGCACCGCGAACCCAGGGAGCATGTGCTTGTTCCGCGTCGCCGAGTTCGATATATGAGCGTTCGTTCTCCCGGCATGCGGTCGTGGCGGAATTGGTAGACGCACTACCTTGAGGTGGTAGCGCCGCAAGGCGTGGAAGTTCGAGTCTTCTCGACCGCACCAGTCAAATTCTAAGTCGCTGGCTGGCCTTAAGCTTCTGTCTCTGCAGGGCTTTTTTAACCCGACTGTTACGGTGGACTGTCACTGTACGGTATGGGCGAGATGACACCTGACAAGGGCGTGTTCAAGCGCAAGGGCAGCGATGTCTGGCAGCATGCGTCTTTATTCCAAAGGACGTGCGAGCTGCTTACGGCGGCAAAGCTGACCTGCCAGCCAAGTCGCTTGGAACACGGGATCTCGCCGAGGCCAATCGCCGTGCGCGGCTAAGAGCTGCCGAGTTCGAGCGCGAGTTCGCCGCGAAGCGCACAGAACCAGCACATAAGGCCGGCGGCGCAGCCCCGTCCCACAAACTCTCGCACGAGGTGATCGAGCAGCTCGCTGCTGCCTACGCTGCAAAGCTCGATCAAGACTTTGCGCATCGCGCTTCCGTCTTTAGGCGCGCTGTGGGAGATCCTAGGGCCTTCTGGAACGGCGAAATCGTTCCTGACCCCGATGATTGGCACGCCTTCAAGGGTGAACCCTACAGCTATTGGGTCTTCCTCAAGGAGCAGGACGAGACGACGCTCGAAACGGGCGTTGCCTACGTCCTGCAGAAGCAGCGGGAAGAGCGCTTGGCCGCACTCCGCTCGGCCTACGCGGCGGGAAACTTGGACATCCTGAAGGGTGAGGCGCAGGAGCTACTCGCTCCCAATGAGCACGATGAGGCAGATCGGCTGCGCCTGCTTCGCCGTCTGATCGAGGTCGAGATCGCCACCCGCAAAGCGATCCACGAGGAACAATCCGCGAACCTACCGGCGTCGCCTGCGAGCTTGGGGGACGATCAAGAGAATCCACTCCTATCTGCTGCCGCGAAAGCGTGGCTGGAAGAGAAGCGGTCTCTCACCCTGACCGGCAGACGCGTTGAAGACTGCGTGGCCGCCGTCGCCCTCTTCACAGAGGTGATCGGAGACAGGCCGATCGCAAGCTATACCAAGGGCGATGTGCGCGAGTTCAAGACGGTACTGCGTGCGCTTCCGCCTAACCGGACGAAGATACGCGAAACGAGGGGCTTCGACGCACGAGCAGCCGCCAAGGAAGCGCAGCGGCTTCATCTAGAGCCGATGAGCATCAAGACCGCCAACAACAAGTACATCGCGACGCTCTACAACCTGTTCGAGTTTTCGCTGGGCAACTACGACAGGGTTGATCGCAACCCGTTCATCAACGCAACCTTCCCGTCGCGTAGCACACCGCGCGAGGAATGGGATCCATTCTCGGTCGAAGCCCTACGCACGTTCTTCAATGCGCCGCTCTACACGGGCTGCAAGTCTGCGAAGGAATGGTTAGAACCTGGCCCCGTCGTACCGCGAGACAGTGCACGTTTCTGGCTGCCATTGCTGCTGCTCTACACAGGTGCCAGGGTCAACGAGATCTGCAAGCTTCGCGTCATCGATGTCGGCGAAGAGAACGGAAATCCGTTCCTGTCGATTGCGTGGGAAGAGGACGACGAGGCGAGCGGCATCGCAGGTCGCGTGAAGAACGTCTCCAGCGAGCGCCGCGTGCCCATCCATCCAGATCTAGTCGCCTACGGCTTCCTAGATTTTGTCGGTCGTGCGAGGGCACGCGGAGACGAGCGGCTGTTTCCCAAACTCAAACCGAACCGGCACGGCAAGCTCTACTCGACCATCAGCCAGCGCTTCAGTGATACGTTCCTCCCACGCCTTGGGATCAAAATGTGGCCTGCCCCTCATCACGATACCAGGATCTAAGTTAGAAC
>JRHI01000644.1_pt1 | contig 35984 bp, 33 predicted proteins | sample 215371 | NCBI WGS metagenome assembly JRHI01 (sample SAMN02929681, study PRJNA255918) | sediment metagenome | biome: cave system; feature: Ice Cave; material: Sediment; isolation source: sediment from deep within a dark volcanic ice cave with no known source of... ...
ACTCGCACAACCGGTGGATCAGATCAAGGGGACCCGGTCAGATGCGGCACAGGCGGTAGATGGGACGCTCGATGGCGGAGAACACGCGGTCGCCGCGCGGGCGACCGAGCGATGCCTCGTACACCTTGGCCATGTAGCCGCCCAAGAGCGGCGTTGTCACGGCGATGGCCGCGATGAGAAAGAGGAGCTCGATCCAGCCCGCGGTCGTCACTACAACTTCTCCGGCGACACCAGCGCGTACACCAGGAAGCCGAGCAGCAGCACGGTGATGATGAGACCGACGATGTCGTCGCCGCTCATTCGGCGACCGGCTCTTGTTCGGTCGCGGCGCCCGGCGCCCCGGCGAACGCCTCCTCGTCTGTTCCGATGATCCGGTCGCACACCACGACGAAGAGCGCGGCAACGCCGAAGAAGGTCAGAATGATGGCTACGAACGCAAAGTCGTTCATCGTGCCGAACTTGTACAACTTCCGTCCGGCACTGCCTAGAACTCTTTACGCGATTCCTACGCCATCGTCCGAAACTTTGCGCGCCAATTACGCGGCGTTGGCGACTTCGTGATGAAGACCTCCCTGGGTGCTGGCACTCATGACCGTGCTGGTGCTGACCGGGTGGCTGTGGCCAGGTCGCCGGTGGACAATGTGAGCGTGGCGGCCATGACAGCCGTGTTGGTGCACACCCGGGCCGGCGTGCGATCGCGCTGGCGGTCGTGGATGATGCTGGCTCTGCTGGTTGCCATAGCCGGCGGGTCTGTGATTGCGCTGGCCGCCGGCGCCCGCCGCACCGACACGGCCTTTCCGCGCTTCCTCCGGGCCCAGCGGGCCGCCGACATGCTGGTGTTCCCGGCCGGGGCGCAACAACCTGCCCAGGTGCAGCGCCTCCCCGAGGTCACCGAGTCGGCGACCGACGTCGGCATCGCGTCGACCGACATTGACCTCATACCGGTTGTTGTCACCGATGGGAGTCTCGGGCGGAACGTCAACCGTTTGAAGTTCTTGGCCGGTCGCCCTGTCGACCCCGGCCGGGCTGACGAGGTGGTGGTCGGGTTCCTGGCCGCCAAGAGCCGGCATTTGCATGTGGGGAGCTCGCTCACCATTCACATTCCGGCCGGCCCACCGTCGGGTTCTACCGGTTCCGCTCCCGGTCCGTCAGACCAGCCGCCCGCTCCGCGGGCCGTCACATTGCGGGTGGTGGGCATCGAGGCCGCCCCCTTCGAGTTCCCACCAAGAACCGGCCCGGGCAATCTGCCGGTCTATCTGTCGCCGGCATTTCTTCTCACGCCGATCGGCGCTCAGGCGGCTGCGCAGGGAGGTCAGCCACGCATCGGGGTAGCGGTGCGGTTGCGCCGCGGTGGCCGGGATGCGGCCGGGTTCCAGGCGGACGTCGATCGACTGGCCGGTGGTCCCGTCGCGTCCCTTGTGCTGGCCGACCAGTCGGCCAACGTGCAACGTTCGATGCATCTCCAAGCCGACGCCCTATGGCTGATGGCTGGATTCGCAACACTGGCTACGGCCTTAGTCCTGTTGCAACTCTTGACCCGTCAGGGCGTCGAGGACTCCGCGGACGACGCCACCGTGCGGGCGTTGGGGATGACGTCTCCTCAATTGTTCGCTTCGGGGATGATACGGGTCGCGACCATGTCGGCGGCGGGGACGGTGGGGGCGGTCATCCTCGCCGGGCTGCTGTCGCCACTGCTCCCGCTCGGCACCGCCCGCATTGCCGAGCCTCACCCGGGGTTCGCACTCGACGCCACTGCCATCGGGCTCGGTGCCGCCGCGGTTCTGCTGATCGTGAGCTTCCTCGGTGCCGCCGCGCTGTTCGGGATGACAAGGCTCGCCGGGGTGCGGGCGACGGAGCCCGCCGGCCAATACCGTCCGTCCTCGCTTGGCAACGTCCTGACCGTCGCGGGACTGCCCGTGGTCGTCGCGACCGGGGCGAGGCTGGCCCTGCAGCCCGGCAGGGGCCGCACGGGTGTGCCGGTGCGGGCCACCCTTGCCGCCGCGGCCATAGGGGTGGGCACGATGGCCGCCGCCGTCGCCTTTAGTGCCAGCCTCGGGCACCTGCTGGCCACGCCCGGACTGTACGGAGTGACCTTCGACGCCCACCTAGAGAGCAACAACAACTCCGACATCAGAGCGGTGATCCCCGCCCTGCAGCGCGATCCGGACATTGCCGCCGTGGCCGTCGGCGACACGACGATCCCCCTGCAGGCGGGACGGATCGTCTTCGGCGCCCAAGTCACCGCCAGCGTGCAAGGCTCCCTCAGCACCACGGTGATCCAAGGACGACTCCCCATCGCGGCCAACGAGATCCTCCTCGGATCTCGCACCATGCGCGACCTGCACGCCCATATCGGCGAGACGATCACGGTCGCGGTTCAGGGCGTGACCCCTCCGATATCCATGCGGGTCGTGGGTCGCGGCGTGTTGCCGTCAATCTCCGACCTCGAACAACTCGGCCGAGGAGCGGTCATGGCGCCGAGCGCGCGAGCGGCCGTGGCCGCCCTGGCACCGCCCGGGACCAAGATCCCCCCGCCAGGGGACGCTTTTGTCCGCTTCCGACCCGGCGTGAACAAGGCTGAACAGATCGCCATGCTGCAGACCCGCCTCGGAGCCACCGGCAACCTCACCGTCGCCGCACCGAACCAACCGACCGACCTGGTCAACTTCGGCCAGGTCCGCAACCTCCCGCAGATCCTGGCCGGGCTCCTCGCCGTAATGGCCGCGGTCACCATGGCCCACCTGCTGGTGAGCGCCATCCATCGGCGCCGGCGCGATCTTGCCGTCCTCAAGACACTCGGCTTCGTTCCCCGCCAGGTGTCGGCGGCCATCGCCTGGCAGGCCACGACCGTCGTCCTGGTCGCCCTGGTGCTCGGTCTGCCGCTTGGAATCGCGGCGGGACGGACCGCCTGGGCGGTGGTCGCTGGTCAGATCGGTGTCGTCGTCCGGCCGACGGTGCCATGGGCAATCGTCCTCGGCCTGGTCCCCGCCGCTCTACTCATCGCCAACCTGGTCGCAGCCGGACCGGCTCTGGCCGCCGGCCGCATCCGTCCCGCCACGGTGTTCCGCTCCGAATGACGAGCGTCCGCCGAGATCAGATGTCGTTCGCTGAGGCTCCTCATCCGGGGCCTCCGGCCGATAAGCAAGACGTCATCGCCCTGGATCGGTCCCCTCCTGGCCCGCCGCGGCATGGGGTTCGGGTTCAGGTCTCTGTGTACCGGTCGCCTCGTCGCCGGACCTTTCGGTGGTTCCGCGGGTCGGTGGTTCCTCGGGCGGCTTACTGGCAGTTGCGGGACCTCGGGGAGTTGCGACCCCGGCCGAGCCAACCTCGCCGGGGGCCGGAACCATCCGCTTTGCAGGGACGTATAAGGGGCAATGAATTGTTTCTCCATGTACCCGAGTTTGGAATCGATCGCGCTCAAGGCGGGCCGGACTTGCCTGGCAGACCGCCCTTAGGCGCCGAACTGTGATTATTCACATGAGGTCCACATGTTGGTCGAAGGCCGCGAATATCAAGGTGGCCGCATGCTTATCGTTGGACTGCCCGCCAATACGATGACGTGGACCCTGGGAGAAAGCCCGACCGTTCACGTCGATCGGTGCCAGCCTGAGCGCACCGCGGCCAGGGGCGTCATCGCCGCCTGGGGCATGACGGCTACCAGCCCGTTCCTGGTCGAGCCGGGCATAACGTCGGTCCTGCTCGCCGACGAGCAGGCGGTCGCTGGGTTCTCAGCGCATGGTGGGTGGGCCGCTACGGCCGGTGGCGTGGTGGCCCCGCCGTCGCTCGCGTCAGCCGCGCTCGACGAGTACCTGGCCTTTCTCGCCGACCGGGGGCTGCGATCCGTGTTTGTCGCCGTCGACGAGCGCGCTCCCTACCAGCACCGGGGATGGCACACCATTCCGGTTGCCGAGGAGGCCATCGTCGAGTTGGACGAGTTCACCCTCGACGGCAAGCGCATGGCAAATGTGCGTCACAGCGTCGCGTCGGCGCGGCGAACCGGGTTGGTCGTGTGCGACTGGTCACCGGCTTTGACGCCGGGTATGGGTGAGGTGTCCGAGGCGTGGCTGGCCACCAAGAGGGGCGGAGAGATGCGGTTCACCCTCGGCGCCTTCGGGCCTTCGTTCGGTCCGGACACCGAGGTGCGGGTTGCCGTCGACGCCCAAGGCCGGGTCGTGGGATTCGCGACATGGCGTTGCTATGACCGCGGTCGGGCCCGGGTGCTGGACTTGATGCGCCGGCGGCCTGATGCGCCCAACCCGACCATGGATCTACTCGTTGCTTCCAGCCTCGAACACTTCGCCGCCGCCGGCGTCGAGCGGGCGAGCCTGGCGGCGGTGCCGATCAGCCACGGACAGTTCGCCGAGCGGGTTTATCCGGCCGCTTCGCTGCGACGTTACAAGGACAAGTTCGCGCCGCAGTGGGAGACACGCTGGCTCGCTGTCCCCAGTCAGTGGAGTCTTCCGGGGGCGATGCGGGCCATTGCTAAGGCTTACTGCCCTGATGGGCTGCTGCGCGGACTGCGCCGCAATGGCTAGCCGCTTTGCGTTCCTGCGCCGAGCGCACCCTCCCCTTATCACCGTGGGCGTCATCGCCGCCGTTGTCTCGACCGCATGGCGGGCCGGGGTGTTCCACGGCCAACTCCCGTTGCTCACCGCCTTCCGCTACGGCTTCAGCGGCCGGGGCCTTCTCGTCGGGCACTGGTCGTCGGTGGCCACCAGTCAGTTCTTGACGCGTGACCCGTTCATGGCCGTGTCCATCTGCATGTCGTTGGCCCTGATGCTGGGCGGCTTCGAGATGATGGCGGGTTCGTGGCGCGCCGCCCTGGTGGCGGTCGTGTGCGGCGCAGCCGGACCGCTGGTAGTGGGCGGTTCACTTGCACTCGGATCGGCGTTCGGCGTGACCTTCGCCGGTCGAGCGTTGTCCACGCTGGACTACGGCGCGTCGGCCATCACCGCCGGCGGAGGCGGTGCCTTCGTCGGCTTGCTACAACGCCGTTGGTTGACCCGCCTGGCCATCGTCTTCGTGCTGGGCGGTCTGATAGCCCATCATCAGATGGCGGACTGGGAGCATCCGGTCAGCTTTGTTCTCGGTTACGGGCTGAGCCGATGGCTCGGCCGAGCGGCGGCGAGACACCTTCCGGCCAGGAGACGATGGGTGAAGGTAGGCGGCATCCTCACGGCCATGGGCGTGGGCGCGTCAGCGGTGGCGGGCGTCGCGCTTGCCTCCGCCGCGGTCGAGGTTCGACCCCAAAGGTCTATGCCTACGTTCTTGGCCCGAGCTACGTCGGCCACGCCATCCGCGCCCGGCCGGTCGGCGGCGGTCACCCGGCCCGGCCCGATGTCAGCGCCGAACCCGCCGGCGGCACGGGGGCCGCTGTCGCCAGCCACGCTGGTCGAGGTTCACTATCCGACCCCGTCGCTAGGACGTACGCGGCGGGCGATCATCCTCCTGCCGGCCGGCTATCGCGAACGCAGCGACTTGCGCTACCCGGTCGTCGAGATGCTCCACGGCGACCCGGGCGGCCCCGAGGATGTCATCATCGGCCTCAACCTCCCCGCTCTCGTAGCCCACGCCACCGACATCGGCCCGTTCATCGCCATCGCACCGGATGGGCATGGACCCGTCGTCGAGGCGGGCGACTGGGCCGACAGCTCCCGACAGAAACTGGGGACGGCGGTCGCCGATGACCTGCGCCACTGGGCCGACAACTCGCTGCGCACGAACGGCCATTGGAACGTGATGGGACTGTCCTCCGGCGGATACGGAGCCGCCTACCTGGGCGCGCGCCGCCCCTCCCTCTATGAAGGAGTCTGTTCGCTCAGCGGGTTCTTCGCGGCGCGGTCCCCGGCGTTCGCCCGAGAATCAACCGACGCCCGGTCGGCGGCCTCACCCGTGCAGCACGTCAGCCCGGTCGGACCCCGAACGCTCCTCATGGCGGGTGGCAGCGATCCCGAGAACCTGGACTACGCCAAGCGCTATCTCGACGCCCTGCACGCCGCCGGCCAGCCGGGAGAACTACGCGTCATCCCCGGTACCCACAATTGGCCGGTGTGGCGGACCGCCGCGCCTGACTGCTTGCGCTTTCTGTTAACCGCATCGCCTCGCGTGCCCGAGCCTTCGATCGAATGGAGTCCTTCCGCTAAGCGGCCGAACTCATTCATCGAGTTCGGCCGCTTAGCCAGTGCAGCACTCGCCTCGTTCACAACGTTCGCGCTCCACGAAACCTAGATGTCGTAGTAGAGGGCGAACTCCCACGGATGCGGCCGAAGGCGGACTTCGTCGATCTCGTTGACGCGCTTGTACTCGATGTGCGTTTCGATCAGGTCCTCGGTAAAGACACCACCGGCGGTGAGGAACTCATTGTCGGCTTCCAGCGCGAGGAGGGCCTCGTCGAGCGACGCCGGAACCTGGGGAACCATGGCCAGCTCCTCGGGCGGCAGGTCGTACAGGTCCTTGTCGACCGGCTCGGGCGGTTCGATCTTGTTTTGCACGCCGTCGAGGCCAGCCATCAGCATGGCGGCGAAGGCCAGGTACGGATTGCAGGATGCGTCCGGGCAGCGGAACTCGACCCGCTTGGCCTTGGGGCTGCGTTGGGCCAACGGGATGCGGCAGCTGGCCGAGCGGTTGCGCTGGCTGTACACCAGGTTGACCGGTGCCTCGTAGCCCGGCACCAGCCGCTTGTAGCTGTTGGTGGTCGGCGCCGCGAACGCAAGGATGGCGGCGGCGTGGGTAAGGAGGCCGCCGATGTAGTGCCGGGCGAGGTCGGACAGTCCGGCGTACCCCGTCTCGTCGTAGAAGAGGGGCTCCCCGGCCTTCCAGAGCGACTGGTGGGTGTGCATCCCCGAGCCGTTGTCCTGGAACAGTGGCTTGGGCATGAACGTGAGCGTCTTCCCATTGGCGTTAGCCACGTTCTTCAGGATGTACTTGAACATCATCAACTGATCGCCCATGGCCAGGAGGGTGTTGAACTTGGTGCCGATCTCGCCTTGGCCGCCAGTCGCCACCTCGTGGTGGTGCAGCTCGACCTCGATGCCGACGCTCATCAGCGTGGTGGCCATCTCGGAACGCAGGTCCTGGTAGTGGTCCATCGGCGGAACTGGGAAGTACCCCTGCTTGGTGCGCGGTTTGTACCCCAGGTTGGGCCCTTCGTCGGTCGCCGTGTTCCAGATCCCTTCGACCGAATCAATGCGGTAGGACGCCGAGTGGGAGTCCTGCCCGAACCGGACATCGTCGAAGATGAAGAATTCCGGCTCCGGCCCGAAGTACGCCTTGTCGGCGATCCCTGTCGAGGTCATGTACGCCTCGGCCTTCTGGGCCACGTAGCGGGGATCACGGGAGTAGGGCTCCATGGTCACCGGGTCCCGCACAAAGCAGTTGAGAATGAGCGTCTTGTGCTGGCGGAACGGGTCGATGACCGCCGTGGACGGATCCGGCATGAGGATCATGTCCGATTCCTGGATCTGCTGGAACCCCCGAATCGAGGACCCGTCGAAGCCGTGGCCGTCGGTGAACGTGTCGGCGGTGAGGGCGGAAACAGGCACGGTGACGTGCTGCATGAGGCCGGGCAGGTCGCAGAACCGGTAATCCACGAAGGCAACTCCCTCGTCTTTCACCAGCTTCAAGACGTCGGACGGGGTGCGGTCCGGCACGGCAAATCCTCCTCTACGCAGTGAGGCAACTGCAGCGGGTAAGGCGGCCAGCCTGCTGCCGGCCTGTTTCCCCTCTGTTGCCGCAAGATGAAGTCAGTGTGAACGCCTTGTCCTAGCACGCCGGTGGGTGGGCGAGGCAAGTGGAGCCTGCGAGAATAGGGGGCATGGAACGCCAACAGGATTATGTGCTGCGCACCGTCGAGGAACGGGGTATCCGCTGGATCCAGCTCTGGTTCACCGACGTCCTCGGCATCCCCAAGACGTTCAACATCACGCCGGCCGAACTGGAGAACGCGCTGGAAGAGGGCATGACCTTCGACGGCTCGGCCATCGACGGCTTTAGCCGGGTCCAGGAGTCCGACGTGCTGGCCCGTCCCGACCCCAAGACGTTCCAGATCCTGCCGTGGCGGCCGGCTGATGGGCCTGACGTCCCGGCGGCGAGAGTCTTCTGTGACGTGCTGAATCTGGATGGCACGCCGTTCGAGGGCTGCCCGCGTAACGTGCTCCGGCGGGCGCTACAGCGAGCCAGGGAAAAGGGTTTCACCTTCTTCGCCGCACCGGAGCTCGAGTGGTTCTACTTCGCCGATGCCAACACGGAGAAGCCGGTCCCGCTCGATCACGGCTCGTACTTCGAGCTCACCGTCGGTGACATGGCCAGCGAGCTGCGCAAGCAAACGGTGCTGACCCTCGAGGACATGGGCATCCCGGTCGAGTACAGCCAGCACGAAGATGCGCCCAGTCAGCACGAGATCGACCTGAGGTACACCGACGCCATGACGATGGCTGACACCGTCATGAGCGTCCGGATGGTCGTCAAGGAGATCGCCCGAGAGCACGGCATCTACGCCACCTTCATGCCCAAGCCCCTGGCTGGTGTCCAGGGCAGCGGCATGCACACCCATTTCTCGCTCTTCGAGGGAGACACGAACGCCTTCCATGACGAGGGCGACGATTACCACCTGTCCGAGGTCGGCCGGCACTTCGTGGCCGGCCTTCTCCATCACGCCCGGGAGATCACCGCCGTCACCAACCAGTGGGTCAACTCCTACAAGCGTCTGGTCATCGGCTACGAGGCACCGGTCTTCGTGTCGTGGGCGAGGAACAATCGCTCAGCCCTGATCCGCGTCCCCCACGCCAAGCGAGGCAAGAAGGAATCGACACGGATCGAGTACCGCTCTCCGGACCCCGCGACCAACCCGTACCTGGCCTTCGCCGTCGTGCTGGCCGCCGGCCTGAAGGGAATTGAAGAGGGATACGAGCTGGCCCCGGAGGCGTCGGCCAACCTGTACCAGCTGACCGCCGAGGAACGCATGGCCGAAGGCATCCTCTCCCTGCCCGGATCGCTGGCCGAAGCCGTCGACGAGATGGAACGTTCCGAGCTGGTGGCAGAGACGCTCGGCGAACACGTCTTCGAATGGTTCATCCGCAACAAGCGGGCCGAGTGGGGGGACTACAAGACTCAGGTGACCCCGTTCGAGCTGGACCGGTACCTCGGCACGCTGTAATGGAGCCTCTGTTGCTGTTCCCTGACCCGGCTCCGCCGGTGTTGGCCCAGACGCTCGACCTGGCCGGCTACCCATGGAAGGCGGCCGCCTCCGCGACGATGGCCGATCGCATGGAGCCGGAAGACGGCTGGGCGGGCGTTCTGGTGTGCGCAGACGAGGATCCGGATGGTGCATTCGCCTTGTGCCGAGCGCTGCGGAAGCGCGACGTCCCGCTTGAGCCGCTGTTGCTGCTGGTCGGAGGCGACCAGCTGGCAGACCTCGATCTCCGTGAAGACCTCTTCGACGACTTCTGCCTCACCCCGTTCCAGCCACGTGAGCTGGAAGCCCGTCTGAAGCACATCTTCTGGCGGACCGGTCGCGGCACGAGGCCCGAGCTGATCGAATACGGGCCATTGGTCCTCAACCTGGAGACCTACCAGGCGGTCGTGGGCGGCAAGCCACTGGACCTCACCTACATGGAGTATGAACTGTTGAAGTTCCTGGCCACCCACCCGGGCAAAGTCTTCACCCGCGAGTTGCTGCTGTCGCGGGTCTGGGGCTACGAGTACTTCGGGGGGGCCCGCACCGTCGATGTCCACGTCCGCCGCCTCCGGGCCAAGCTGGGCGATGAGCACGTGAATCTGATCCAGACCGTGCGATCCGTGGGCTATCGCTTCGGTCAGCCCCGCTGGAGTCTCTAACCCCGCCGACGGGGTGGGACGATCGAACCGCCATTGGGGTGCCCGGCCGGGAATGAACGCTGCTACCAGGTCCGGTTCTCTTGCAGAAGGGCAACCAGGCTGTTGTCGGTGAGAGCCGGTGAGAACCAGAACCCCTGGGCCAGGTCGCAGCCGAGGACACGCAGGGCGGCCAACTGCCCTGCGGGTCTCGACGCCTTCGGCCACGGTGACGAGACTCAGGGCTCGGCCGAGCCCGATGAGGGCTCGCACGATGGCCGTGTCGTCAGGATCAGTGCCTAACCCCTCTACGAACGACCGGTCGATCTTCAGGTAGTCCAGGGGGAAGCGCTTCAGGTACGAAAGCGAGGAGTAGCCCGGACCGAAGTCGTCGATGGCCAGTGATACGACCAGACTCATGCCGATCGGTGCATCATCAAAGGCATGACGGAACCGATGCTGCTGCCCGTCCGGACAAAAGACTCATTCTTGGCGGCAGGGACGCGTCGGCTCCGATGCAGCGCTCCCGACGCAACGACGTCCAAGGTCGATCCGCCCCGCGGGCGTCGATCTCGCATGTACAGGGATGATCGGCGTGTCTTGTGGCCGAGAATAGGCGGAATGCCTAATAGTTCGTCTCGTCGGCGACGGGGGTCAGTAGTTCGTGGCGATGAGCTCGCTGCCTTCGTGGGTCGCCTCGGCGTGCTCCTTCATGGCCCAGCCCAGGAGAGCGGCAAAGACGGTGCCGCTCAGCATGTAGGAGACAGGCAGGACGATCACGATCACGGCGGCGAGGATAAAGGCACCGAGCACACCGTCATCATTGCCCAACAAACGCCCACGCCTCCACTTCGACGGCCGCACCCAGCGGGAGGGCCTTCACCGCCACTGCGGAGCGGGCGGGCCGGTGGTCGCCGAAGGCTGCCACGTAGGTTTCGTTCATGGCCGCGTAGTCGGCGATGTCCGTGAGGAACACGGTCGTCTTCACCACCCGGTCCAGACTAGCGCCGGCAGATTCGAGGAGAACGCGCAGGTTGTCCATCGCCTGGGCCAGCTCCGCTTCCAGACCACCCTCCACCAGACGACCGTCAGCCAGGCCAACCTGGCCCGACACGATGAGCCAGTCACCGGCACGGACCACGGGGGTGTAGGGACCGACTGGTCGAGGCACACTCATTTCATCTCCCTCTCTTTGTGGGCCATTCGGAGGCAAGGCCCTGGTCGATCCAGATTGCTGCAGCGACAGCGGCGAACACCGCGTCCGAGCCCCTGACCGGCGGTCCGGGGCTGGGCTCGATCTCCACCTCAACGGTCGGCATGTCGCGAGCGCGAAGGATGCCGAAGGAACGAAGGGTCAGGTCCTCGGGCACCCCATCGGCGCCGATCGCGATGCCCTCGGCCGTGACCCATCCCAGAGCCATGTGGGCGGCCCCGATGCAATAGGAGCGCAGCACCACCTCGTCGAGAGGTGGCCCGCACGCGACTCGGACGCAGATGGCGCCGTGGTCCACCCTCGCCGTGGCCCGGGCTCCATCCCGCTCCACGGTCACGGCGCGCTTACCCGCGGCACCGGCGAGCAGAATGGCTCCTTCCGCCCAACCGGCGGCGCGGACAGCAGTCGAGGTCGGCGGTCCGGCCACGTCGACCTCTTCGACGTCGAGCCCGGGAGCGGCCGAGCGGAGGGCATTCACCCAGCCCGGTGTCCGCACGACGCGTACTTGGCCGGTGCCATCGGCTCGAAGGCCGGCCGCGATCGGCGGACGCTTGGGCCCCATCCGCACGACGTCCTCGCGCGCCAGGACGACGCGTACCGGCCGGCTATAGCGATCGGCCAGTGCACGGGCGGCGGCCGGAGCGGGTGACGCCTGCTTGCCTCCGAACGCGCCACCGTTGGCCAGCGGACTCGCCGGATCGCCGCCCGGAACGCACCAAGACGCATCCGGCTCCAAATACCCGGGCTCCACCCACGAGGTGCGCAGCGTCACGTCCCACGATCCCGGCGGGACCTCCAAGGGATGGCGCAGCGTGCTTCCGCTCCGGCGACCCGGCACCTGTCCGGCCGAAGCTCGGGCCTCGGCCAGGGTCTCGCCGACCGACCACCCGCCCCGCCCGTCGGGCACCGCGACGAGAGCATCGGGTGGGGCCACGTCGTCGGCGAACCCCCCGCCACCAAGGGCCACATCGGACCCGACCCGCTGGTACCCCCCGCTTTCCAGGGTGGCCCTCTGGGTCGCGGCGGCCAGGTCGCGTCCCGGCGCCGGCGACTTGCCTTCCGCCACCTGCGCGGCGGCTTCGGTGATGGTCTGCCAGCCGGTGCAACGGCACAGATGGGCCAGGAGGGAGTTCTCGACCGCCACCGGATCGGCGGCTCGTTCGGCCAGAGCGACCAGACGCATGATGATGCCTGGCGTGCAGAAGCCACACTGGCTGGCGCCCGTTCCCACGAACGCCGCCGCCCAGGTGTCTCTGGCGCCGGCCGGCAGACCTTCGATCGTGGTGATGGACCGACCGGCCACCCGGCGGGCAGGGGTAACGCAAGCAACGCGTGGACTTCCGTCGACCAGAACGGTGCAGCATCCGCACTGGCCCTGCGGACTACAGCCGTCCTTGGCCGAATGCAGGCCGAGATCCTCCCGCAGCACCTCGAGCAGGGTGCGACCGCGGTCCTCGATCTCGACGACGCGGCCGTCGACGTGAAGACGTATGGGCACCGACGCAGGATAGGTTGGGCCGGTGACCGACCCAGACAGGTTGGCGATCAGCCGTCGTGGATTTCTCCTCGGCGCAGCCGGTTTGGCGGTGAGCGCCGGCTGCAGCGGAGGATCCAAGAAGGAGATCGCCGCGACCAACGGAAGCCCGACGACCGCCAAAAAGGGCGCACCGGCGCCCATCAACGTGACCACCCCGGGCTCGACCAATCCCGCCGCTGACCAGCTGAACCTCGGCGTCATCACGGCCCTGATGGTTTCGGGCGTCGACCAGCGGGTGGCCTTCGTCCTTCAGGGTCAGAGCGGGTTCGTCACTCCGGACGCGTCCGCGACCTTCGCCCTTGGACCCGACGACAAGCATCTCGCCGCTCTGCCCATCAGCGTGCACGGTGACGCCGCGCCCGCTGCGGCGTACCTGGCGACGACCCACCGCTTCGACGCCCCCGGGGTGTATGTGGCCCGAGTGGCGCTCAACGGCAAGCATGCTGATGCCGCGCTCCAGGTCGTGGATCCGGCCAGCGAGCCATCGCCCCTGCCGGGCCGCCCGATCCCGAACATCGCCACCCCCACCACCGCCAACCTCATGGGCAACGACGCCGCCTTGCTGTGCACCCGATCCCCCGTGTGTCCGTGGCACGACCTCAGCCTGGACAAGGCCCTGGCCGCGGGGCGGCCGCTGGCGGTGTACTTCGGGACGCCGAAGTTCTGCCAAACCCAGACCTGTGGTCCAACCCTCGAGGCCTTGCTACGACAAAAGGCCGCCTTCGAGGGCAAGATCCAGTTCTTGCACCTCGAAATATACCGCCATATCCCCGCCAACCTTCCGGCCGGTCAACTCCCGCCCCCCACCGCCACGGTCGACGCCTTCAAGATCTCCTCGGAACCCGTGTTGTTCCTCGTCACCCCCGACGGCAAAGTCCAACAGCGCATCGACGGCCTGTTTGGGGACGCCGAAGCCAAGGACGCCCTCACCCGCTTTACCGCGTAGGGCGGGTCTAGCTGAAGGAACTGCCGCAACCGCAGCTGCGGGAGGCGTTGGGGTTGTTGATGCTGAAACCGGCATCCTGAAGGCCGTCCTTGTAGTCGAGCGTGGCCCCCTGGATAAGGGTGGCGCTGGCCGGATCAACCACCACCCGAACGGTGCCGAAGGAATTCTGGATGTCGTCCTCGGCGATGTCGGAGTCGAAGAACATCTCGTAGCTGAAACCCGAACACCCGCCCGGACGAACGGCCACCCGCAAGGCCAGGTCGGGGTTGCCTTCGGATGCAATCAGCTCGCCGACCTTGGCCGTGGCCGCGTCGGTGAGGGAGATGACGGTCGCGCTCTGAGTCTCGGTCGTGCTCACGAAGCCAGGTTACCCGATGGTGAGCTCAACGTGGCAGGGATCCCGATCGGCCAGGGTGGCGAAGCGGTCGACCACGGCCCCGCCGAACTCCTCGACGAGGCCCTCGACGATGCCGCGGTGCAGGTGGCAGACCAATTCCGGGAAGGCTTCGGCCAAATCCCGGAACGGGCAGTGGGTGAAGGCGATGTTGGCCGATGTGCCGTCGTCGCCCACGGCCGGGTCGAACCCAAGGTCGGCCAGCTCGGCCACCAGGGCCTCGACACAGCCGTCGACGTCCTGCCGGGCCAATGCTGCCGCCCTACCCTGCTCGCGCCCGATGACCGCGGCCTGCTCGGGATCGACCCCCGCCAGGGCGGCCGCTCCGGCCAGGAGGCGGGCCAGCAGGCGAAACGACGAGGGCTCCAGGCCCAGCGACGGCGCGTCGGCCGCCAGGGAGTACCGGTGCTGGGGCCGGCCGACGGTCCCCCGGCTGTCGGCATCGACTTCCAGCAGGCCGATGTCGCGCATGCGCTCGAGGTGCGGACGAACCGTGTTGGCATGGAGATCGAGGCTGGTGGCGATATCGGCGGTCGACAGCGGCACCGGCGAGCGGGCCAGCTCGAGGTAGATGGCGTACCGGGTGTTGTCGCCCAGCGCCTTGAAAACCGGAAGGCGTTCCATTGGGAGAATACTACCGGCCCAGACCGGTAGTATTCCAGTGTGGCTCCTGCGCCCCCCCTTCCGAGCGACACAGCAATGATCGACGCACTGCGTGGCGTAATCGATCCCGAGCTCGGCGACAACGTCGTCGAGCTCGGGATGGTGCGGGGCACGGCCGTCGATCCGGACGGTGTCGTCACCGTCGATATCGCGCTCACCATCGCCGGTTGCCCGCTCCGAGGCCAGCTCCAAGCCGACGTCCAAGCCCGGGTCGGCAGTCTTCCTGGGGTCACCGACGTAAAGGTGCGCATGGCCGAGATGACCGGCGACGAGAAGAGCAAGGTCATGGCCCGAGCCCGTTGGAAAATCAGGGAGAACGCCCCCGCCACGAGCATCCCGGTGACCACCCGTCTCCTCGCCGTGGCTTCGGGGAAAGGGGGCGTGGGCAAGTCGAGCGTCACGGTGAACCTGGCCACGGCGCTGGCTCAGAGGGGGCACGCCGTTGGCGTGCTCGACGCCGACATCTGGGGCTTCAGCGTCCCGCGCATGCTGGGCATGGACGGGCTCATCGAGGTCGAGGGGACGGCCGAGCGGTGGGAGATGCATCCCGTCGTCAAGAAGGTCGGCGATGGAAGCCTGCACGTGCTGTCGATGGGGTTTCTGGCGGGTGAGGATCAGGCCATTCTCTGGCGTGGGCTCCTGCTCAATCGCGCCGTGCAGCACTTCGTCGAGGATGTGGCGTGGGGCAACCTGGACTATCTGTTGATTGACATGCCCCCGGGGACCGGGGATGTGCAGATGGGGCTGGCTCGCATGCTGCCCCGCGCCGAGATGCTCATCGTGACCACGCCAGCGCTGGCCGCCCAGAAGGTGGCCGCCCGGGCGGCAGACATGGCCCGCAAGGGCTACCTCCGGGTCGTGGGCGTGATCGAGAACATGAGCGCGTTCACGTGCGAGCACGGGACGTCCTACGCCCTCTTCGGGTCCGGTGGCGGAGACAGACTGGCCGCCGCGCTCGGCGTTCCGCTGGTCGGCCGCATCCCGCTCGAGCCGTCGGTTGCGGCTGGCGGCGACGCCGGCGAGCCGGCCGTGCTGACCGCCGGTGCCGCCAGCGACGCGTTCATGGCCCTGGCCGACCGCGTCGTGGAGTTAGTGCCACCCGTCGAGATGTCCGGCTGCACGGCCCGCATGCTCGACAACATCGAGGAGCTGCTCGGCCCCAAAGCCTGAGCCCGCGCCGATCGGACAAATCTGCCTCTGGCGCCCGCAGCAGAATCTGGCACCCGTGGCGGGCAGTATTTGGTCCGCCCCGAGMGTCAGACTTCGCCAGGAGCGCCAGACGATGATTTGGGCGGTTTGCGCCCGGCGGCTGTGGCGGAGGTTTGCGCCCGCGCGGCGGCGCGGGCGGCGCGAAGGCCCGGCGGGCTAGTCGGCGAGGCGCAGGGCGACGGCAGGGCGGATCCGGGAGGCTTGAATGGCGGGAGCGCTGGTGGCAATGAGCGAGGCCACGAGCGTGGCTCCGATGAGCACGGCCAGACCGGTCACCGGGATGCTGTAGGCGAGGTTGTCGCCGAACGACGAATTCGTCACCAGCCGCCACGAGACGACGAGGGCGAGGGCCACCCCGATGCCGATGCCCTCCAGAGCCACGAAACTCGACTCGGCGACGAAGGCCCGCCGCACGGCCACCCCGCTGAAGCCAAGCGAGCGCAGGATCCCGATCTGGCGGCGCCGCTCTCGTACGGCCCGAACCATGACCACACCCAGCCCGGCGATCCCCACCAACAATCCGAGCGCCATGTAGCCCTGCATCAGGTGGAAGAACTGTTGCTGTTGTGTTAGCCGGTCGGTCACGATCCGTGCGAACGAGTTGGCGTCCGGCCCGCTGGCGACGAACTGACCGTTGAGCTGATCGGCCACCCGTTGCGCGTCGACGCCAGGCTTGGTCTTGACGTACAGCAGGTTCGGCACCATGCGACCGAACACGGCCTGCAGGGTGATCGGTGACACGAGGGCGAGGTTCTGGTTGGCCAGATCTTTGGTGACGGCTACCACGTGCAGTTCACTCGCCCGCCCGGACTGCGGATCGCGCAACATTACGGCGTCGCCCACACCCGTTTCGCGGCTCGGGGGGCCCCCACCGCTGCGGAGAAAGTCGGGCGTGATGATGACGGCGCGAGGATCCTGGAGCAGGGCGCTGTACACCGCCATGTCGTTGGGATAGCCGGGCGCCCGCTTGTTGAGCTGTGATGTCCCTGCGTTCACGTAGGTTGCGTCGTAGGTTCCGGTCGGCCAGTCCTTGAAGTCCGTACCGGCCGTGGAAGAACGCCACTCTCCAACGGTGGTCGACAGGGCGGCCACCACGCTGACGTCGGGGCGTGCCTTCACCGCGTCAACCGGAATCGGGTTGGCTTCGTTGGACGGTGCGACCAAGGTGAACCCGCCCGAGATCTGCTGGGTGACTTTGCCCACCTGGCTACCGAAGAGATGGCTGAACACGACGAGGAAGGTCAGGGTGAACACCACCAGGGAGTACATGGCGAGGATCATTCCCGTGCGAAATCGCTTGGCCAGCGGGTAGGCCAGGCCGAGGTTGAGCGACATGTTGCTGGCGCCGCCGCCGGCGGCTCGGAGGAACGCGCCGATGACGTCTTGGTTCTGGGAGACAAGGATGACGGCGGCGGCCACCAGAATGAGCCCCTGGATCAGGAAGATGGTGATGCCGCCGCGATGGAACGCGCTGCGGATGAGATCAAAGGCGGCGATCTCCCAGAAGAGCGAGAAAAAGCAGGCGGCCGAGACCAGCGGACGGCGCGGCAGCCCCAGGCGACGAAGCCCGGGCACGGCACCGAGGAGGGCGAGGGGCGGCCCGATCAGGGTCAACCCGGCGGATTTCCCCGTGATCCCGGCCACGGTGATCAAGGCACCGGCAAGGAACGCCACCAATCCGACCAGGGCCGACACCATCCGGTGCCGAGAGTTGACCGGCTCGGAGAGATCGCGGATGGCCCGGATGACGTTCATGCGGCTGATGAAGACGGAGGTGAGCAGGACTGTGACCAGCGAGATCACGAAGCCAAACGTGAATCCCGCCTGGATGCTGCGCAGCGGGGCGCTGAAGCTCAGCTCGAGCCCTCCTGAGCCGTGCGAATAGATGCCCCGCGCCACGACCACGATGAGCCGGCCGACACCGATGCCTGCCAGCGTGCCCAAGGCCGCCGATCCCAACGAGTACATCCAGCCCTCGAGGGAGAAGGAGCCGACCAATCCGCCTCGGCGAAGGCCCACGGCGCGGATCATGCCCATCTCCGTCTTCCGTTCCTGCGCCAGCATCACGAAGATGTTGACGAGGAGCAGGAGGCCGGCGAGAACGCCGAAAAACCCGAGCGTGTTGAAAAGTTGGGTGAACGACTTGCCGGCGTCGTCCGCGGACTTCAACAGATCATGCTTGATCAACAGGACCTTGGCGCCCGAGGGGCCGACGGCGGCCTGGATCTCGGCGTTGACCCTGTCGCTGCGCAGTGCACCGGCGATGACCCCGCCCCGGTTGCCGACCGCGAGGTACTGCTGGGGAGTCGGTAGGGGAGTGCCGCCGGACGGAGCGGCCGCGGCCACGCCGGCCAGTGTTCCGGGAGCGACGAAGACGGTGAACGAACTCGATCCGGACCCGAAGGTGTTGCGGCCGCCCGTACCGAGGTTGAACCCGGCCACCCCCACGCGAGGCAGGATCCGCGACACGGTCAGGTGCAGTTCCTGGCGGTAGGCGTACGCGACGATCGGGTCGCCGACCTTGACCTTCAGCCGGCTGGCCAGGTCACGTCCGATGGCCGCGTGGTTGGCGCTTGGGGTCGAACCGCTGATTCCGGTGGCGGCCCGGGTTGCCACCAAGGGCGGCGGCGGTCGGGAAGTCGACCTCTTCGACGGTGGCCGTCGGCTCGGCCAGCCGGTGGGTCGACTGCGGGCCGTTGGCTACGGCGGCTACGACGCCGACGATCGGCAGCGTCCCGGCCACGTCGGCCGATGGGAGGTGAGCCAACGCTCGCTGGAGCGCGGGCAGCAGCCGGGCATCACTCGGCGACACCAACTCATCGATAGGCCCAAGCTGCGTGTAGGCGCTGTGGCGGATGGAGCTGTGGAGGGTGTCGCCCACAATCATCGATCCGGTGATGATCGCCGTGCCGAGCAGCGAGCCAAGGAGGACCAGAGCCGTCTCCCGCGAGCGTCTGATGGCGTTGCGTACCGCCAGCCGACGCAAGATCGGCTTGCCCGCCAGCATGACCAGGAAAGGCACGGACAACGCCACGACCAAAAACGGCAGGATGCCCACGCCGGCGAGAAGTACGGCGGCGGCCAGCAGACCGGCAAAGGTCAGCGCCGGTCGGAGCGGCATTAACGAAGTACTTCGTCGGACACGACGCAGCCGTCGCGTACGAGGATGCATCGCTCGGCCGAAGCTCCGATCACTTCGTCGTGCGTCACGAGCATCACCGTGAGGCCCTCGGCGTGGAGCTCACGGAGCAGGTCCAACACCTGACCGGCGGTCTCGGAGTCAAGGTTGCCGGTCGGCTCGTCCGCCCACACGATCTGGGGCCGGCCAGCCAATGCCCGGGCGACGGTCACCCGCTGTTGCTCGCCGCCGGACAGTTCGTTGGGGCGATGGCTGAGCCGGTGGCCGAGGCCCATCCTCTCCAGTGTCCGATGGGCAGCGGCGCGAGCGTCGCGAGCCGGGACTCCGGCCAGCAACAAGGGGAGTTCGACGTTCTCGGTCGAGGTGAAGACCGGAATGAGGTTGAACGATTGAAAGATGAAGCCCATCGATGAGGCACGGTGTTTGGTGCGCCGGGCGTCGCTCATGGCGCAGATGTCTTCGCCGGCCACCAACACGGTGCCGCAGTCGATGTCGTCAAGCCCAGAGAGGCAGTTGAGTAGCGTCGTCTTGCCCGAGCCCGACGGCCCCATCACACTCACGAACTGGCCGGCTTCGATGGCCAGGTCGATGCCCTTCAACGCGTCGACCGACTCGGCTCCCGTGCGATAGGTCTTTCGCACGCCGCTCGCCACCAGGATGGGTCCGCGTGGACACGGCTGGCTCTGACGGAGCGCAGTCGTCTCCGCTTTCACTAAGGGAGAGGCTAGCAACACTGTTAGCGGCCTTTTTCCAGATCGACGACCTCAAACGTTTCGCGGGCCACGCTATGAGTTCGGCACATGCGGTCTGCGCCGGAGGATGAGGCGGGATTGATTTACGAAATACCAGCGTGCCGGCGCGGCACGGGCACGGCGAGACGGAAGCAGGCTCCACCGTTTTGTCCGGTTTCGTACCATACTCTGCCGCCCATGGCCTCGATAAGCCCTCGAACCAGGGCCAGCCCAAGTCCCGTCCCGCGCGATCGGTCACGGGTGCGCCGGCCCAGCGTGCGCAGCCCCGAAAATAAGGTCGGAACGAGGGCCTCTGGCACCCCCGGTCCGTGATCGGTCACGGACAGGATCACCGCGCCGTCGTCGGCCACCCCCTCGGTCTGGATGCGGACCGGGGCGCCGCCGTGCTCAATAGCGTTCTCCACCAGGTTGGCGACGATTTGTTCGAGGCGGCGGGCGTCGGCCTGCACCGTGAGGCCGGCCGGGACGTCGACCTCCACCGCTCCTGGCGAGGCGACTGAGCCGAGGGCGGCGTCGACCGTCTGGGCCAAGTCAACCGGTCGTGGGCTGAGCAGCAGCGAACGAGCCTCAAGCCGACTGACGTCATACAGATCGTCGGCCAGCCGGGCGATGCGCTCCGCCTGACCTCGAATGGATTGACCCATGCGCCCGATGCGATCGATCGGGAGTTCTTGGGCGTGGGCTTCCAACGTGGCACCCAGCCCCAGGATCGTGGTGAGGGGGTTGCGCAGGTCGTAGGTGACCAACGCGAGGAACTCGTTCTTGTCCGCCTCCAGGTCATGGGCGGTCGTCTCGTCTCGCACGATCCCCTGATAACCGACCACTTCACCGTCGGCCCGGCGGGCCATGGTCCACACGTCCAGCATCCGGCGCACGCTGTCCGCCCGGCTGATCGGCAGCTGGAGCCGCCGGCCGTCCGGAGCGTCCGTGATCAGCGCGTCAACACTGGTGGCCGGATCTAGAGGGATGACCACTTCGGCCAGCGAGGCTCCCTGCACCTCGCCGAGCGGACGGCCCAAGATGATGGCCAGCGACGGGTTGGCGTACTGGATGCGGCCGTCGACGTCCACCTCGTAGATACCGTCGGACGTCGACTCCACCACGTTCTCATAGCGAGCCCGCGCCTCCTCCTCCCGGCCCAGAATGGCGGCCCAGTACCCCTGGGCCAAGGCGTCGGTGAGCCGGTCCATCGCCGGCAGCACCCGGGTCAGCAGCAGCGACAGGGCCAGGCCCCAGTGGCGGCCGCGTTCCTCGGCCAACTCAACCGCGGTCTGGACCACCAGATCGCGCGAGATGCGCAGCATGACGAGCAGCTGGGGCAGCGGTGAGCCCGCCCACGCCGCGCCGGCGCCGACATCTTGGAGATCGCCCACCAAGGCTTCGTCCACCTCCGCGCCTTGTCCAGTGACGGCGAGGATGGCCTCGAAGCGGCCTCGGGCCTGCTCGATGAACTTGGCTTGTTCGGACATGCTCCACCGGGTCGCCTCGGGGAACACGGTGGCGAAGATGTCGAAGGCCCGCCTGGCCATCTCGTCGGACTTGCCGTCGAGGGCGTCAAGCAGGGCCTGAGGATCGATCGAATCCGACGCTGCGGACGTGGCGTTCAGCGAACCGTCGGCACCGAACTCGAAGAGGTTGCCGGCCCCGTTGTCGGCGTTCCGGGCCAGGAAGGCCTTGAGATCCGACAGGGAGAATTCGAGTCCCTTCGGGCCGCGACCGCCGCACAGCAGGAAGCCAGCGCCGACCATCGCCGTTACAGCATCGGTCGACAGCCCGAGCATCTCCGCCGCCTCAGGCAGCGGGAGCAGGTGACGGTTACCCGTGTTCGGATCAGCCATGGGTTCCTGGTATTTCGACGGTAGTCCCACGCTCCCCTACTGGAAACGGATGCATGGCTCCCACCTGGCGTCAATGTTGTCGAGCTCGGCGGTCTGCGCCTGGCCCTCGGCGGCCAGCTTTCGAAGGTGAGCCCAGACGGAGTATCGGGCGATCGGGTGCCGGTCCACCGGCACGTCGCTGTATACGGCGGCCACGAGTTGGTCCACGCCGGCCTGCCCGGCCTCCCGCAGCGCACCGAGGATCGCCACCTCTCTCGCTTGCCGGTGTGCGAGATAGTCGTCGAGCACGGCGGCAACGTCTTCGATGAGGTCCCCATGCCCGGGCGCGATGCGATCGAACCGCGCGGATCGCAACCGCTCGAGCGATTCGAGGTAGACGGCCATGTCGCCATCGGGCGGCGCGATGACGACCGTCGAGCCAGACATCACCTGATCGCCGGAGAACAGCACTCGCCCGCCGTCATCGAGGGCAAAGCACAGATGGTTCGACGCATGTCCTGGCGTATGCAGGGCGGTGAGGACGAAGTCAGCGCCGGGCGGCCGCCACCCCTCCCGCACTTCGGCGTCGGGGGCGAAGTTCCAGTCGTGGCCCTCCAGACCGCCCGCGCCCCGTGCCGACGGCGGCGGCGGCCCGAACCCGAACACCGGCGCACCGGTTCGGGCCCGCAGGCCGGCCGCCCCGGGAGAATGGTCAACGTGGGTATGGGTGGCGATGATCCAGCCGATGCGGCCGTCAGCGGCAGCGGCCACCGCGTCGAGATGTTGGTCGTTGGCCGGACCCGGATCGATCACGGCGAGCGGCCCGGATCCATCGCCGACCAGGTAGGTATTCGTGCCTGGCCCGGTCATGATGCTGGGATTGGGGGCCAGCACCCGGCGTACAAGAGGCGAGAGCTCCGCCGCCACGCCGGCAGTCAGCTCAGTCATTGGGTGGCTCAGCCACGAGCCGACTGCTTCGGGTAGGTCGGGCCGGACGACGCCGTCCGCAGGAAGTCGGCCGGAACCTCGGGCGTGCCGGTTGCCTCCTCGTAGCCGGGATCGCCAGGGAGAAGGATCCGGACGCCGTCGTGGTCACTGGTGAGCCGCGGCAGGATGGTGGGCACCGTCCCGATCGCCTTGGCCGCGTCGAGCACATCTCCCGCCCGGGCGAACTGGCCGATGGCCTCCAGATTCTTGATGGTCGGGAAGATGAGATCGAAGTCCCCGGCCTCGAAACGGGCCAGAGCATCGGCCGGCCGGATCCACACGTTGGCGATGGTCTCCCGGTCGTCGTGCAGGGGCACCTGCTCGGTCGGGGCGGCGGCCACGAAAAAGCGGGTGTCGTATCGGCGGGGCGCGCCCTCGGGCGTAATCCAATGGGAGAAGTAGTGAATCTGATCGACGGCCAGACGCAGCTCCTCGCGCTCGCACAGCTCGATCAGCCGGAGGTCGCCCGAGTCCACCTGGGCCCGGTAGGTCCGGAACCGTTCCGCCGCCGCCTCGTCGGCAAGGCTGATGACCGATCCATCGGGAGCGCCGACGGGATGCGCCAGAAGCACACCGGCTTCCTCGAAGCACTCGCGGATGGCGGCCACCCAGTAGGCCAGGCCGCCCCCGTCGACTCCCAGCAACTCACTGGCGGCGTCGTCGCGGCGGCCTTCACACACGGACTCCAGGTCGGCATGGCGATCGGCGTCGTCGACGGCACCGCCGGGAAAAACGTAGGCGCCACCGACGAAGTCACTGTTCAGGTTGCGGCGCAGCATGAACACCTCCATGCCGTCCGGGCCGTCCCGAACGAGCATGACGGTTGCCGCGTCGCGCGGAATCATGAGGTGGTGTCCGGCGGGGTCGGTGGACCAGGTAGATCGGCACGCGGGGGGAGCTCGGCCCGGGGAGCGGGGCGGGCCCGCGCATCCACCGCCGTGGGCCCGGCGTACGTCCGGGCGTCCACCACCGTGATCGAGGCCCGCCGTTGCAGGCGCCGCAGGGCGACGACCCGCACCAGGGCCCGGACCGGCGGCAGGAACAAGAGCAGTCCGAGGACGTCGGTGATGAAGCCGGGCACGGCCAGCAAAGCCGCCCCGGTCAGGACCAGGACGCCGTCGATCAGCTCCCGGCCGGGAACCTCTCCGGCCTCGATACGGGTCCTCGCCCGGCGCCAGACCCCGAGTCCGGCCCTGTGCATGAGGGCCACGCCGACTACACCGACGACGACGAGCAGAGCGACGGTGTTCAGCACCCCCACCAGGTGGGCCACCTGGACGATCACAAAGACCTCACCCACGAACAGCGCGAGGAGGACCAGAACCACGGTTCGATCCTAGGACCCGCCGTGTACGAGCAATTCCGCTTGGGTTCGGTAGCCTCCATCCGATGGCTGACACGACCGGCAGGGGCAAAGCTCGGCGGCCGAAGGCGGCGACGAAGACCGAGTCGAAGCCGGAGCCGACGGGAGATTCGACGGTGCTCTTCAATCAGGAGGCCTATCCGTCGGGCGAGACGTCGGTGCCCGCCCTGGACAACGACGAGTCCCCGGCCCCCCCGGCCGCGGTCGAGGATCCCGCCGACGAGGCGGCGACGACCAAACCGGCGACCCCAAGACCGTGGTCCTCCAAGCCAGCGCCGGCCAGGACAGGGGCGGCCGGGGCGGCGGCGGCCGGCAAACCGGCGACCGCCGACCCTCCGGCGCCGACGCCGCCGGTCGAGAAGCCCGACGAGCCGGTGGCGGCCCTACCCCTTTCCCCTCTTCCGCCTCTACCAACGGTCCCGCCCGTCGTTCCCCCTGCAACGGCCGGCAGGCCCCCAAAGCCGGCGCTGCGGTCGCGCGTCATCCCCAAGACCGCCCTCGGGCTGTCCGCCCTCATCCTGGCCGCGTCGGTGGGCGCTGCCTTCAGCGGCGTCGTGCTCTACGCCTACTACGAGTACCGGCTCAACCGGACCGACGCCAAGGTCGCCAACTTCGTCTCCGGCGAGGCTCGCAACCTGGCCAACGCGCAAGGGCAGATCAACGCGTCACGGGACAAGGCCATCTCCGACATCCAGCAGGAGCTCGTCCCGCTCAAGCAACTTGCCGCCCAGGGCGAAACCCTGCAGGCACTGATCAAGAAGGTCGCCCCGTCGATGTATTTCATCCACACCCTCGACGAGGCCGGCCAGCCCGCCGTCGGTTCGGCCTTCGTCGTGGCGTCCGATGCCGACCAGTCGCTGCTCCTGACGTCGTACACCGCGGTGCGAGCGGCGACCCACAATCCCGCGCCGAAGGTGTTCGCCCGTCAGGGGGACGCCGAAGTGCAGGTCACCGTCTGGACGTGGCAGGAGGAGCGTGATCTCGCGCTGCTCATCTTGCCCAAAGGCAACCTGCCCCACCTGTCCTTCATCCCCACCAGCCCGCCGTTGCAGGTGGGAGAGCGGGTCTTTGCCGTGTCCGGCCTGGGTTCGGCGGGTGCCGCCGTCACCCAGGGATTCATCAGCGACGTCTCTTCCTCCGGGATCCAGCACAACACCTCGATCGCGCCGTCTTTCCAGGGCGGACCGCTGGTGGACTCCAACGGCCTGGTGATGGCCGTCGCCTCTCGCTCCTATGCCCCGCTCAACTTCGCAACCGACAGTGTGTGGTTCGGTGTTCCGATCCGCGCCGCTTGCGACAAGGTGTTGAAGTGCCCGTCGCCGGACACGGCCACGCCCGGCGCCCAGAGGCCGACAGGCTGAGGCCTGGCTCTCATTTCTTCGGCGGTGGAACGATTGTGACCGTCGTCGTCGTGGTCGCCGGCGCAGGGATCGTCGTCGAGGTCGACGTTGATGTCGACGTTGTGGGCAGGTCGGCGACCGGAGGTGGCGGCACGTACTCGTAGGGCCCGCCCGCGCCGCTGTCCTGCGGCGGTCGTTGGGCCCCCGCGTCGAAGCCGCCGCGCTGCAGGAGCTTGGCCTGATCGACGATGGACTTGATCGGCGCGGGCTGGCTGAAGTCCGTCGGCGGGACGTCCTTCAAGGCGGCGGCCATGAAGTTGTGCCAGGTGAGGGCAGGAATGGTGCCGCCGAACACGTGACTGACGAGCTGCTTGCCGTTGTAGCGGATGTTGTTCAGCGGAGTGGACTGGTTGTTGGCGTAGCCCATCCACACGGCCGTCGACAGCGTCGGCGTGTACCCCGCGAACCAGGCGTTGGTGAAGTCGCTGGTGGTGCCGGTCTTGCCGGCCGCCGGCCTTCCGATGTTGGCCGATACTCCGGTGCCGTACTGGATGACGCCCCGCAGGATGTCGGTCACGGTGTCAGCCACCGCCGGATCCAGGACCTTGGTGGTGACCGGATGCGTGTTGTCCTCGATGGCCCGGCCCTTGGCGTCGAGCACCTTCAGCACCGGGGTCGGCTCGGCCCGCTGACCGTGATTGGCGAGAACACCGTACGCCGACGCCATGTCCAGCGGCGACACATCGAGCACGCCTAGGGCGTAGGTGCCGCTACAGGTGTGGAACTGCGGGCTGTACCACGCCGAGGTGATGCCCATCTTCTTGGCGGTTTCCCCGGTGTCCTTGCAGCCCACGTCCCTGACGATCTGGGCGTAGACGGTATTGACCGAATTCCATGTGGCGTGGCGGATGTCCATCGCACCCAAGCCCGGTTCGGCATTGAAGATCTGGCACTCGGATGCCTTACTGACGACCTTGCACCCGGGGATGATGTACGGGTTGGGCGCCTGGTACACCCGGTCCGGGGTGAACCCCTTCGTCAACGCGGTGGCCAGCACGAACGGCTTGAAGGCTGATCCAGGCTGACGGCCCGTGCCGCCACCGGTGACGGTGTTGCCAGACCAGCATGAGGCGGCGACCTCGATTTTGTATTTCGCCGGGCGTGGCTGGAAGCAACCCCCCAGCGCGAAGTTGTCGTTGGCAAACGGACCCTGGCCGAACTCGCGACCTCCGACCAGTGCCTCCACATAGCCGTGTACCGGGTCGATCGACGCCATGGCCATCTGTAGCGGCTCATTGGTGCCGGCCAGGCTGAACCGGACGGAGTTCACCGCCTGCTGCTGGATGTTCGGATCGAGGGTAGTGAACACCTTGAGTCCGCCGTGGTACACCAGCTCAGGTCCGTACTTAAGAATGAGATAACGCTGGAGGTAGTCCACAAAGTCCGGGTACAGGGGCTTGTCCTGCACGGGCGGATACACCCACGTCACCGGCGTGCTGGCCGGTGACGGGCCCTTCGAGAGCAGCCAGATGTGCCGGGCCTTGGCCTTCGCGTAATCCGCCTGGTTCAGATACCCCTGCTGCAACATTTTGTCCAGCACCAGCTGGCGCCGGGTCTCCGCCTCGGTGGGATTCTCCCGCGGCGCCCAGCGGCTCGGTGCCGGAATCAGGCCAGCGAGTGTCGCCGCTTCCGAGACGTCCAGTTTGTTCACCGATTTGTGGAAGTACGTCTGGGCCGCCGCCCCCACCCCGTAGGCGCCGTCGCCGAGGTAGATGCTGTTGAGATAGTGGTAAAGGATGTCGTCCTTCGGCGTCTGGCGGTCTAGCTGACTGGCCAAGATGGCTTCCCGGACCTTGCGGATCACATTGCGAGACTTGTCGGTGTACGCGTTCTTCACATACTGCTGGGTGATGGTCGAGCCACCCTGTACCGCCTTGCCTGACCGGTAGTCGGCGATGATGGCGCGGGCGGTGCCGCGAGGGTCGACGCCGCCGTGCTTGTAAAAGTTGCGGTCCTCAATGGAGACCACCGCTTGCTTCAGGATCGTTGGAATGTCGCTCTGGGCCACCGGAATGTTTTGATCAAACTCCCGGAAGATGGCGATCTCGTTGCCCTTGATGTCATAGACGTGGGTCACCTGGGAGGCCACGCCGGTGTGCGGCGCGGGAAGGGCGGCAGGCAAGGGGAGGAAGATGAACGCCCCGAGCACCACCCCGGCCATCGTCACGGGCACGGCCACGATGCACGTGAACAAGATCACCAGGAAGCGGTAAAGCGCATGCAAGAGCCGCAGGATCATGGCGGCAAGAGCTTGTCACGGCCTCGGGCCGACGCTATGGCAGGGGTCGACAGGGCGGCACCGCGTCACCTCCTACCCGCCGGCTACCCGTTGGCACGGCGCCCAACGGTGTGGGGACCAATAGTCTGGGAGTGATGCGCCCGCCGTCGGTCGACGCCCTGGCCCGCAGCCTGGCCGACACCGGGCTGCCCCATCCCCTGCTCGTTGATGCGGCCAGGGCGGCCATCGCCGCCGGCGAGCCCGACTCGGCCCGAGCGCGGGCGCAAGCCGTAGCCGACCTGCTGCTCAGGCCGGTCATCAACGCCACGGGCGTCCTGCTGCACACCAACCTGGGACGAGCGCCCCAGCCGGCGGGCCTCGTCGGCTCCGAGGGGCCGGGGTCGCCCGTGCGCTACTCCAACGTCGAGTTTGACCTGATGACCGGCCAGCGCGGCTCACGCCACCGCCATGCGGCTGACCTGCTGGCGCGTGCTTCTGGCGCCGAAGCGGCCCTGGTGGTCAACAACGGCGCCGCCGCCGTATTGCTCGTCCTCACCGTTCTGGCGGCGGGACGGTCGGTGGTGGTCTCGCGAGGCGAGCTGGTGGAGATCGGCGGAGGCTTCCGGATTCCGGAGATCATGGCCGCGTCGGGCGCGCGGCTGATCGAGGTGGGCACCACCAACCGGACGCGGTTGGCGGACTATCGGGCGGCCGTCACCGCGGCTACGGACGTCGCCCTGCTCCTCAAGGTGCATCGTTCCAACTACCGCATCATCGGCTTTACCGAAGAGGTGGAGGTGCCTGACCTCCGCCAGCTGGGTCTCACCGTCGTGGCCGACCTGGGATCCGGTCTGCTCGACGCGGCCACCCCATGGCTGGAATCGGGTCCACCCGCGTGGCTGGGCGCCGAGCCCGCCGTCCGCCAGACCTTGGCCGCCGGTGCCGACCTGGCGACCTTCTCCGGCGACAAGCTGCTCGGGGGGCCACAAGCCGGGATCATCGCCGGACGCGCCTCCCTGGTGGCGGAATGCGCCCGTCATCCCCTCGCCCGTGCCTTGCGCCCGGGCGGGTTGGTCCTCGCTGCCTTGCAACAGACGGCGCTGGCCTACCTGCGCCGCGACGGCAACGCCATCCCTTTGTGGCGCATGGCGGCGACGCCGGTCGAGGCGTTGCGGGCTCGGGCGGGGGCGCTTGGCTCCGGCAGGGTCATCGACAGCGCGGCCGTCGCGGGTGGTGGGTCTCTGCCTGGCTTCGAGATTCCATCGGCCGGGGTCGCGCTCGACGGCGACCAGACCGCCGCCCTTCGGGCCTGGGACCCTCCCATCATCGCCCGCGTCAACGAAGGCGTCACCGTCATCGATCTCCGTACCGTCGACCCATCCGACGACAAGGTGTTAGCCGAGGCCCTGCTCTCGGTGAGCTCTGGGCACTAGTGCACGTCGTCGCCACGGCCGGTCACGTCGACCACGGCAAGTCCACCCTCGTTCTGGCCCTCACCGGCATGGACCCGGACCGCTTCGCCGAGGAGAAGGCGCGGGGCGTCACCATCGACCTTGGCTTTGCGTGGACCGAGTTGCCTTCGGGTCGGGGGCTGGCCTTCGTAGACGTCCCCGGCCACGTTCGCTTCATCAAGAACATGCTGGCCGGCGTGGGCGCCGTCGACGCCTGCCTGTTCGTGGTCGCCGCCACCGAAGGATGGAAACCACAATCGGAGGAGCACCTGCGCATCCTGGAGCTGCTGGATGTAAACCGCGGGCTGGTTGCAGTAACGAAGGTCGGCCTGGTCGATGACGAATGGCGTGAGCTCATCCACCTCGAGCTCGAAGACCGGTTGGCCGGATCGTTCCTCGAGGACGCGGAAGTGATCGACGTGGATACCCCGGCCGGCGTTGGCATCGAGGAGTTGCGGCTCGGTCTCGATCGCCTCCTCGCCTCCACTCCGACCGCGGCCGACCAGGGACGACCGCGGCTGTGGGTGGACCGTTCGTTTGCCGCCCGGGGATCCGGCACGGTGGTCACCGGGACACTGGCCGGAGGTGGCCTGGCCGTGGACGACGAGCTGGTGGTGGTCGGCGGCCGGACCGCCGCGGCCAAGGTGCGAGTACGTGCCCTCCAGAGCCATCAGCGGTCGCGACCATCGGTCGGACCCGGACACCGCGTGGCCGTCAACCTCACGGGACTATCCCATGACCGGGTGGTGCGCGGCTATGCCCTCGTGCGCCCTGAGCAGTGGGCGCCGACCCGGATGTTGGATGCCTCTCTGACCGTCCTGGCCGGCCTGGACCACGATGTCTCCCGGAGGGGGGCGTACGAGCTCTATGCCGGCTCCGGCGAACACCCCGTGCGGGTTCGGGTGCTCGGCACCGACGCCATCTCCCCAGGCGGTCAGGGATGGGTGCGCCTCCATCTCCCTGTCGCCCTGCCGCTCATGCCCGGCGACCGCTACGTGCTGCGAGAAAGCGGACGGGGGGAGACGGTCGGCGGAGGCGAGATCCTGGACGTGGCGCCGGCGTTGCCCGCCTCCAAAGCCCGGCCCGACCGTTCGGTGCAACGGGTCATCGACGAGCGGGGCTGGATCGAAGCCGGCATGCTTGAACGGCTCACCGGCACCCGGCGGCCACCCACCATCGGAGGCAAGTGGGTGGTGTCCCCGGCCGCGCTGGCGGCGACGGCGGCGGCCGTGACCGAGGCGGTGGCCGCGGCCGGCCCGCTCGGGCTGGATGTGGCCGGGCTAACCGAACGGGAGCGAGCCGTGCTCGGCGGACTGCCCGATCTGGTGGTGGACAGCGGGCGGACTCGGTCGCTCGCCGCCGCGCCGGGCACGGTGGGCCTCACCAGCCATCCGTTTCTGGCCGCGCTCGAGGCCTCCCCGTTTTCTCCGCCGGACCCGGCCGCGGCCGGCGTGGACCGGGCCGAACTACGCGAGCTGGTCCGCCGGGGGCTGGTGATCGAGAGCGACGGCGTGTGGTTTTCGCCGCAGGCGGTGGACGAAGCAGCCCGGGTCATCGCCGGTCTACTCCTCGCCACGCCCGAGGGCGTGACCGTGGCCAGCGTGCGCGACGCCCTGGGGACCACGAGAAAGTATCTGCTGCCCCTGTTGGCCCACCTCGACGGCAGCGGACTGACTCGCCGCCGGGGCGACCTCCGCATCGCCGGACCGCGGCTGCCCGCCTCTCCCGGCTAGGCCTTCTCGTCTCCGGGCTTGGCGCCGGCCAGCGTCGGCAGTTGGCGGGGCGGGCCGCCTCGGCCTTTGAGCAGGCCCCGCTTCGCACCGGACGCGGCCTCGGCGGCCTCGGCCGTGCGGGCCAATTTTGCGACCGACACCACGTTGGTCATGACCTCGCCGAAGGCGTCGGGATCGGCCAAGAGCCACGAGTGGGTGCCCGGGACCACCTCACCTTGCGAGCCGATGGCGGAGCACAGGGCGTCAAAGGAGGCCCGTGGAATGATCGTGTCCTTGTCCCCCCACAGCACGACAACGGGCAGCTTGCGCCGTTTCAGCTCCTCCAGCTCCTCGGTCAGATCGGCTTTCCGAGCCAGGTTGGCGATCTTCCACAGCCCCAGCGGATTGCGGATGGCGTTGGGGACGGCGTCCTCCAGGATCACCGGGAGCACTCGGCTGAGCTGGCGAAGGGGCAGGATGTCGCTCGGAAAGTGCAGACCCCAATCCCAAAGGGGTCGCTCGGCCATCGACCGGACGGTGCTGCCCGTCTTGGCCCAGGCCGAGCCGCCAACGGAGTTGATCAGGACCAGGTAGCGGACGCGGTCGGGAAACTCGCGGGACAGCTTGATGGCCACTCCGCCGCCGAAGGAATGCCCAATCAAGAAGACCGGCTCGGTCACCTCCACCGCCCGGAGGAACCCGTCCACCCAGTGGGCGAAGCCGTCGAAGCTGAGCTGATCCGAAGGCAGCTCCGGGGTTCCCCCGAAGCCGGGCAGGGCCGGCGCGTAGACCCGGCAGCCGAGATTGACGAGGCGCTTGAGGGCCCGTTTGTAGGCGTGCTGGCCGAGTGCCCACCCGTGCAGGAAAAGCACGGGGAGCCCGTCGCCCGCCGTACCGTACTGAGCGGGGCGATCACCCACCGTGGTGCGCTTCCACACCAGATGATCACCAATCGGCGTGCTTGCCATGGCAAGCACTACTTTAGGGGGTCAGATCGTCAACCCGTGCGCCGGGCCAGGACCTGCTTGCGCTCAACCTCGTTGAGGCCTCCCCAGATGCCGTGTGGCTCCCGGATGCGAAGGGCGTACTCCAAGCACGACTGCCGGACCGAACAGGTGGCGCAGATGGCCTTGGCGCGGGTCTCCCGTCCCTCCTTCTCGTCCTTCCGTTCGAAGGTGGTCGGCGGAAAGAACACGGCCGCCTGGGGCCCACGGCACGCTGCCTTGGCCTGCCACAGGTCATCGACTCGCTGGGCGCTCAAAGAAACCCCCCTTCCTGCGGGCAAGCTACTCCTCGACTTCGCCGCCGACAAGACCAACTTTGCCAAATGTGGGAGCGAAAGCGCTGGTCAGCCCGGCGCGGCGGCTCAGTGATGGGCGTCCCGGGCCCCGCCCATCTCGGGTTCGACCTCGAGCAGAAGACCGTCAATGCCGGTGACGCGCACCGGGTCCCCGGCCGCAATGGGCGTAGCCCGATTGGTCCGGGCCCGCCATGGCGCGCCCCGGACCTCCACCGTGCCCTCCGGGCTCACGGTGGCCAACGCCGTCCCCATCTCCCCGATCATGGACTCCCGGCCGATGGTGGGCGTCGAGAACCGGGCTCGGACCATGGCCGGCATGCCGGCCACCATGAACAGCGGTGTGCCCACCAACGCCACCGCCAGTGCCAGCCAGGACAGGTGGGCTCCGGGGTAAAACACGAGCGAACCGCCGAGAAGGCAGACGGTGCCGATCACCGACCACGTGCGCGGCGCCCCGGCCTGCACGTCGATGGCGTAGCCGAAGATCGCCAGAACGATCAACGCCAGGCCGAACGGCCGAACGTGGAGCGCCCCGATCCCATATCCGGAGAGGATCAGGCAAACCGCCCCGGCTGCCGCGCCCACCCCGATGCCGGCGGTGAAGAACTCGAGCACGACCAGGAGCAGGCCGATGATGAGCAACAGGTAGGTCACCGACCGGCTGGCGACGGTGTGCAGCAGATTGGCCGTAAGGGAGAGCCGGCCGAACCGGGCCTGGATGTCAGGCGCCCGGTGGGGGGTGCCGCCCCCGGTAGCGGCGACGACATGGCTGGGAATGTGGATCACGTGGCCGCCGGCGGTTTTGCCGTCGAGGCCGAGAATGAAGTCGCCGACGGTCGACGAGCCAAGAGTCACCACGCCATCCCGCAGGGCGCGGCTCCCGCTGATGACCCGACCGGCGAGAGGGTCCGGCGGCGTAGCCAGGCCGAGGTGCGTGCCCGGCGCGGCGCCGGCCACGCCTGCCGCCCGGAGCAGCGCAAACCCGGCCCGCTCGGCTCGCGCGCCGCTCGGTCCCACCCACGCCGCCACCGGCACCGGCGAGCGCCGGATGCGTTGCCAGAGGACGTCGAGCTTGGCCGGCGCCAGCACCGAACCGGTGGAGTTGACCCGAATGACCAGCGCCACCGCCCCAGTTCGCTGCGCCTCGTCCAGGGCGTGAGCCACGAAGTCGTAGACCACGGGGTCAATGAGGCCACTGACCTCGACGACATCGACGTGGGACGGCGCGGCGGGCGCCGCTGCCGCTGCGGTCGATGCTGTCGCGGTCGGCGCCGCATGCGCGGCCGGCGCCGCATGCGCGGCCGAGCCAAGCAGAGCGGCCGCTGTTCCGGCGAGCAAGAGGGCGATGACTAGCCTACGGATTGACCCCACCTCCGAGGAGATTCGTTTGGATCCGGGAGCATTCTGTTCCCAAGCCCGAGTGCTCATCGTCGCCGGGAAGGGGGGCGTGGGCAAAACGACGGTGAGCGCAGCCGTGGCCCGGATGGCGGCCATGGCCGGGTTGACCACCCTGATTGTCGAGGTCGAGGGCAAGAGCGGGCTGCCGGCTGCGTTCGGGCGTTCGGACCATCTCACCTACCAGGAGGTCGTCCTTTCCCCCGGCGGAGGGCCGAATGGCGCGGCTGACGTACGGGCCAGGACGCTGACTCCAGATGACGCCCTGCTGGAATACCTCGAAGACCACGGAATGCGGCGCATCTCCCGGCGGCTGGCCTCGTCCGGCGCCCTCGATGTCGTGGCGACGGCGGCACCGGGGATCAAAGACATCCTGGTCCTTGGCAAAGTCAAACAGCTCGAGCGGGCCAACGTCGCCGACCTCATCGTCCTGGACGCGCCGGCCGCTGGCCACGCCGTGACCTTTCTGATGAGCGCCCACGGGCTGCTCGACGCAGTGACAGTGGGGCCGATCCGGGCGCAGGCGGTCGATGTCATCGACTTGCTGACCGACCGCTCCCGCTGTCAGGTGATGCTGGTCACCCTGCCGGAAGAAACGCCGGTAAACGAGGTGGTCGAGACGGCATTCGCGCTCGAGGACCGAGTCGGCGTCTCCCTCGCACCGGTCGTGGTGAACGGGCTCTACCCCCATATCGGCGATATGACCGTCGATCCCCTCGAAGCCGCGGCGCAGAGCGGCGTCGTCCTTTCGGTCGAAGAAGCCGACCGCCTGCGCCGGGCGGCGGAGTTCCGCCGTCACCGCCAGGACCTTCAGGCCGAGCAGCTGGCTCGGCTGGCCAAGGCCTTGCCCCTGGCCCAGCTGACACTGCCCTTTCTCTTCACGACCGAGCTGGGACCCGCCCAGGTCGACCATCTGGCGCGCTCCCTGGCCGAGTCGGTCGCGAGGTTGCCGACGGCCACCGTTGCTCAACCGTGACGGCATTGGCGCCGGGCGGCCGCGAACGCATGCGCGACTTGGTCGACCATCGCTCGATCATCTTGTGCTGTGGCTCGGGCGGCGTCGGCAAGACGACCAGCGCGGCAGCCATCGCTTTGGAAGCGGCCCGGCGGGGCCGCAAAGCCTGCGTCGTGACCATCGACCCGGCCAAGCGGCTGGCCGACGCGCTGGGGCTGGAGTCCCTCACCAACCAGCCCGGTCAGATCGAAGGTGACTGGCCCGGCCAGCTGTGGGCGCTGATGCTCGACACCAAGTCAACGTTCGACGATCTGGTGGGCCGGTACTCGCAGAGTCCCGAGCAAGCCGAGACCATCCTGCACAACCCCATCTACCGGAACATCTCCGGTGCCCTCTCAGGCACTCAGGAGTACATGGCGATGGAGAAGCTGTTCGAACTTCACGACGAGGGCCGCTACGACATCATCGTGATCGATACGCCGCCGACCAGAAACGCTCTGGACTTCCTGGATGCGCCCCGGCGGCTGACCCGCTTCCTCGACAACCGCATCTTCCGGCTGCTGATCATGCCGACCCGGGCCTACCTGCGAGCCGTGAGCGTGGCCACTCAGGCCTTCGTGCGGACCGTGTCGAAGGTGATCGGCGCCCAGGTGGTCAAGGACGCGGTCGACTTCTTTGCCGCCTTCGAGGGCATGGAGGAAGGCTTCAGGAACCGGGCCCAGCGGGTGCTCGACCTGCTGTCAGAACCGACAACGGCGTTTGTGCTGGTCGCCGCCCCGCGACGCGACGCCGTCACCGAGGCGCTGTACTTCGCCGAGCGGCTGGCCCAGTCCCACATCGCCATCGAGGCGCTGGTCGTGAACCGGGTACATCCGCGCTTCGGGCCGATCCCCGCCCACGCCGCCGGAGCGGAGGGGGCGCTGGCGGCGCTGGTCCAGAACCTGGCCGAACTAGGCGACATCGCCGAGCGCGAGGAACACCATCTGGCCGTGCTGGCTAGCCGGGTGGCACCGGCGCCGGTGGCCCGGGTGCCGTTCCTGCCGGGCGATGTACACGATCTGGGCGGGCTGATCGAGGTCGGCCACCACTTGTTCGGCGTTGGGTAAAGGGGTCGGCCGGCTCAGGTTGGTTCGCTGGGTGCGGCCCCGAGGGCGGCGGCCGCCTCCTCGATGGTTTCGGCCACGGTGACGATGCGGTCGAACCCGGTGGTGCGCAGCAGGCGAGTCAGCGTCGGCCGATTGCAGCACACCGCCACGTCGCCGCCCAGCTCCCGGGCCCTCCGGATGCCGCCGATCAGCGCGCCCAGGCCGGCCGAGTCAACGAACGGCACGCCCGACATATCGATCAACAGCCGGCGATTCGACGCCACCTCGGCCAGCGCCTGGCGAAACTGACTGACGGTGAACGCGTCAAGCTCGCCAATAGGCCGGCAGATTGTGAATCCGTCTTCGGTCGCCTCGACCTGGATGTCGAGCACACTGTCCTCCTGCGTCGTGCTGAAACGGCCCACTACTCGCCCCCGGCGGCCGGTTCGGCTCACGGATCGTACCCGCTGTCAGCCGAGGCTACCCTCGCAGACCGTGGACGACGTACTGATCGCCAGCGATGCCCCTGCAGTGCACCACGACTTCAGGTCCGTGCTGGCATCCCCAGAGGTCACGATACGCGGCGTGAACGCGGGGAGTGACGTATTGAAGGCGGTCTTGGAGAGTCCGCCCGACCT